>Ga0335075_10002048_pt1 | contig 32775 bp, 35 predicted proteins | sample Lox_Sample_24_FD_206723 | JGI IMG/M metagenome (GOLD analysis project Ga0335075, IMG submission 206723) | Soil microbial communities from Loxahatchee National Wildlife Refuge, Florida, United States - Lox_Sample_2.4 | ecosystem: Environmental > Terrestrial > Soil > Wetlands | place: USA...
GCAGTGCCTTCACCGCGCTGTGGCACGGCGCTGTGGCTTATGGCCTGACCGGCGTGGTCGGGTCGGTGGTAAGGCCGCGCAGGACCGAGCGAGCCTGACTCCGGCTGCCTGGCACTGTGCTAGCTGGCACTGTGCTGGCCGGGACCGGGCTAGCCGGGACCGGGCTAGCCGGGACCGGGCTAGCTGGGACTGTGCTAGCAGGCCCTGAGCGGCTAACGCCCGCTATGTTCGCTGACCGGTCCCACTGTCAGGCCGCGCCGCTCGCACTCGTCGAGTAGCAGCGGAACCGCGCCGAGGGCGGCTTGCCAGGCACCCGGTGACCCGCAGTCGTGCAGGAGCACGGTCACGCCGCCATCGAGTCCGCTGAGCAACGCCTGCAGGACCGACACTGATGTCGCGCCCGCCGTCCACTCCCGGCCCCATGCCCCCCACAACACCGGGGTAAGCCCGAGCTCGCGCGCCGTGAGCAGCGCGGGTCCGCTCAGCACCCCGTAAGGCGGCCTGAACAGTCGTGGTCTCGTGCCGGTGACGCTCGCGATCAATTCGGTGGCCCTGATCAGGTCTGACCTCGTGGCGCCCGGTGTACGGGCGGGAAGGTACCGGTGCTCCCAGCCATGCACGCCGACCTCGTGACCGGCCGCGGCGATCTCCGCGGCGAGGCCGGGTGCCTTGGCGACCATGCTGCCGAGCATGAAGAAGGTCGCGTGAACCTCGCGTTCGGTGAGCACTCTGGCGAACTCCGGAGTGGAGCCCGGGTCCGGGCCGTCGTCGAAGGTGAGGGCCACGTGACCAGGATCTCCCTGGCCGGCCAGCCGTCGGAACGCGAGCATCCGGACCGGCCGCAGGCCGGCGAGCCCTGGCCCGGCATGCGCGATAGCGAGCCCGGCGGCCACGCTGCCTGCCAGAATGGCAGCCCGCCGGCCGGCCTGCCTGTTAACTGCACCCGGCATCATAAGTTAAGTCGTATCACCGCCGTTTCCGCGATCCGCGGGCGCTGACCACGAAGCGCCGGTCCACGGTGGGAGGAATGTCGCTGGTGTCCATTCCGGGTTTCGAGGTAAGCCGGTCCGCTTTAGTGCTTTCTGGCTCAATCGGCATGGGACACGATGTGATCGCAGCCGCCTGTACGTCGTCGCTTCATTCACAGGGCTGGTCCACGGTGACGCTGGATGCGATGAAGATGCTCGGGCGAGCAGGCGGCTCGGCTGGCGAGGCTGTCTTCCGCGCCATGCTCGGGGTTCCCGGACTGCTCGATGCCGTCCACTTCTCCGCGCTGCGCACCGGCAACGGGCTTGCCCGGACAGCCGACAGAGCAGCCCGGCGCAGGCTGGTGCCACCGTTGAGGGATTACCTGGACCGGCACCCTGCCGACCTTCTTCTCTCCGTGTTCGCGACTGGTGCCGCGGCGGCGAGCGCGATCGCGGCCAGGTATCCGGCAATGCGGCACATCGTGTTGTGCACCGACGTGACCCCGCACCGGCTCTGGGTGCACCCCAACGTGGACATGTATCTGGTGATCGCAGAGGTGTCGGAGCCTGCGGTGCGTCGGTTCCAGCCAGAGGCGAGAGTCCAGGTGATACCGCCACCGGTCCGCCCCGCCTTCTACCAAGCGGTCGGGCAAGCTCAGGCTAGGGCGTCGCTGGCCATACCGCCGGGCGAACGCTGCGTGCTGCTCATGTCAGGTGCCTGGGGCCTCGGTCCGGTGGCAGCGGCCTCCGAAGCCCTGGCCGAGGCGGGCGTGCACGTGCTCGCAGTGGCCGGCCGCAACGACCGGCTCGCGAGGAAACTGGCCGCCGTTGCCGGGCGGCAGCCGCGGATACGGGCATTCGGCTTCACGGACCGGATCCCCGATCTGATGTCGGCGGCTGATCTCGTCATCACTACCTCCGGCGACACGTGCATGGAGGCCCGGACTATCGGCAGGCCGCTGCTGCTGCTCGACGTCTTGCAGGGGCACGGACGAGACAACCTGCAGCACGAGCTAGAGCTGGGCGATGCCATGGTGACTTCAGCCGGCGCAGCCGATCTCACCCGCTCGGCACTTGCCGCGCTGGAGCGGGTCAAGCCTCCTGCGGCAGGCCCAGCCCGATCGCAAGCCGACTGGGAATCCGCCTTCAGGGCCGCACTGGGCAGCTGCGGCCTGTAGCGGCAGTCGGCTAGATAGACGGACTACTACATAACGTAGAGTTGCCGCCAGGAGTCGCATCGGGGCTGGCAGCGGCCCGTTGCCTGGGCATCCGGTTGACCTGGGTAACGTGTCTGCGGACGCCGGAACCCGACGGCTCCGGCCTGCACGCGGAGCACTCGCGCCGCGCAGGTAACTCGGACCTGCCGCTGAGGTAGCCCTTGGCGCAGCCCGGCAAACGGCGGAGGCAATGGTAGTGACACAGGCGACCGGCGCTATCGAGCTCGGTCTGGCGGAGCCAGGCGAGAGCCTCTCGCCCCACGGCCGGCGGTCCTTCGGGCTCATCGCACGCAGCCTGTTCCTGCTCACCAAGCCACGCATCATCGAACTGCTGCTCGTGACGACGCTGCCGACCATGTTGCTCGCGCAACGCGGCGTGCCGTCGGCCTGGCTGATCCTGGTGACGCTGCTGGGCGGTGCGCTGGCGGCCGCCAGTGCCAACACGCTGAACTGCTATATCGACCGCGACATCGACGCGGTCATGAAACGTACGTCGCGGCGGCCGCTGGTAGCCGGGTCGGCCGGTTCGAAGGGCGGACACGCTACTGGCGGACATGGGGCCAGCGGGACCGCCACCGGCACCGCGGTGAAGCCGGCCGAGGCGCTGGCGTCCGGGATCCTGCTCGGCGCTGCCGCTACGCTGCTACTCGGCCTTGCCGCGAACTGGCTTGCCGCCGTGCTCGCTGACGCAGCGATCTTGTTCTACGTTTTCGTCTACACGATCGCGCTGAAGCGGCGCACCGCATCCAACATCGTGATCGGCGGCGCGGCGGGCTGTTTCCCGGTGCTCGTCGGCTGGGCCGCAGTGACCGGCCGGGTGAGCTGGGCGGCCGGCGTGCTCTTCGCGGTGATCTTCTTCTGGACGCCACCGCACTTCTGGGCGCTGGCAATGAAGTTCCGCGACGACTACGCGGCGGCGAAGGTCCCTATGCTCCCGGTGGTCGCCACACCGGCCGTGGTAGCCAAGAAGATCCTGCTGTATTCCTACGTCATGGTCGTGGCGACGCTGCTGCTGACGCCGTACGCCGGCTGGGTCTACGGCTGCTGCGCGGCCGTCCTGGGCGGCTGGTTCCTCGCCGAGGCGCACCGGCTCCGAGGCCGGATCGCGACAGCTAGCGGCCCGGCGCCGATGCGCCTGTTCCACTTGTCGATCGTCTACCTGACCCTGCTGTTCGCGGCGGTTGCCGTTACCGCGCTGCTTCCTTGGCACGGCTGGTAACCCGCTAGTTCACTCAGAGTCACCGGCCGCGTCGTGGCGCGTACAACTTGTCGCGGACTACCGTAAAATTACGATTCGTTGCCGAAGCCGTCGGCACCAGGGGGTAATCCTTAGACTCATGAGCTGGACCAGAAGGGCGTTCCTCGGCCGGGCGGCGGCCGCTGCCGCGATTCCGGCTGCCGTCGTCGCCGCGGTCAAGATCGGTGAGTCAGCGACGCCGGCCAAGGCCGGCGCATCCTCAGCCACGAGCGCGCGCAGGCCGAAGGCCGCCGCGGCTTGGACGGTCGCTTACGAGAACTCGCTGCCCGGCTATCCGACCTGGCGGATCCAGAATCAAGGCCCCCTGCATGCGATCGGCGGCTACACCGGACAGGCCAGCGTCCGGACTGGCGAACGCATCGAGCTGTACGTGTCGACGACGGCGCGCGAGTTCAAGGTCAAGGCATTCCGGATGGGCTGGTACAACCACGACCTGGCGCGCCTGGTCTGGCAGACCGGGTGGATCCGCGGGCACCGGCAGGCGCCGGCCAGTTTCGAGGAATCGACCCGGACGGTGCATACCAAGTGGGGCGTCTCGCTGACCGTACCGACGGACGACTGGCCAGAGGGCTCCTATCTGTTCCGGCTAGACGGGGATAACGGCTTCCAGCGGTATGTTCCGGTGACCGTCAGGTCGGCCAGCACGGCGGGCAAGGTTGTCATGAAGAACGCCGTCCCGACCTGGCAGGCCTACAACACGTGGGGCGAATACGACCTCTACAAGGGCCCGGGCGCCAGCTATGACACCCGGTCCTACGCGGTCAGCCTGGACCGGCCGATTGACACTGACGGCGCGTACCTTTTCATGGTCTACGAGCGCAAGCTGATCAACCTGGCCGAGCGGCTCAGCCTGCCGCTGGCATACCTGACCAGCATGGACATCGCCAGCAATCCGCACTCGCTGGATGGCGCTGCCGCGCTCGTATCGCCCGGTCATGACGAGTACTGGTCGCCGCCGGAGCGGGCTATCGTCACCGCGGCCAGGGACAAGGGCATGAACATCGCTTTCCTCGGCGCGAACGCGATGTTCCGCCGGACCAGGCTGGAGCCAACCGGTATCGGCGACAACCGGCTGATCGTCTGCTACAAGACCAGCTACGAACTTGACCCGATGTACGGGAAGCACGACGACCTGGTCACCAGCGACTGGCGCGAGCCACCGCACCCAGACCCGGAGTCCTCACTGATCGGCACGCTCTACGAGGGTTACCCGGCCATCGCCGACTTTGTCGTCCACACGCCGAACGCATGGATGTTCAGGGGTACTGGCGTGCGCAAGGGCACCAGCTTCAAAGTCCTGGTCGGCATCGAGTACGACCGGGTTACCCCTGGCTACCCGCTGGAGCGGCCGATTCAGGTCCTCTCTCACTCGCCGCTGGTCTGCGAGGGCGTCAACAGCTACGCGGACTCCGCTTACTACACGCACAAGGGCGGTGCCGGCGTCTTCAACTGCGGCACGATGCGCTGGGTCGAGTCATTCGGGCCGCCCACATACAACTGGGGGCTGACCCCGGCGTGCGGCGACTTCACCAGGCGGGTCACTGCGAACGTGCTGAGGGCATTCGCGGACGGCCCGGCCGCGGAGAAGTACCCGGCGCATGACAATCTCGCCGAGATCCACGAGGTGGCCGGCGACCCGCTGACCGGTGGCAGCGTCGCCACCGCCGGGTGATGTTTGCCGCACCCGTGATCTGCCGCACCGTGATGTCATCCTGTGGTCCGCATCCAGGTCAGACCTGCGGATGACGCCTGCCGCGAGCCTGGCGGCTATCGTGAGTTCTACCGGGGCAGAAAATATATCGGGGTGCTTAACGGCGGGTGAGAAATGGCCAGAATTGACATCAGGGCGCGATGGGCGGTTCCGGCTGCCGCCGTCGCAGTCACCGGCATCGTCATCGCGGCCGCAGCGGTGGCCAGCGCTGACGCTGCGCCCTCGCTGCCGTCCCGCACCCCGGCCCAACTGCTGACCGAGGTAGCCCAGGGAACGGCGAAGCCACTAGGCCCGCTGACCGCGACCGTGCAGCAGACCTCCGATCTGGGGTTGCCCGCGCTGCCTGCTCTCGGCCAGCAGGGCGGCGGTTCGAGCCTCATCTCCAGCCCGGACACGACCAGCATCTGGTACCGCGACCCGCAGCACATCAGGGTGGCCGAGCAGGTCCCGGCAGGCGAGACAGATCTCCGCCTGGATGGCCGGACGCTGTGGGTGTGGGACAGCAAAACGCAGACTGCCACCAAGTATGCGCTCCCAGCGCACAGCCCGCCGGTCGGCTCGGGTACCGGCCCGAAAGCCGTTCCGGAGCTGCCGCAGTCTGCCGCCGCGCAGATACTGAAGGCCGTCGGCCCGACGACGGTAGTCAGCGTGCAGCGCAACGTGTACGTGGCGGGGCAGGCTGCATACCAGTTGTCGCTGGTGCCACGGAGCAGCAAGTCGCTTGTCGGCAGCGTACTGATCGCGATTGACGCCAGCCGCTACATCCCGCTGCGAGTCGAGGTGTACCCGCGCGGCTCGACGGCTGTCGCCTACAGCATCGGCTTTACGGCGCTGTCGTTTGGCACGCCAGCGGCGGCCAACTTCAGCTTCACGCCGCCGCCTGGCGCGACCGTGAAGAACGTGACGGTGCCGGGCAATCTCAAGTCGATCCTGGGTCCGGCAGGTCTCGGCGGAATGCTGGGCAGCCCGCTCCTCGGCAGCACCATCATCGGCAGCACAGCGCTCGGTCGCCCGGCCAGCAAGCCCGTGGCCAGCGAGCTGCTTCCGGCACGGTTGAACCGAGTGCGTCTGGTCAAGGTCAAAGACGGCAAGCTTGTCGTCGCTGAGGGCACCAGGAAGCTTGTCATTCGTCAGGTCGCGCCTGCCAAGCTAGCCAAGACAATCCCGGCTATCCCGAAGCAAGCGCTTTTGAAGATTGAGTCGCAGTTCGCCAAGAGCCTGCCGGCCAGCATGTCCAAAGCGCAGCGCGCGGCTGCCATTAAGGCCTTCGGACAGCACGTCAGCCAGCATCTCCTCGGCCGGCGTCTGATCGCCCAGCTCGGGAACAACGGCGGCGGCTTCGTCAACATCGGCAAGGCCGGGCCGCTGGCTGTTGCTGCCCGCACTAGTGCGCCGCACGTCATCGGCACCGGCTGGCTGTCGGTTGTCGCCACGCCGCCGAGCCCCGCGGTCGCCGCCGTGGTCCAGCAGGCGCTCCACGGTGGCCTGGGTACCGGGCAGGCGCGTACTCCGGCCGCCTCCGGCTCCTCCACTGCCTCCGGCTCGTCGACTGCATCCGGCTGGGTTGCGTACAGTCCGTCGACATCGCCGAACTCGGCAATGGCCTACAGCTCGACGCTCGCCGTCAGCCCGCCGGTCGGGCCGGACCTGGCGGTGCTGCAGGCGCTGCTGAAGGCGACGGTCCCGGTGCGCGGCAGCTGGGGCAGCGGGCGGCTGCTGAGGACCACGCTGCTGACCGTGCTCGTCACCAGCAAGGGACAGATCCTGGCTGGTGCCGTCACCCCGTCCGTGCTGTATGCGGATGTGACTGCCGACTCCGGGTGAGCCCAGTGCCTGGCAACTCAGTGCCTCCGAACTCAGTGCCTCCGAACTCAGTGCCTGCAAATTCAGCGCCTGCCAGCACAGTGCCTGCCAGCACCGGCACAGGCAATGGCTTCGCGGTGACGAGCACCGAGCTGACCAAGCGCTACCGCTCCGGGCCGATCACGCGCGCCGGCAGTGACCAGCCTGCCGTCAACCGGATCGACCTCGCGGTGCCATCCGGGTCCGTTTACGGCTTCCTCGGACCCAACGGCTCCGGGAAGACCACGACGATCCGCATGCTGCTCGGCCTGATCCAGCCGACTGCCGGAAGCCACACGATGTTCGGCATGCCGATGCCTGACCACCAGGCCGATGCGCTGCCGCTCGTCGGCTCGCTGGTAGAGGGTCCCGCGTTCTACCCGCACTTGTCAGGCAGGGCGAACCTTGCGCGCCTCGACGCGGCCGACAGGACCGCCGACCCGGCGACCGCGCGGGTCCGGATCGACGCGGCACTGGACCGGGTCGGGTTGCTCGCCGCCGCGGACAAGCGGTACAAGGCGTACTCGCTCGGCATGAAACAGCGGCTGGGTATCGCGACCAGCCTGCTGCGGCCCAGGCGGCTGGTGATCCTGGATGAGCCGACCAACGGCCTCGATCCGCAAGGCACCCGGGAAGTCAGGACGCTCATCCGGCAGATCGCGGCCGACGGGACCACCGTGTTCGTGTCCTCGCACCTGCTCGCCGAAGTCGAGCAGGTGTGCACTCACGTGGGCGTGATGCGGGCTGGTCGCCTGGTCTACCAGGGACCGCTGGCCCAATTGCGTGGTCAGGCCCGCCTGCTCGTCCGGACGCCAAAGCCGGACCTTGCAGTCAAGGTGCTTTCCGAGCTGGGTCTCGCCGGGATCCGGCAGGCCGGCCAGGAAGTGACCGCCGAACTCGGCGCGATGCTGCCCGAGGTTATTTGCGAGCGGCTCGTGCTCGCGGGCGTTCCGGTGGCCGGGCTGGAGACGCCGCGGCGAAGCCTGGAGGACGAGTTCGTCGAGCTCACTGGCGAGGGATTCGATGTCGACTGACGACACGTCGGTGGTTAACGGCCCGGCAACTGCTGGCCCGGCAACCGCGGTGCGCCCCGGGTTCGGCTGGCAAGACGAGCGGCTGCCAGCCCCGGCTAACCCCGTTCCTGCCTGGTTGCGGTTCTTTAACTCCGAGCTGCGGCTGGTGTTCGGCCGTCCGCGCAATCTGGCTCTGCTTGGCGTGCTCGCGGTCGTGCCGGTGTTCCTGGGCATCCTGCTCCGGCTGACCATCGGCGTGTCCGGTGGTCCTGGCGGCCCGCCGTTCCTGAATCAGCTCGCCGGCAACGGGGTGTTCCTCGCGCTCGTGGTGCTTACTCTCACCCTTACCGTGCTGCTCCTGCCGCTGAGCGTCGGCGTGGTTTCCGGCGACGCGATCGCGGGGGAGGCTGGTCTCGGCACGCTACGCAGCCTGCTGACCGTGCCCTCGGGCCGGACCAGGCTGCTCGCTGTCAAGTACGCCGCGATCGTGGTGTTCAGCCTGACGGCCTGCCTGGTCGTCTCGGTCATCTCGCTGATCATGGGCTTGATCCTGTTTCACGTCGGCTCGGTGACGCTGCTGTCCGGAACGACCGTCTCGCTCGGCTCGGGCGTGCTGCGGGTGCTTACGGTGGCCCTGTTCGCCGCTGCCGCAATGGCGTCGCTCGGGGCGATCGGGCTAGCGGCTTCGACGCTGACGCAGCACCCGGTCGGCGCCATCGCCGGGGTCCTCGTGCTCACCGTCGCGAGCGAGATCTGCGACCAGCTTCCCGAGCTGTCGGCGATCCACTCTTACCTCCCGACGCACTACTGGCTGAGCTGGGACGGGCTGTTCCGGTCGCCGGTCGACTGGTCCGGGATTGAGCATGGGCTGGTGTCGTACACGGTGTATGCCGTGATCTTCGGCGCGATCGCCTGGGCCAAGCTGACCTCAGCTGACATCATCGCCTAAGGCTCGAGGACGTAAGGAATCCGTCGCGGACGCCATCCCGAGGAGGCCGCCTACAGCCTGCCCTGACCCTTGCTGGGCGAGGTCGCCCCAGCTTTGGCATAGAGGACGTCGCGAGCCTGCTCCGCGGCGCGGGTGATGTTCTCGCCGACGAAGTCGAGGAAGCGGGCGATGTTCTCGAGGCGGCCGGCGGCCGGGGTGTCGGAGCCGAGGATGCTGACGCCCTTCCGGGCGGTCTCGGCAACCTGGGCGTTAGACCGGGCGCTCGCAATCATGGCCTGGTACCAGACGTCGTCGTCGACGACGTAGCGCTCGCGGCGGCGTTCGTCGCGTTCCCGGCGGATGAGGTTCTGGCTCTCGAGGAACGTGATCGCTTTGGAGATCGACGCCGGGCTGACCTGGAGGCGCTGGACGAGTTCGGAAGCGGTAAGACTGCCCGCGTCGGTGGTGTAGAGGCAGACCAGCACCCGGGACATCATCTTGGGCAGGCCCGATTGCATGAGGATGGTGGTGAACATCTCCTCGTACTCACGCACGGCCTCGGCGTCGCGTCCGTGGACCTGCGGAGGTGCCTGCGGACCCCGGGGCGCGGCTCGGCTGCGCCGGTGGGCACGGCGTTCAGTGGCGCGGTGGGCCAAGTCGGCGCGGTAGGCGGTGGGCCCGCCATTCCGCATCACCTCACGCGTGATCGTCGAGGTCGGGCGATCGATGCGTCTGGCGATTTCGGCGTAGGCGAGGCCGTCGGCCACGCCCAGTGCGATCTGCTGGCGCTCCTGCTGGGTGAGCCTGCCTCCCGGCATCGCGGCCTCCTTCGCGCTACTTAATGTCGGCCACTGTAGCGCCGACTGGCGGACTATTGCAACGTCTTGCGATCTGGGCGTTGCGTTAGCTTCGAAACCATTGCAACAATGCCATGGCCGTGAACTGGGAATATGTCAGATACACGCAACAAGTATGTTGCCAGATCTATGAAGGCAACGTAGCGTTTCCAGTATCAGAAACAACGAGCAAGAGGAGAACATGATGCAGAAGTTCGGCACCCCCGCCCCGATCTCCACGATCCTCGACATCCCCGCGGGACGCGTCCGGTTCATCGCCGCCGACCGGGCCGACACCACGGTCGAGATCCTGCCGGCAGACGCCTCGAACGGCCGCGACGTGAAGGCGGCGGAGCAGACCAAGGTGGAATACGGCGACGGCGTCCTGCGGATCGAGGCTGCGGCGAGCAACCGGATCCTTGGAAGCTCTGGATCCATCGAAGTGACGGTCCAGTTGCCCGCCGGTTCGGGGGTCGTGGCGAAGGCAGTCAGCGGCGAGTTCCGCACCGTGGGACGGCTCGGCGACATCGCGGTCGAGAGCTCGCAGGCCTCGATCAAGCTCGACGAAGCCGCGAGCGCCCGCCTCACCACGCTCGCCGGCGATGTCTCGGTCGGCCGCCTGGGCGGCGCCGCGGAGATTCGCACCGGCAAGGGCGACATCCGGATCGCCGAGGCCGTGCGCGGCACGGTCCTGCTGCGCACCGAGGTTGGCGCGATCTCGGTGGACGCTGCCGCCGGAGTCTCGGCTTCGCTGGACGCTGGCACCAGCTACGGCCGCATACGCAACGCGCTCAAGAACACCGACGGTGCCGCCGAGCTGAACCTCCAGGCGACCACGGCCTACGGCGACATCACTGCCCGCAGCCGCTGAGGGACAAAAACGCCAATGCTGATACCTTCTGGCCCCCGAGAAAGGCAAACAATGACCATCAGCCAATCCGCCTGGACCGGCATGGTGCCGGTCGAGGACACGGCGCTGGCCGTGACCGACACCGGCGGGCCCGGTCAACCCGTGGTTTACCTCAACGGCTCTTACGCCGACCAGTCGCACTGGCGGCGGGTGATAGCCGACCTGGCCCCCACCTGCCGACACATCACCTACGACGAGCGGGCCCGCGGTAAGTCCAGGCGCTCGAAGGACTACTCGTTCGAGGCATGCGTGCGGGACGTCGACGCAGTCCTTGAAGCCAGGGGCGTGACCGCGCCGATCCTCGTCGGCTGGTCCTACGGCGCGGCGGTCGCGGTGCACTGGACCGAACGGAACCCGGACCGCGTCCTCGGAGTGGTCGCGGTCGATGGCGGTATTCCATACGGGATTACGGGCGAGGAGGCCCGCGAGCGGATCCGGCGCCTGTTCGGCCGGATGCGGCTGCTGCTGCCGTTCCTGCGCCCGCTGGGCCTGGCCGCGCGGATGACCGTCGACCAGCACGCCGACGTCAACATCGAGGTCAACGAGATCCAAGCTGCCATCGGACCGGTTCTCGACCGGGTGACCTGCCCGGTGCGGTACGTCCTGGCCACTGGCGGCAACCTCGGCGCCAGCCACGAGGAGATGGAACAGGTGCGCGCCGCACTCGACCCGGCGCTCGCCCGCAACCCCAACCTCACGGTTAGCGCGAAGGTTGCCAGCAACCACTCCACAATTCTGCGCAACGATTTCCGGGCCGTCGCCGATGCGGTTCGCGAGCTCGCGGCCCCCCGCAGCCACGCGGGCGGCTCGGCCGAGGCTGTCTAGCCGACAAGATCTGAGCCCTGGCGGGGAGCGATTCCGCGATCAGCGGGATGCCTCTCCGCCAGGGCTTGTTTGATCGAGCATCCGCGATAACGTGCCAGAGTGCCTTCCGACCTGCCCGAGATTGACGTACTGCTGACAGCCGCAGTGTCCGGTATCGGCGGTGCGCAGCGGCCGGGACAGGTTGCGATGGCCGAAGCAGTGCAGAAGGCGATGGAGTCCCGGCAACACCTGGCCGTGCAGGCGGGGACGGGAACGGGCAAGTCGCTGGCCTATCTCGTGCCCGCGGTACGGCACGCGCTGGGTGAGTCGGGCAAGCCTGTCGTGATCTCGACCGCCACGATCGCGCTACAGCGACAGCTCATCGAGCGCGACCTGCCACGGCTGTCGGCGTCGCTTGCGGACTTGCTCGGCCGCGAACCGGTGTTCGCGATACTCAAGGGCAGGCGAAACTACCTGTGCCTGAATAAGGTGCACGGCAGTGCGCCCGAGGATCCTGCCGACTCGTTGTTCGACCCAAGGTCAGTCTCGGCGGTCGGGCGGCAGGTTACCCGGCTGCACGAATGGGCAGCGAGCACGGATAGCGGAGACCGGGACGAGCTCGTTCCCGGCGTCGATGACCGTGCCTGGCGGCAGGTATCGGTTAACGCGCGAGAGTGCATCGGCGCGGCGAAGTGCCCGTTCGGCAGTCAGTGCTTCGCGGAGCTGGCTCGCGAGTCCGCAGGCGAGGCGGACATCGTAGTGACCAACCACGCGCTGCTTGCCATCGACGCGATTGAGAACAATATCGTGCTGCCCGAACACGACGTCGTCGTCATCGACGAGGCGCACGACCTGGTCGACCGGGTCACGAGCGTCGCCTCCGGCGAGTTGTCGGCGGCAGCCGTCGACGCCGCGTCCCGCCGGTGCAGCAGGCTTGCGGGGGAGGAGCTTTCCGGTCGGCTCCGTGCGGGGGCCGAAGGCCTCGAGCTCGCGCTGGCGGATACTCAGGCCGGGCGTCTTGACGTGCTGGCCGAGCAGCTCGAGGAAGCACTCGCCGTGGTGCGGGACGCGGCCGCGGCGTGCGTAGCTGACCTGCGCCGTCAGGCCGGCGGGGACGATGACGCCGACCGGCTGACGGCCATGCGGGTGGCCACCGTGGCACTCGATGAGGTGGCGGAGAACGCGAGCCGGATCATCGCCGCGTACGCGGCCGAGATCTCGGCGCGGCTCGAGGTCGTGTGGCTCGACCGGGCGGTGAGTGAGGATTCCGCCCGGCCGGACACGCTGCGGGTCGCGCCGCTGCAGGTGGGCGGCCTGCTCGCAGAGCGGCTCTTCAAACCGGGCACCGTGGTTCTGACGTCAGCGACGCTCACGCTCGGCGGGTCGTTCGAGCCGCTGGCGCGCCAGTGGGGCCTGCCGCAGCTCGGCATATCCGACCGGGTTGCACAAGCCGCCGTGGAACCCGAGGATGTGCCGGGCAGCAGCGCGCCCGACTGCCAATCCGGCGAACAAGGTAGCGGGCTCGGCTGGACTGGCCTGGATGTCGGCTCGCCGTTCGACCACCGCCGTAGCGCAATCCTGTACGTCGCGCGGCATCTGCCGCCGCCTGGCCGCGACGGCTTGTCGGATGCGTACCTGACAGAGTTGCGCGAACTGATCGAGGCATCGGGCGGGCGCACTCTCGGGTTGTTCTCCTCGATGCGGGCGGCCCGCCAGGCCGCGGATGCATTGCGCGGCGAGATCGGCGTGCCGCTGCTGTGCCAGGGCGAGGACTCGACGGGGCTGCTCGTCACCAAGTTCGCCGAAGACGAGGCGAGCTGCCTGTTCGGCACGCTGTCGCTCTGGCAGGGCGTCGACGTGCCGGGCCGGTCGCTCCAGCTAGTGGTGATCGACCGGATCCCGTTCCCGCGCCCGGACGACCCGCTGGCTTCGGCACGGCAACGAGCGGTCGCCGCGCGCGGCGGCAACGGCTTCATGGCCGTGGCCGCATCGCAAGCCGCCCTCCTGCTGGCGCAAGGTACCGGCCGGCTGCTGCGGACAGTCGATGATCGCGGCGTGATCGCGATCCTGGACCCGCGACTCGCGACAGCGCGCTACGGGAGTTTCCTGCGTGCGTCGTTGCCGCCGTACTGGAGCACCTATGACCCGAAGATCGTGCGCAGTGCGTTGCGGCGTCTCGCAGCAGAGCCGGCCGGCACAGGAGCGTCTTGATCGATGTGAGTTTCGGGGGGTCATAGCACCCCCGATTCGACATCGATCAAGGACTCACGGCTGCGACTCGTGTCACCGGGTCGGACGGGCCTGGGCGAATGTCCACCTGCGGCCCTCCAGGTCGGCTGCCTCGTATGCCCGGTAGCCGTGCTGGGTGATATCCGAGATGATCACTGCGCCGCGGCTGCGCGCGTGCGCTAGGTGCGCGTCCAGGTCGTCGACGAAGACCCAGGGTTGGTGTGTTACCGGCGGCGCGTCGCCCGGCTCGCCATCGAGCGGGAACAGCATGACCGAGCTGTTGCCGATCTTGAACTCGATCCAGCGATGCTCATACTCGTCTCCGCCGTACCGCCCGGGCGGGACGAACCCGAACGCGTCCGCCAGCCAGTCCGCTGCTTCCTCAGGCTTGGCGTAGTAGATCGCCAGGCCGAGACGGTTCACGTCGACTGGCGTTCGCGGTGCAGTCTCGCGGCACTGGAACCAGCCCCCCAGCCAGCCTGGCACGACGCGTACCCACGCGGTGCCGCCCTTGTCGGCACCGCCAGCTGGGATCGTCGCGTTGACAGCGACCTTGGTGCCGCCCGGGACCGATTCGAACCGGACCTCAACGGTGACGTCATCAACCGCGCTGTCCCAGGCCAGCAACTTACCGGGCTGCCAACGTGTGATGCGGCCCAGGACGAGCGCGTCGCTTCCGTCGAACGCATAGAGCTCCAGCAGCCTGCCGCCGACGCCGTGCTCGCAGCGCATGCCGACGGCGCGCGCTGAGTCGTGAAAGTTGACCGGCCCGCGGACCCACCACAAATCCATCTCATCGGTAAAGACGGCGAATGCGGTGTCCGGCCCGGCGCTGACAGTCACCTCAGACGAGACGGTTCGCGCCTGCTGCATCTCAGGCCTGCTCATTGTGCCCTCTCTTCCATGTGTCGCCGGAACGAAGCGAGTTGCTCATCCCAGTTCGCTTGCAGCTGGTCGAGCCAGGCCTGCAGGCCGACTATCGATTGCGGTCGCAGCCTGAAGTACCGCAGCCGAGCGTCGGCGACGGTGCGCTCGTCGGTGACGATGCCGGACTGCAAGAGCACCTTGAGATGCCGGCTCATCGCCGGGGCCGACATGCCGACGGCTGCCGCGAGTTCTCCTGCCCGGCGCGGAGCCGTCCCGAGCAACTCCACGACCTGGCGCCGGGTGGGATCAGCTAGCGCGCCGAGTACGACGGAGACGTCCTCGCTGGAGCCGCGCTCATTCTGCATGTAGACAATAATTAACGCTAGCGTTAACGATGTCAAGCGGTCTGTCCACCCGGCGAGACCGCGAACTTGCCGTCGTGATCTCGCCAGCAATGCTCGTTCCCGGCCTTGATTCTGGGGTTATGACATCGCTGACCCAGGTATCCACAGGCTTTGAAGTGCGCGCGATTGCCCGGGGCGTGCTCGCCGAGCTGCGCGTGAGCGACGACGCCGGCAATGCTCCGGTCCTGCTGACCGACGCCGATGGGGGCGCCCCGCTGCGCTGCTGCCTGCGGCGGATCCGGCCCGGCGAGCAGGTGGCGCTGGTGTCGTATGCGCCGCTGCGCCGGTGGGCTCGCGAGACCGGCGCGAAGCCCGGCCCGTATGACGAGGTAGGGCCCGTGTTCATCCATCCGCGCGAATGCAGTGGCCCGGACGGGTCCGGCTATCCCGGCTCGTTCGCGACGAGCGCTCGCGTGCTGCGTGCCTATAACGCCGGCGGTCGCATCCTCGGCGGGCGGCTGGTCGATGCTGACCCAGACGGAAGCCCGGTGCCGGTCGAGTCCGCGCTGGCGGAGATGTTCGCGGATCCGGCAGTCGCTCTTATACACGGCCGGGCGCTCGAGTTCGGCTGTTTCACTTTCGAGGTTCGCCGGGCAGGAAACTGATCCGCGAGCTGGTACGGCGAAATAGGACGGCGGGCCGCGCTGCGCCACCGGCAGGAGGACGCAGCGCGGCTCCGCCAGCTTACGGGGCCTTGCTCACCAGCTCGGAAGGCCCGGTCGCTCGGTTACAAGACGTCGTGGCCGGGATGCGGCTCGTCAGGCAGTGGTGTGCGCACCGCTGGGATTGAACCAAGCCGCCCGGCCTGGTAATCCTCGAACGCCTGCACCAGTTCGGCCCTGGTGTTCATGACAAACGGGCCGTAGGCCGCGACTGGCTCGCGGATCGGCTGGCCGCCAAGCACGAGCACATCCAGCTTTTCGCTCGGGCCGTTCATGTTCCGCTGCGCGCCGAGCGTCAGCACGTCACCGGGGCCGAACACGGCCAGCTCGCCGGTCTTGACCGGGCGCCGGGCAGCGCCGACGGTCCCTGAGCCAGCAAGTGCGTAGGCCAGAGTGTTGAAGTCGCGCCGCCAGGGCAGCCGGAATTCAGCTCCGGGCTCGACTGTCACGTGCAGCAGGGTAATCGGCGTGTGCGTCACGCCGGGGCCCGCGTGCCCGTCAACCTCGCCGGCGATGACGCGCACCAGAGCACCGCCGTCGGCGGAGCTGAGCAGCGCGACCTGGCCGGCGCGGATGTCCTGATAGCGCGGCGGCACCATCTTGAGCCGGGACGGCAGGTTCACCCAGAGCTGGAAGCCGTGGAACAGGCCGCCGCTCATGACCAGGTCCTCGGGTGGTTCTTCGATGTGCAGGATGCCGCCGCCGGCCGTCATCCACTGGGTGTCGCCGTTGGTGATCAGGCCGCCGCCGCCGCCCGAGTCCTGGTGGCGGAACGTCCCGTCGATAATGTAGGTCACCGTCTCGAAGCCGCGGTGCGGATGCCAGGGGGTCCCCTTCGGCTCGCCCGGCGCGTAGTCGACTTCGCCCATCTGGTCCATGTGAATAAACGGGTCCAGGGCGCGCAACTCGACACCGGCGAACGCCCGGCGGACCGGGAAGCCCTCGCCCTCGACTGCGGACGGGGCTGTCGTGACCGACAGGACTGGCCGGTCCTCCGCCGTGGCCGGATCCGGCTCGCTGATGCGCGGCAGCACCAGGATGTCTTCGACTGTCACAGCTGGCATGACTTCCTCCTCGGCGCTTGCTAGTGTGCCCGGCCAGCTTGCGCCTGCTCTGCGCCGGCCTGTCGCCAGAACAGTAATTGAACGCGCAACATTCCCCGCTGCGCTCAAGCCCTCACATGCGCCTGACCTCCCGTAGTGGCCTGGTCAGGACCTGCCGCTGTGATCTGCGTCTCATAATGAAACCGAAGGAGATAACGCTGCGTCAGACTCTCGTAACACCTCGTGACACTCGCCGGGACGGGTTCCCTGAGATTGCCACCCGATTGAGGTAGTTACCCATTGACCTCCGGCTGGTCAGCCGTCCTTGCCGCCTGGCCAGCCGGATTCCACCAAGTGGAATAACCGAGCGCAGCGTGCCCTGCCCCTTTCCCCCGGGGGGCGGGGCACGCTGTGTTGTGCTGCACGCCAAATGCCGCACGTCAAAGGGGCAGGCCCTGCTCCAGATGCGCCAGGGCCATGTCGATGCGCGCGAACAAGCCGGCGACGTCCGTCATGGCTTCGGCCGTCCAGGTGCCCCCGCCGTAGGTGGTGGTGACGGACATGATGACGCCGATGATCGCGCCAGCCATGTTGCGCACTTCGAAGTCGTCGGGGTCCCGGCCAGTCCGCCTGGCGATCGCGTCCGCTATCTGGTTGATAGTCCTGACGAACTCGTCGATTGCCCGTGCTCGCACCTCGGGAACCGTCGCGGTCAGCTGCGCGGTGTCCCTGAACCGGCGCAGATCCTCCGGGCTCAGTGACGCCAGGGTGGCAGCCGACGCGGCACGGAACGCAGCGATCGGGCCCAGCCCCGGCGGCTGGGCGTCGAGTGCCTCCACTGTGATGATGTCGAGGTCGTCCTGCAGTACGACGTCCTCTTTGGTCGGGAAATAGCGGAAGAACGTGGCCGGCGAGACTTCAGCCGCATCGGCGATTTGCTCGATCGTGGTCGAGCCGTAGCCCTGCTCCCGGAAGAGCCGGAGCGCGTGCTGCCTGATGGAGGCGCGCGTCCTGGCCTTCTTCCGTTCGCGGAGGCCGGATTGACTGGCGGGCACGTCGGTCATGCCAGTCATTCTGCCCCGGCAGTATCAAACTCAGCGCTGGCCGACGCGCGGGAGGCCGGCGGCTTACCGTCCGGGGCTGGCCGGGCCGGCTGCCGCGGCACGAACAGCGCGGCGAGGATGGCCGCTGCGGCAGCGATCGCAGCGCAGACCCACAGCATGACGTCGACACCGCTGGCGTACGCGCCGTGCACGGCAGCCAGCAATGGCGCCGAGCCCAGGCTGGCTGCGACGTGGACGCCGGCCCCGACGCTGCTCCGTGCCGCCGCGGCGACGGACGCAGGCACCGCGGCGAGGCTGAGGTGGCTGCGATAGACCGAGCTCAGCACGGTGCCGAGCACGGCGACCCCGATCGTCGCGCCCACTTGCCTGGCGGCAGTCAGCAGCGCCGAACCGGACCCGCTCCGCTCTGGCGTCAGGGCGCTCAGCGCGGCATTGAGCATGGTCGGCATCGCGAGGCCCAGGCCGAGTCCGGTCACAGCGAACCACCACGACGTGAAACCCGTTCCGCTGGCCGCCGAGGTTGCGGTCCCGACGGCGAGGGCTACGGCCATGATCGCGAATCCGCCGGCCCCGATCGGTCGTGCGCCAATCAGCGGAGGCCGGTCCGGGCCGCCGTCGGCCGACTTGCGCGGACTTTGCAGCCGCTGCCCGATGCCGAGCCCGGCCGCCAGCCCGCCGATCAGCGGCAGCAGCCGGATACCGCTGGCCATCGAGTCAAGACCCTTGACATCGAGAAAGAACTGCGGCATCGCGAACGTGATGCCGAACAGCGCGAACGAGATCATCGTCGACAGCGTGGTCCCCCAGGTGAAGCCTCCGGAGGAGAACAAGCTCAGGTCGATGAGCGGCTGGCCGCCAGCGCGCCGGCTGACAATTCGCTCCCAGGCGACGAACAGCCCGAGCGCTACTACTCCCGCCGCCATCGTGATCACGGCCAGCGCGTCTGACCAGCCGTCCTGACCGGCACGGATGACGCCGTAGGTCAGCGCGACCAGGCCGGCACTCGAGATGAGCACGCCGATGAAGTCAATCGCGGCTCGGCCCGCGCCGCGGGACTCTGGCATCAGGAAAGTCACCGCTGCCAGCGCCAGCACAACGATCGGGACGTTGATCAGGAAGACCGAGCCCCACCAGTAATGGTCGAGCAGCCAGCCGCCCAGGATCGGGCCGAGCGGGTAGCCCACGAACGTGGCGCCGCCGACGATCGCGATCGCCTTCGGGCGCTCCTCCGGCCTGAACATCACCGGCAGGACGGCGAGTGCGAGCGGCAGGATGACCGCGGCGGCAAGCCCCAGCACTGCGCGTGCGGCGATCAGTTCGCCGGTCGAGGAAGAATATGCGCAGGCCAGTGAGGCGATTCCGAACAGCGCGAGTGCGCCGGTCAGTAGCTTCTTGCGGCCGATCTTGTCGCCGAGCAGGCCGGCGGGCAGCAACGCTGCGGCCAGGACCAGGCTGTAGGCATCAACGAACCACTGCAGGTCAGCAGTGGAGGCGTGCAGATCCACGGCGAGCGTCGGCAAGGCAAGCGACAGGACGAAAAGGTCGAGACCGACTACCAGGACACTGATCGCTAGCGCTCCGAGCGCCCACCAGCGGCGCCTGTCGGGTACGGCCACGAGCGGAGCATCCTGCATTGGAGCACCTCCCGGTGATCATGCGATCCAGTTGTATAAGAGAGAGACTATCAAAAGACATCCTGCATCACAATTCGCTGGCGGGGCGGTAACGGCCGGTTTCGTATGAATGCCGTTTGCTATCCCAGCCCGGCCGCATGGAGGCTGTTAGTGGCTGACTCGTGGCGAGATTCCGGCGATTGACTGAGAACCTGAGCGCGGGAAAGGAGCCTGAGGTGTACGTGCGGAGAGTGGTCGTCGGTGTCGGCGGATCAGCGGGAAGCCTTCAGGCCCTGCGGTACGCGGCCGAGATGGCCAGGGACAGCGGCGCGGTGCTAACTCCCGTGCTCGCCTGGGCCCCGCCGGGCGGCGATCTGGCGGATCGCCGGAGCCCGTGTCCGCCACTTCGTCAGATCTGGAAGCAGGCTGCCTGGGACCGGCTATGGAAGGCCATAGACCTGGCGATCGGCGGGCCGCCGGCCGATCTGCCTTTCACCCCAGCGGTCATCAGGGGGGAGGCGGGCCTTGTCCTCGCTGACGTGGCCAACCGGCCAGGCGACGTGCTGGTCATCGGCGCCGGCCGGCACGGCGCACTGCGACGTCTGCTGGCCTGCAGAGTCAGCAGGTACTGCCTGGCGCACGCGGACTGCCCGACGATTGCCGTGCCGCCGGCGCAGCTGGCGGATCATGTGCAGGGCCTGCACGGGTGGGTGTTCAGGCATCGCATAAATCCCGAAGACTGGCACACTGGTGTTGCGACGTAAGGAGTCAGCCAATGCCAGAGCCACAAGGCGAGGAGCTTGCCCGTGTCAGGGCGCGCCGGGAAGACCTGCGCAAGCGGTATCTGCGCCCGCTGGCCGACCGCCCGGCGACGACCGTCAGCGGTGTGCATCACCTCGCGCTGATCTGTTCCGACGCCGAGGAGACGATCAAGTTCTACCAGGAGTTCCTGGGCTTCCCGCTGGTCGAGCTCGTGGAGAACCGCGATTACGCGGGCTCTAACCACTTCTTCTTCGACATCGGCAATCACAACCTGCTCGGCTTCTTTGACTTCCCCGGGCATGATCACCCGGCCTGGCAGGAGACCATCGGCGGCGTGCAGCATCTAGCCATCTCGGTATCGGCCAGCCAGTTCGCCGAGGCGAAGAAGAAGCTCGATGCCGCCGGGGTGGACTACCTGGGCCCGGACCGCGGAGCCGACGACAGCATGTACTTCCGTGACCCCAATGGCGTGGGCCTGGAGCTGTACCGGGAGGCCCTCGGCAGGTTCGAGGGCGAGCTGCTAGTCGAGTAGGTGTCCTGGCGGGTGTTCGCCTGGTGGGCGCGCCGGTCAGTCAGGCTTGCGCTGGGTGTTCTTGACGAAGCTGCCGACGATGGACTGGTCGCTGCCCTCCTCGGGAATCAGCAGCCAGCACGCGAGATAGAGCGGGATCCCGCCGAGGTACAGGGGCAGGCTGCCCAGGTAGGCCAGCCCGGTGAAGCCGACGATCGTCAGCACCGCGAAGACCACCCGGACGATCGTCACATCGACGTTGAAGTGCCTGCCGATGGCGGCGGAGACGCCTGCCACCATCCGGCCCTGGGCCGGCCGCCTCAGCTGCGGTCGCTCGGTGTTGCTGTTCATGTCAGCTAGCCTGCGCTCCGCGGTGGTCGCAGCACATCGGGAAGCACCCGGAACTAACCCTGATTCAGGCCCGGTTCTCCCGGCGGATCACCACGCGCAGGCCGGACCAAGTGTCGTCGATGGCACACACCTTGTTGTCCACCAGCCCGGTCGGCAGCACGATTTCCCGGATGACCTGGTCGGTGACGTCGGTCGGCACTCTGCTGGCTCGCTTGGGCCAGGCGATCCACAATCCGCACGCGGGAGCCATCCGGGCCCGGAGTCTCGGCAGCTCTGCCTCCAGCTCAGCGCGCTGGGTGACGAAGGCGACGATTACGTCGTAGCGGGCGTCGTCGGCCAGGTCCGTGTGCAGGCTGGCCACGTCCGGCAGGTCCCCGAGCGTGTCCTCGAACCGCTCGGGCGCGCCGATCAGGGCAACCTCGTCGCCTTCGCCGATGCCGAGCTTGCGGGCCAGCGGCGTTCCCGGATATCCGGCCTCCGAGTGACCAGCACCGTCAGGCATTCGCCCCCCGGGGGTTTCTGGCGTGGCAGGTCAGAACGTAAAACCGCCGGGCTTCCCGTTGCGGTCCGCGATGAGCCCGGCCATGGTCGCGATGGCAATCTCGGCCGGAGTCCGTGAGCCGATGTTCACGCCGATTGGACGGTGAACCTTGGTGATCTCGCTGGCCGGCACGCCAAGCTCGGTGAGCGCGGCGACATGCGGCCCCTCGTGCCGCGGGTTGCCCATGATGCCCACCCAGCGGACTTGGGCCGCAAGCGCGTCGCGCAGCAGAACTCCTAGCTCGGGCCGGTGGTGATCGGTGACTACGACATCGGCGCTGTCCGGGTCGATGCCAGCCAGGCTTTCGGCCAGCTCGAAGCCGTCAGCCGTCAGGGACTTCGACCGCTCGGGGTCCGGTTCCACCAGCACCGCCCGGTAGCCCGCGTCTGCTCCGTATCGCAGCAGGTAACTCGCGACCGGTGAGGCGAAGACCGCAGCCAGCACCCTGTCCTCGGCTGTGCCGCGGGCCGTCCCGTGGGCTACCGCGCAGCTGGCATCGTGAACGTGATCCTCGTGCCCGTCTGTCATGGCAATGAGCTTGCCACCCGCCCGGCGGCCGGGCAAATATGCCATCGAGGGCTATGCCATCGACGGCTTCAATGACAGCAGATCGGAGCAGCCATGCGACTCAGTGCGCGCAACAAGATCAACGCAACGGTCACGGGCGTGACCAGAGGTGAGGCAACGGCGAACGTGGCGCTAGACGCGAGCGGGGTCCGGCTGGTGGCTTCCATCACCGTGGAAGCTGCGGACGAACTCGGCCTGAGCGAGGGCACGCAGGTGATAGCGATCGTCAAGGCGTCCGACGTGATAGTCGCGGTCGCCGATTAGCGCGAGGTTCACCACGCCGCCTGAGGGCACGTGTTAGACATGAAGACGATCGGAGACTGGTCGGTCATTTTGTCTGTTTCTGCGCGCAATGACAGCACGGACGCCGAAGCCCGGCTGAGCGGCGGCAGCGATCTGACCGGCCATGGAACAGCGCGTCGCAACCCGGCCGATGACAACGTAACGAAGATCGGTGAGGAACTCGCAGTCGCGCGTGCCTTGTCAGATCTAGCGCACCGGCTGCTGCGCGAGGCTACTGCCGACGTTGAGACAGTCACCCATGGGCGCGCGAACCTTCATATGTAGGCCAGTCTTCATAGGTAGGCCAGATCAGACGTCCAGGGAGAGCGTGCCGCCGGGGTCGAGACTGATCCCTGCTCCGCCGGCCCGGCTGATCTTGCCGAGTATTGCCGCGAGCCACCTGCTGTCCGCCGGCCCGGCGTGGCGCAGCCGCATCTTGCGCACCTGCATCGGCACCATGCGCAACTCAGTTAGCTGCCCGGTGCTGCGCCGTAGCGTGGCGAAGTACAGCAGCCGCAGGTCGTCGCGAAACTGCTCGTAGCCACTGATCCCTTCGTAGTCGTCGATGCAGTCGCCGCACCCGTAGAGGATGAGCTTGCCGTCGTAGGTCTGGATCGGGCGGGGGTGATGCGAGGAATGGCCATGGACCAGGTCGGCGCCGGCATCGATGAGCAGGCGGGCGAAGCGGGCCTGGTCGCCATGCACCTCGTATCCCCAGTTAGAACCCCAATGGATGGAAACGACGGCTACGTCGCCCGGCTGTTTGGCCTCGCGCAGCCGGGTGGCGAGACTGCCTGCGGCGGCGTCGTCAAGGCTGGTCACCAAGTCCAGCCCGGGTCGGCCGGGAGCCGCAGCCCAGGACGCGGGGATGCCGCTGCACGCAGCCCCGCAGGCGAAGACCAGGACGCGGCCGCCCTGGGGTAGCGGGATCGCGGTGGCCCGCTGCGCCTCGGCCGGATTGCGCCCGGCACCGACCGGGCCGAGTCCGACGCCAGCCAGCCAGTGCAGTGTGTCGGTGAGACCCGTGCGGCCGAAGTCCAGCGCATGATTGTTGGCGAGCGAGCAGGCGTCCGCCTTGAAGGCGGTCAGGCAGGGCAGATTCGCCGGTTCCATCCGGTAATGCACAGCCTTGCCTGACGCGAAATCATTGCTACGGGTGACCGCGCATTCCAGGTTGAGCACTCGTACGTCCGGTGCCATGTCGTCCGCCACGCGCAGCGCATCGCCCCACGGCCAGTCGAAGCTGACCGGACACCGGATAGGCCCGTTGACACGCTCGGCCAGGCGGACATAAACCCCGGCATCACTGGTACCGGGTTCCCGCAACTCAGGGGAGCCAGGATGCGGCAGTATCTGATCGACGCCCCGGCCCGGCATCACGTCGCCGCACAGCAACAATGTGACCTTTTCGCCTGCCATCGCAGCCCCTCAGCGATCGCGCCGAGTTCGCTTTCCCCGCTACCAAGTCTGATCCCCAGGCAGGAGTGGGTAAGGCGCGGCAGGTACGGCTTCGCTCATCCGTGACTGTGTCACCGGGTGGGGACCAGGCATTGATCTGCGAGTAGGACGGAAGGTCCGGTCGCACAGCGAGGCCGTCGCGGACCGCCAGGGCTGTGTCTGCGCAGGCGGCGAGGGCAGCGCGGAAGAGCAGGGAACCGGTGCTGATCCGCCGCACGCCCAGCTGTGAGAGGTCGGCGATGGTGTGCTGGCCGGGCAGGAACAGGATGTTGACGGGTACGTCGACGGCCGCCACGACGGCGGCTATGTCGGTGGGCTCGGCCAGGCCGGGAACAAATACCCCGTCGGCTCCCGCGTCGGCGTAGCGGCGCACCCGGCGCAGGGTCTCGGCCAGATCGCCGGGCCGCTGCCAATAGGTATCGGTGCGGGCGTTGACGAATAGCTGCGGCAGTTCCCGCTTCACCGACCGGAGCAGCGCGGCGTGTGCCTCGGCCGGGCCCATGGCGTCTTCCATGTTGACCCCGGCAGCGCCGGCCTCTGCCACGGCGACCGCGGCACCGACCGAGCCGGTTTCGATGTCCACGGTGAGGTGAACGGGCAGCTTGGCCAGGTTGCGGGTAAGGCGCAGTGTTTCCGCGGCGGTGGCGCCGGCACCGTCCGGCAAGCCGGCCGCGGCCGCGACGCCGAGGCTGGTGGTGCCCAGCGCGCGGAAGCCGGCCTCGACCAGGCAACGGGCTGAGGCGACGTCCCACACGTTCGGCAGGATGAGCGGATCTCCGGCGCGGTGAAGAGCACTGAAGTCGCTCATGGCCTGTCTGCTGCCAGTGCTGCGTCGACAAGGGCAAGGGCGTGTGCGCGTCCGGGACAACAGTGGGGTCCCGCTCCGAACGCCAGACCGTCAGCCAGGCACACCTGCACCACCTCGCCGGCTTCGATCGTGACATCACTCACGGCGGTCGCGGCCAGAGCCTGCCGCTTGGTCGCCAGGACCGGCGGGTTCTCGCTCAGGACTTCGTGGACCGGGCAGTGCCTGGCGCGTTCGATCAGGATCGCCGTGGCCTCGCACGCCTGTACGAGCAGCCCGATGCGGGCTGCGGTCGGCTCGTCGAAGACGCCACCGAAGACCGCCACCAGCCGGTCGACGGCGACATCGGCCCGGGATTCGTCGCCGGTACCTGGCTGGTACGCCTGTGCGACGTCCCGCACCAGGTCAATGACAGGTTCACCGGCGCCGATCGCGCGTCCCAGGATTTCCTCCGGGTGCTGGCAGCTGCTGGCTCGAACAGACTCCAGCGGAATCGCGTCCAGGAGTGCGACGACCAGCGCGCGCCTGCGCTCGTGATCCGTTCCGCTGCTGAACCGGGCAACTGTAGCGCGCAGCCAGGCGACTCCAGCGGATGCGGGCGGAACCGGTGGCACCGTGAATGCCGGGTCGGTCAGGACGGCACGTGCGGCATCGCGGCCACTGATCTGCTGCATGCGGCCAACGCTACGATCGGAACCGTTCGGTCTCGGCCGAACAGTGTCCGGCCGAGAATGGGAAGATGAAATCGGCCTCCGACCTGGCGTCGCTCGCAGCTCTGCTAGCCGACGAGACGCGGTCGGCCATATGTCTCGCGCTGCTCGACGGGCGCGCGTGGACCGCGGGCGAGTTGGCGGCTCACACGCGCGTGGCGCCCTCCACCGCAACCGAGCACCTGCACCGCCTCGTCGACGGCGGCCTGCTCGCCGAGCACCGGCAGGGTCGTCACCGTTACGTGCAGCTTGCCGACCCCTCGGTCGCGCACCTTCTTGAGGATCTGTCGGCGCGGCTCGCACCTCGGCAGGACTCGGCGCGCGGGCTGCGGGCGGTGACCGCAAACGAGGCCCTGCGAAGCGGCCGCACCTGCTACGACCACCTGGCCGGACGACTCGGCGTGGCCGTGACCGACGCGATGACCGAGACGGGACTGCTGGACCAGACCCGCGGCTTCGCCCTCACCCAGTCCGGCCTGGGCTGGCTGACCGACACGCTCGGGCTGGAGCCGGAGGACCTGCGTCCTGGCAAACGGCCTCTCGCTCGCGGATGTCTGGACTGGACCGAAAGGCGCCAGCACCTCGCGGGGACAGCCGGGGCGAAGCTATGCCAGAAGTTCTTTGACAACCACTGGGTGGCACGCGTCGGATCCGGCCGGGCAGTACGCCTCACCCTGGCCGGCAAGGCGGCCGTGCGGGACCTTCTGGGACTGTCAGGTATCGATTAACGCACGCGCCAGGGCTTCCACCGTCGTGACATACTGGCGGAGCAGGACGAGGGGCGCTGCGACGGGTCATCCCGCCACGCTCGTCCTGTCGTGAGCTGAGAAGGGCGCCTCCGGTCAAGGAGGTGCTCGTGAGTAATCTCGGTGTGCGTGCTCCCGCTAGTGCTACCGGTTCCGGGGCGTTCCCGAAGATCGAGCTGCATGTGCACTTGGAGGGCACTGTCCGGGCTGGAACCCTGCTGCAGATCGCCCGGCGCAACAGCGTGACGTTGCCTGCCGACACGGTCGAAGGGCTCGCCGCACTGTATGAGTTCCGCGACTTTCTGCATTTCCTCAACGTGTGGCTGATTACGACCGGCGCGCTGCGCACGGAGCAGGACTTCCGCCAGGTGGTGGTCGACTATGCAGCCGAGGCGGCCAGGCACGGCGCGGTTTATCTCGAGGGCATCTTCACTCCCGCCGAGGCGGCCAGCCGGGGGACTGGCTGGGATGAGGTGTTCTCCGGGTACTGTGATGGCGCCCAGCAGGCCGCTGAACAGCATGGCGTGCAGGTGCGGCTTACCCCGGACATACCCCGCGGGTTCCCGCTGGAGGCCGCGGAGCAGACCGCTCGTTACGCAGTCGCATACCGTGACCGCGGCGTGGTCGCCATTGGCCTGGGCGGCGCGGAAGCGGAGCATCCGCCGGCACCGTATGCGCGGGCGTTCGCGATTGCGAGGGACGGCGGACTAGCGTCAGTGCCGCACGCGGGCGAGGCGGCCGGCCCGGAGTCGATCCGCGGTGCGCTGGACACGCTGGCCGCCGACCGCATCCGGCACGGCTTCCGGGCTATTGAGGATCCCGGCCTGGTTCGTGAGCTGGCGGACCGCGGCGTGGTCCTGGACGTATGCCCGATCTCGAACCTGCGAACAGGCGTAGTCGGCTCACTTGCCGAGCATCCGCTGCCTGCTCTTGTGGCGGCTGGTGTCGCCTGTTCGGTATCGACTGACGACCCTGCGATGTTCGGCACCGACCTGACTGCCGACTATGCCGCAGCGCGGCAGCTGGGAGTGACAGCCCGGGACTGCTACCTGGCCGGCCAGCGCGGCGCGCTATGCGACGTGCAGACCGCGCGCGAATTGCAGCACATCGGTGGGGCATTCGACTGGGCCGGCATCGACGACGTCCGCCTTTCCTCTGGCTGACTACTTCCCGATGGGGAAGATGCGGCAATCCGCTATCGAGCATTTAGCGCAGTGTTAGGCTGCTCGCGACCTTGCATGTGGATGCGGCCATTATCGCGGCAATTGCAAAATTCATGTGCATCGGGCCACCCGCCAGTCACCTTGCGTAAGCACGGAGGGGAGGCGCTGGCGTGACGGACGAAAACAGCTCGGCGGCGCCCGCCTCCTTGCCGGAGCCTGGTCCCCTGCGCGACGGCGTGGCGCACATAGCGCTGCCGATGCGGAAGTTCACAACGCAGCTCATCGATGCGTTAGTCGAGCACGGTGAGTGCGATCTCATCACCGATCTAGCCATTCCGCTGCCATCCGCGGCATCAGTCAGGCCGGCTGGGCTCATTGGCATCGGCAGCCTCCCTCTGATCTTCCCGGCGGAGGTGCACGCGGCTCACTAACAGCCATTGCGGAAGGAGAGTTATGCCCACGGAGTTGCGCAGGAAGCGTCAGCGGTCGATCCGGGTTCTGCTTGCGCTGATCTTCATAGTGCCGCTTGCCTCGCTCTTGGGTCTTTGGGGCTTCGCTGCGAGCGTTACCGCCTCGAATGCTGTCGAGGAGCACAACTTCAACACCGAGAACCAGAAGTACGGTGGCTGGGCGCAGAAATCGTTCACGCAGCTGGCGCAGGAGCGGGAGCTGGCGTTCACGTACCTGAGTAGCGGTCGTCGCCTGGCGATCCAGCCATATGTGGCTCAGCAGAAGGCGACTAACCAGGCCGTGACCGCGTTCCAGCGGGGCCTGGCCACCAACCTGGCAGGTCTGGCGCGAGAGGCCAGGCCCGCGCTCACGGACTTCACGAAAGAGCTGGCATTGCTCCGCGGCGGCCCCGGCAACCCGGGGGTGCGGGCCGAAGTCGCTGCCGGGTCGGTCTCGGCGCTCACCGCGTTCCAGGACTACGACGCCGTCATCGACGCTGAGTTCCGGCTGTACGCCAGCCTGGTCGTGGTGAACAACACGTCGCTGTACATTCAGGCGGCGGCGAGTGTCGAAGCCGGGCGTGCGGTCGAGATGGCCAGCAGGGAGGCAACGCTGGTCGCCGGGTCCTTCTACGCAGGCGGTCGGATGCCAAAGGCCGAGCGCATTCTGTTCGCGCAAACTGCCGCCAACAGGCAACTGCTGATGTCTGACGCGCTCAAGCAGCTAGATCCGAGTCTCGGCTCCGGCTTCCAGCGGATCGCGACGTCCGGGGACGAGAAGAATTTCGCCGCGATGGAGGCCGTCGTCATCAAGAGCATCGGCAGCAAGGGCAAGGTCCCCGTCTCGCCGCTGCAATTCGCCGCTGACACTATCCCGCTGTTCAAGGCCTACCAAGCGGCGGAGAATCAGGACCGGATGGCGCTAAGCACCATGGGCACCCAAGTGGGTAACCACCTGCTGGAGGAAGTGGGCCTGGCCGGCGGCGCAGGCCTGCTGGCAGTGGCGCTGTCGGTCGTGCTCATGCTGGGGCTCGGCCGGCGTATCAGCCGCGAGCTGACGGGCCTGCAGCGTGCTGCGCTGACCTTGGCCGAGGACCGGCTCCCGAGCGTCGTGACCAGGCTGAGCCAGGGCGAGGATGTCGACGTCGCGGCGGAGGCCACCCCGCTCGTGCCAGGCCGGATCACCGAGACGGCGCGGGTTGCCGAAGCTTTCTCGTCCGTCCATCGCACCGCAATCGAGGCGGCCGTCGGCCAGGCCAGGCTGCGGAAGGGAGTCAGCCAGGTCTTCCGCAACCTGGCGTGGCGCAGCCAGTCGCTGCTGCACCGGCAACTGGCGCTGCTGGACGCTATGGAGCGCAGGGAGACTGAGCCGGAGGCCCTCGACGAGCTGTTCCAGCTTGACCACCTCACCACGCGCATGCGCAGGCACGCGGAGGGCCTCATCATCTTGTCGGGGCATGCGCCCGGCCGCGGCTGGCGAGAACCGGTGCTGGTGAGCGAGGTGCTGGGCGGCGCGGTCGCGGAGGTGGAGGACTACAAGCGAGTGTCGGTAATCTGCGAGTCGCAGGACGCCGTGATCGGGTCCGCGGTGGCCGACGTGATCCACTTGCTGGCCGAGCTGATCGAGAATGCCGCCAGCTGCTCGCCCGCGAGCACCGAGGTCACCGTACGGGCCGAGCGCGTGGCCAACGGCTTCGTGGTGGAGGTCGAGGACCGTGGCATCGGTATCCCGCCGGCCGAGTTGCTCTCGCTCAACGAGCGATTGCAGGATCCGCCCGAGTTTGACCTGGCGGACAGCAACCAGCTAGGGCTGTTTGTGGCGGCCCGGCTCGCGGCCAAGCACCAGATCCTGATCACCCTGCGGCGCTCGCCTTACGGCGGGACGACGGCTATCGTCCTGCTTCCGAGCACCATCATGGCGAGCACCGACCGGCCTGCGGTGGATGCGCTGGACGTCTTCCTCGCTGAACAGTCGGCCAATGGCACGCGGGCGCGGGGAGCGCTGACCACGACCGAGCAGTTGGCGGTGCTCACGCTGGGGCGTCATGCGGCGGAACTGTCGTCGGCGGAGCCAGCGTCGCTCGGAGACGCCGGCACAGTCATCGACCTGGCACCGGTGGTCGAAGGCATCGTGCCCACGCCTGGACTGCCGCACAGGCGCCGCCAGGAGAGCCTGGCACCACAGCTCAGGGACGACGGTCGCGGTGCAGCCGACGGCCAGTCCGATGCGGAAGACGGTCTCAGTCCTGGCGGCAGCCGGGCGCTTGCTGAGTCGCTGCAGCACGCGTTCGACCGTGCCAGCGCGGCGGAGGGGTCCGCGGACGGTTCGCTGCCGTCGGCCCGTGCCTGGCCGTCGGATTCTCTCTGGCCCGCGCAGTCGTGGCCGGACCGAGACTGGCGAGCAGCCGAGCCATCCGAGGTAGTCGGCCCGCCGGAGGAACCCGAGGCGCAGTGATGGAGGAGGCAGGCCTTACAACCACCATGAACTGGGTCCTGGATGACCTGGTCCGGCGGGTCGACGGGGTCAGCCAGGCGGTCCTGCTATCCCGCGACGGACTGACTCTCGGTGCCTCGGAGGGCCTCAGCCGGGAGGACGCAGAGCATCTGGCCGCAGTCGCGGCCGGCATACAGAGCCTCGCCCGCGGTGCCGCACTGCGGTTCGACGGCGGGCAGCCTCGGCAGTCGATCATCCACATGGACAGGGTTCTCATGTTCGTGATGGCCGCCGCGCAGGGCAGCTGTCTCGCCGTGCTGTGCGGGCCGAGCACAGACCACGGGCTCGTCGCCTATGAAATGGCGATGCTGGTCAAGCGACTTGGCCAGTACCTGTCAGCCAACCCGCGTGCCACGGTCCTGCCCGATGTCGGGAGGCTGGCGGAATGACCGGCGACGAGCAGTGGCTCGACCGCGAAGCGGGCCCCGTGGTGCGTCCGTATGCGGTGACGCGCGGCCGGACCCGGCCGCCGGGCGTGACCGTCGGCCTGATCGACCTGGTCGTGTCGGCAGGCCGCCACTCGGCTGACGCGCGCGGCCTAGGGCCTGAGCACAGGCGCCTGCTCGGCCTGTCGGGCTCGCCCATCACGCTGGCCGACCTGGCCTCGGAGGCCGACCTGCCGCTGGGCGTGGTGCGTGTGCTGGTCGGCGACCTGCAGGAGCGGGGCCTCGTCACGGTCGCGTCTTCGGCCGGCGGAAGTAGTCAGGATGAGAAGGTGCTGAGGAGCGTGCTTGATGGTCTACGGACGCTATGAGCGACCACCGGCCGGGCCACCGCCGCCTCCGGTCGTCAGCAAGCTCCTCATCGCCGGCGGCTTCGGCGTCGGCAAGACCACGCTCGTGGGCTCGATCAGCGAGGTCCGCCCGCTGCGGACCGAAGAGGACCTGAGCGAGCTCGGTGCGGGCGTCGACGACACGACGTCGGTCGAGCTCAAGCGCACGACGACCGTAGCCATGGATTTCGGCCGCATCACCTTCCCCAGCGGCGTGGTGTTGTACCTGTTCGGCACGCCTGGCCAGGAGCGCTTCTGGTTCATGTGGGACGAGCTGGCTTTCGGGGCGCTCGCCGCGGTTGTGCTGGCCGACACACGGCGCCTCCCAGACTGTTTCTCGTCGATCGACTACTTCGAGCGGAGGCACACGCCGTTCGTGGTGGCTGCCAATCACTTCGACGGTTCGCCGGTGTATGGCCTGGCCGACATTCGGGATGCCCTGGACCTTGACAGCGACGTGCCCGTACTGCCGTGCGACGCGCGCAGGCGCGAGTCGGTCAAGGAGGTGCTGATTGCTTCGGTTGCGCACGCGCTTACCCGCCACCAGGCAGCCACGCGCCGCTGACGGCTACGGGTTAGGCGCGCGCAGCACGCGCCAGCTGCCGCCGTTCCACTCCTCAGCCAGCGGATAACCGATAGCGCCAAGCCCGCCGTTGGTCCGCGCGCCGACCGCGATGCATCGGGTGGCGGTCGGGCATGAGACCTGGTAAAGGCCATCGACTGACCCGTCCGCGATGTGCGCGGTCGGTACCGAAGTCCAGCTCGCCCCCGTCCACTGCTGACTGACCGGGCGGGTTGCGCCTGACCCGACGGCGATACAGCGGGCCGAGCTGGAACACGAGATGCCGAGCAGGATCTGACTGGCTGCACCCGACAGCGACTGCCACGTCCAGATCGACCCTGTCCACCGCGCCGCGACGGCAGTGTTGCCGGCGCCCTGCGACTGGCCAACCGCCAGGCAGGAGAACCGATTACCGCACCAGGTGTCATAGAAGATGGTCAGGCTCGAGCCCGGTAGCACCGGGGCAGCGACTCGGTGCCAGGCACCCTTCGTCAGCTCCTCAGCCATGGCAACCTCGCCAGACTGGCCTGGACTCGCGATCTCCCCGACGGCCATGCAGAAGCCGCTGGCGGTGCAGTGCACGCCGGTAAGTGCGGCGGATCGCCCGAGCCTGGCCGGTGTCATCAACTTCCAGGAATGGCCGTTCCAGCGCTCCGACAGCGTCAGGTTCCGCGTGCGCCCCTGCCACATGCCGACGGCAACGCAGTTGTCTGCGCGTGCGCACGAGACGCTGTAGAAAGTGCCTGCAGCGACGCCGGCTGGATCGCCGGTCTGCGTGACACGCCAGCGATGGCCGTTCCATTGCTCGGCGAGTACCCCGAACTTCTTTGCTGACGTGGCCTGGCTCCCGACAGCCGTACAGTCCCTAGCACTTGGGCACGACACGGAGACGAGGAATGCGTCGCTTGCCTTCGGGGCTCCGATGGCCTGGATTGCCCAGGAACGACCGTTCCACCGCTCGGCAAACGGAGCCTGGCCGTGGGGCGTGGCCCGGCGGCCGACCGCGATGCACAACTTCGGACGCGGGCAGGACACTGCTTCGAGCGCGGCCTCGTGCACTCCCGCAGCGGCCGGGCGGACCGATGCAACAGCCGCGGATTGCACCGTCAGAGCGGTAAGCGCACTGAGCGCAGCAGCGATCTGTACCGCACGCCGTCCGACCATGCCGTGCCCCTCCCGCGCCGGATTGCAGTCGCGAGAAAAGCGTAGTGACGCAGCGGCCGAAAACGTAGG
>Ga0335075_10002049_pt1 | contig 32766 bp, 26 predicted proteins | sample Lox_Sample_24_FD_206723 | JGI IMG/M metagenome (GOLD analysis project Ga0335075, IMG submission 206723) | Soil microbial communities from Loxahatchee National Wildlife Refuge, Florida, United States - Lox_Sample_2.4 | ecosystem: Environmental > Terrestrial > Soil > Wetlands | place: USA...
CGATCCCGACCAGGACACCCGGGCCGCCTGACAACGTCAAACCTCAAGCCGACGGCACGAACCGCCGCCGGCTGCTGCCGCGCGCCCGCTAACTCTCCGTTTTTCGGGTCAGCCCGACCTGATCGCCCAGGCCGCGCACGAGGTCACCGTCGTAGACGGCACCTGACAAGGAACGCGGCGGTGCCGGCATTTGGCCCGGCACCGCCACGGGAGCTTCATCCCGCCAGCCGGAGGGCCTGATGAGAAGAATCCGAACCGGGGCGGCCACCACGCCGGCCGCCGCTGAAGGGCCTGCCAGCACCGCGGAGCGCGCTCCGGCAGGCGGCGGCCGCGGGATCGGGTTGCTTGTCGGGGGCCAGGCCGCGTCGGCGATCGGCGATGCCTGCTACGCGGTGGCGTTGCCGTGGTACGTGCTGACCGGCCATGGCGGGGCGGCGGCGCTGGGGACGACGCTCGCCGCCTATGGTGCCGCCCGCGCCGCGGCTATGCCGGCCGGGGGCCTCCTGTGTGACCGGCTCGGAGCCCGCCGGGTCCTGCTCGCCGTGGACGTGCTCCGCGCCGCGCTGATCGGGGGCCTCGCGGTCCAGGCCGCTCTCCGCCCGCCCTCGCTTGTCCTACTCGCGCTCTTCTCGGCACTGGCCGGAGCCTGCCAGGGCGCCTTCGTCCCCGGCTCATACGCGCTCATGCCCACGGTCGCGCCCGCACATCGCCTCCAGCGAGCCAACGCCGCGCTTACCGGCGCCCTCCAGGCGGGCACCCTCGCCGGGCCGCTGATCGGCGCCGCACTGGTCGCCCGCGCCGGGCCGGCCGCCGCCTTTGCGGTCGACGCGGCGACCTTCGCCATCTCCGCCCTCACCCTCGCGTTGCTGCGGCCAGTCGTCGTCCCGCCGCGGGAACACCACACCGCGCCGAACCTCAAGGCCGTGCTCGCGGCGACCCCGGCGCTGCCGGTAATGCTCGTCGTCGTGCTGGCCGGCAACCTCGCCTCCGGCGGCGTATTCGCCGTAGCCCTGCCCGTGCTCGCTCACCAGCGCTTCGGCGCGTCGGGCTACGGCCTGCTGCTCGCCGCGTTGGCAGCCGGAGCCGTGGCCGGCACCACCCTCGGCGCCTGGATCCGCTCGCGGCGCCCCGCCGTGACCGCCGGCCGCCTCTTCCTCGCCCAGACCGCGGCCATGGCGCTGTTCCCCATCGCTGGGCTCGCCGGAGCGGCCCTCGCCGCCGTTGCCTTCGGGCTGGCCAACGCGGCGGGCGAACTCATCATTGTGACCGCTTTTCAGCAGTCGTTCCCGCAGGCGGCCCTCGGGCGCATCATGGGCCTGATCATGGCCGCATCGGCCGGTGCGTTCCCCATCTCGGTGGCGCTCATCACCGCCCTCGTGCACACCGCCGGAGCCGCGGCCGCCTTCCCGCTCGCCGGCGCCATCAGCGCGACGGCCGTCCTTTTCGGTCTCTCCAGGACGGCATTCCGCAGCTTCGCCGCCGAACCCGGGGCCTGAACCAGCCAGCCGGTTCAGCCGGTGTTTTAGCTACTGCCTCCGCCGCCCGGCTGGACTCCGGGCTCCAGGTAGCCCACGATCAGCGTCGGCTGCTTCGCGGCGAGAGAACATTCGCCGTACCCGCCGCTAGCGGTAGGCAGCGGGAGGAACAGGGCGGCCTTCTCTCCCGGCGGATACACCCGCAGGCCGCGGACCGGGACCGGCTTGCACTCCTGCGAGGGAATGGCCGCGGCAGCGACGATGTCGAGCGGGGCGGAGGCCAGTGCGTGCGGCGCCAGGATCACGATCTTCGCGGCGCCGCCGGTTACCTCAGGCTGCCGCTCGGCAGCGGCGCCGACCTGATGGCCGTCCGCGCCCGCGACCCAGGAGACGCCGGGGTAGCCGTACAGCGTGCATGCCGACAGCCCGGTGTTGCGCAGCTGCAGGCCGGTGTGGTTCTGCGACATGCCCGTGCCCGTGCCGCCGCCGAGGCTGGCCTGCAGGTCAGCGGACGTGCACGTCGGCGCAGCGGCCGGGCCGGAACTTGAGCCGGCGGCCGCTGGACTAGAGCTCGCAGCGCCGGAGGAAACGGACGAGGCGGTGGCCGAGGCCGTGGGGGAGGCTGCTGAAGACGTCGGCGACGCGGTACAGCCGACGGTCATGACGCCCACCGCGAGCAGCGGCATGGCCAGTAGCACGGTCTTCATGCCGGTTATGACGCCCCGGCAATCCTCCCGGTTGTGGCCGAGCTCGGACGCGCAGTCAGGAGGCTTTGCAGACGAGTGACACCTGTGTAAGCTGCCCGGCTCGTACGGTTACGGTTACCGGTGCCGAGCACGGTGACTGATTGTGCGTGGTCTGCCCGGTAGCTGTGTAGGTCCCGGCGACGAGGCCCAGGCTGAACTTCCCGGAAGCGCCAACTGTCACGTTGACGGTGTGTCCGGTGGTGCCGTCGCGGAAGGTGACCACGCCGGCCAGCGGATGCGCGGGGCTTCCCTCCGTCTCGAAGGTTCCGTGTACCACCCACTGGGCGGGCCCGGGGGCACCGCCGGCGGGCAGGCCGCTGAGCCCGGTTCCGGCGGTCGCCGTGCCGCTATGGCTGGTCGCAGTGCCGGGCGACTTGCCGCTACTGCTAGCGGTGCTGGTGGCCGTCGCCGCACACCCTGTCACCGCGAGAACCATGATCACAAGCCCGGCCATGAGCTGTCGCATCTGTCCTCCTGGCTGCCGGTTCCTGGCTGCTCATGGATTAGATGCGGAAAAGCTCACGCCGGTTCCATCATTGTCAGGAGGCTCGCTCCCAAGTGACGCTGAAGCCGTTACCGCTGCTGTTCAGCGACCCGGGTAGCGCCTTGGTCCTGCCAGCGTTGTCCACCATGGTGAGCTCGTCATCGGTAAATGAGGAAATCACGCCAGAAGTGCTTCCCTCAGTGACGCTAGCGTTCGAGGCCGTCCACGAATGGAAGTCTGCGAGCGGGTAAACGCTGCTTGAGCCGCTCGGGGCCTCCGCGATCCACTCGGCACTGGTGTTCGCGCAGCTGGCGCAGCTCTCCGTTTCTGTGAAGCTGTTCGCGGCGTGCGTCGAGTCGGTGACGGTGAGCGTGTAGCTCGTTCCGCTCCTCGTCACGGTCGAGGTGATCGCGTCGCCGGCGGCGACCGTCTGGCCCACTACCTGGATGGCATTGGTCGGATACATCTCCCACCAGGAGTACTGGTAGGCCCTGCCCCGGTAGCACTCGATGAGGGTGCCGTCCTGCTCGACGCTGCTGCTGCTGTACCCGTCGATGCCCACCCAGAACGCGGCGAGCTGTTCCTGGCCGCCGCTGCAGGTGACCGACGGCTCGGTCCAGCTCGCGCTGACCTTGCTGAAGGAGCTCCCGGTGTCGGCGTAGCCGGACCAGTTCGTGGACTGGACTTTGGTCAGCCCCTTGGGCCTGGCAGGCGGGCTGGTGACGCCAATCAGGTGGTTGAGGGGATGCTGGCCGACTGCGATCTTTTCGATCGCGACTTTGGCCAGAGCCCCTGCCGCGGCGGAAGCCGATGGCCTGGCGGTGGCGGCCGCTGTGGTCCCGGCGCTCGCGGTGACCGCGGTAGCCGCGATCATTCCAACGGCGGGGACGATGGCGGCAGCGAAGTAGAAGAGGAACCTGCGCGGAGGGTTAACCATGTGAGGTCCTCTCGTTTGCCGGCCTTGTGACAGCCTCGTCGCCGGAATACTAACTTAGTTAAATATAGCGATCAATAAGGAGACTTATCCGGCAATCGGATATCGGTGACGCTTCGTAGCCATCTTGAACACGAGCAGTTGCAGGTTGCTTTTCCAGGACTAGATATAGCTTTCGCTGAGGATGTTCATTTCCGGCTGGCTATCGGGGCCGCGCCTGCGCCCAGCCCCGGCCCGGCGAAGATAAGGGATGGTTACGGCCCCTATGGGGGCTTTTTCTATCCCACATCTTCTCGAACGGTCCCCGGCGTGGTGTCCCCGGGACTGGAGATAAGAACGATGGCCCGCCGGGATAAATTAGCCATCAGCATCACGAATGGCGAGAATGGCGCGGGCGGTGAGAGTCCGGGCAGGTAATAATGCGCATTCCGGCCCGAGCACGACGATCGCGAGCAATTCCTCGCCGGCATCGACCTCATCCTGGCCGGCGTCGCAACCGTCCGATAGGCGCTAAACGAGCGAGGCCGTCAATCCGCCATCCAGGACGTAGTGGCTGCCGGTGACCCACGAGGCCCGGTCGGAGGCGAGGAAGGCGGCGACCTCGGCGATGTCCTCCGGGGTGCCGAGCCTGCCCTGCTTCATCGCGACGAGATCGCCGAACGGGATCTGGGTCGCCGCCTCGAAGTCGGGTACGAGCCGGTCGACCATGGCGGTGTCGGCAAAGCCCGGGCAGACCGCGTTGACTCGCACGCCAGCGGCCCGCATCTCCACCGCCGCGACTCGGGTGAGCTGGATCAGCGCCGCCTTTGTCGCGCAGTAGGAGCCGAGCAGCGGGCTGCCGCCGACGCCGGCGATCGAGGCGATGTTGACGATGTTGCCCTTCGAGCCGATCAGGTGCGGAATTGCCGCCTTCATCGCGACGAACGGGCCGCGTACGTTGACCGCGAAGATCTTGTCGAAGCTTTCTGTTGACTGCTGGAGCAGCGGCGAGGAGACCTCGATCCCGGCGTTGTTGACCAGGACGTCGAGGCCGCCGAGGATGTCGACCGCCTGCTGGATCGCGGCCTGTACCTGGCCCTCGTCCGTGACGTCGCAGTTAGCGACTCCCGCGGCGCCGATCTCTTCGGCTGACTGCTTGGCCGTTTCGGGGTTGATGTCACTGACAACGACCCGGGCGCCGCGTTCCGTGAAGAGCGCCGCAATTGCCTTGCCGATGCCGGCACCGGAGCCGGTGACGAAAACCCGCTTACCCTCGAGTTCGGACATTGCGTTCCTCTCAGTTGCCGGTTAGCTTCGAGCGAATCTCTGTCTTGAGGACCTTTCCGACGGCAGAGCGCGGCAGGTCGGTCCATATCTCGATCTGCTTGGGGGCCTTGACGCTGCCGATGCGCTGTTTGACGAACGCGATCAGCTCGCCGGTATCGATCTCCGCGCCGTCTTGGGGCTGGACGACGGCGGTAATCCGCTCGCCCCACTTCTCGTCGGGCAGGCCGATCACCGCGCAGTCGCGGACGGCGTCGTGCGCCATCAAAGCCTGCTCCACTTCGGCGGAGTAGACGTTGAAACCGCCGCTGATCACCATGTCCTTGGCGCGGTCGACGATATAGAGGTAACCGCCCTCATCGAGGAAGCCGATGTCGCCCGTGTGGTGCCACCCGTGGGCAGACGCCTCGGCCGTTGCCTCGGGGTTCCGGTAGTAGCCGGCCATCACCAGCGAGCCGCGGACGCAGATCTCTCCTCGCTCCCCGCGCGGGACAGGCCGGCCGTTCTCGTCGAGGATCGTCACGCTGACCAGCGGCGACGGGTGGCCGGCGGACGACAGCCGTGAGGTGTCGATGGTCCCGTCGGGCCGGCGGTGCTCGGCCGGTGACATGGTCGAGATCATCATCGGGGCCTCGCTCTGCCCGAAGAGTTGCGCCATCGGCCCGATGCGGTCGAGCGCCTCGGCGAGCCTAGCCGTGGACATCGGGGCCGCGCCGTACCAGAAGCACTGCAGGGACGACAGGTCCGTGCTGTCCAGTGCCGCGTGGCCGAGAATCATGTAGATCAGGGTCGGCGGCAGGAAGGTGTGGGTGACCCGGTGCCGCTCGATCAGCTCCAGGAACCGGCCGACGTCGGGCTTCGCCATGATCACGACCTCCCCGCCCCTGGTAAGGATCGGGAAGCACAGCACGCCGGCCGCGTGGGTCAGCGGGGCCTGGGCCAGGTAGACCGGGCGCCCGTCGAAGGGATAGCTCATCAGCGTGATCGCCGACATCGCCTCGAGGTTGCGATCGGTGAGCATGACTCCCTTGGGGCGTCCGGTGGTGCCACCGGTACCGACCAGCGCCACTAGATCCTCAGGCGGCGCCGCCTCCGCGGGAGGATCGTCCCGGGCAGCGTCAAGCCAGGAGCGGAAGGCCTGCGCCAGGTCGTCGCCGTCGCCGAGCCGGACAAGCGTCGCCAGCTTCGGAAGCGCCGGGGCGATCGCCGCGACTAGCTCGCCGAAGGCCGGCTGGAAGATCAGTGCCGAGCAGTCGAACAAGTCGAGCAGCTCGGCATTCTCGGCCGCCGCGTTGCGCGGGTTGATCGGACACCACACCGCGCCAGCCCGGGCGATGCCGAAAACGCAGGAGAACGCAGTCGGGTCGTTAGCCGAGAGGATGCCGACCTTGTCCCCGGGCTGGACGCCCGAGCGCCGAAGGGCTCTGGCGACCGCATGGGAGAGGTCTACGACCTCGCCGTACGACAGCGATTTGCCGTCGAGCGTCAGGCAGGGCGCGCCCGGATCCAGGGAAGCGCCCTTGTCCAGATAGAAGGTCAGCGACATCCTTGTCTCCGTACTTCCTTGGCGCCTGCGACGACAAGATGATCGTGGCGCTTTCATTGGACGTGTGTCAAGAATTTTCTGGACGATCGGTTAAAGACCTGCTCGCTGCGGTACGCTTTCGGCGTGGCGAGTTCAACTGCGGCGAGGCTTCGAACCGGCGTCGACAAGTTCGAAGACCGCCGCCGGGAACTGGCAGACGCCGCATTGCTGACTTTGGCTGACCTTGGTTATGCCCGCACCAGCCTGCGCACGATCGCAGAGCAAACGAACTTCTCCCACGGGCTCCTGCACTATTACTTCGCGGACAAGACCGAGCTGATCACCTACTGCGTCCGGCGCTATAAGACGGCCTGCGTGCGGCGATACGAAGGCCTCGTCGCCGAGTCGTCCACCCCCGGCGAGCTCGCCGAAGCCTGCGGGAAGGGCCTGGCGGCGACGCTGGCCGACGCTCCGCTCATGCATCGGCTCTGGTATGACCTGCGCTCGCAGTCCCTGTTCGAGGTGGCTTTCCGCGACGATGTCGCAGAGATCGACGGTCTGCTGCAGGACATGATCTGGCGTCTCGTCCGCGCTTACGCCAGCCTCACCGGCAGTGAACCCACCTGCTCGCCCGCCACTGCCTACGCCATGTTCGACGGGCTTTTCTACCAGGCGCTGCAGCGTCACCTCGTCGGCTGCGAGACAGCGTTCGACGACCTCCGGCAGAGCTGCCGCGAACTGCTGCCCCGGCTATTCGCCTGACGCCTTCTCGGCGGATGCCGGGGCTGCCGGTCAGTGGTTATCCTGCCGATATGGCGCAGGCGGCTGAGGGGCTGCGCCGGTTTCCGCTGGGTTTGTCGTCGCTGGTGGGGCGGGACCAGGAGGTCGGCGAGCTGACGGGGTTCGTGCTCGGCTGCCCGCTGGTGACGGTGACCGGGCCTGGCGGGGTGGGGAAGACCCGGCTCGCGGTTGAGGTGGCCCGGGCGGTAGGGGGCGAGTTTCCCGACGGAGTGCATTTCGCCGATCTGGGCAGCGTGACCGACCCAGGGCGGGTGGCGGCGGAGGTGGCCGCGGTGCTGAGGATTCAGCAGGGACCCGGCACGACACTGGCCGCCGCGCTGGCCCAGCAGCGGCTCCTGCTGGTGCTTGACAACTGCGAGCAGGTGGTCACCGCTGTGGCGGAGTTGTCCGCTGAGCTGCTGGCGGCGGCCGACGACCTGCACATCCTGGCCACCAGCCGAGAGCAGCTGTGGGTGACCGGGGAAGTCCGGTACCGGTTGTCTCCGCTTTCGCTGCCGGCCCCGGATGAAGCGGTGCGGGGCGGGCGGTCGGCGGCGGTGGCGTTGTTCGCCGAGCGGACCGGGCGGGCGGCGCCCAGGTTCGCGCTGACCGAGGCGTCGGTGCCGCTGGCGGCGCGGGTGGTAACCCGGCTGGATGGGATGCCGCTGGCGATCGAGCTGGCGGCGGCCCGGATCGAGGCACTGGGGCTGGCCGGGCTGGCGGACCGGATCGATGACGCGCTTGGCTTGCTGGAGAGCAGGGGCGCGCGGGCGGCGGCGCGGCACCGGTCGCTGGCAGCGGAGGCGGAGTGGAGCTACCGGCTGCTGCCGGGGGCGGGACAGCGGATGTTCCGGCAGCTGGCGGCCTTCCCCGGCCCGTTCACGCTGGAAGCGGCCGAGGCACTGGCCGGGCCGGGGACCGGGCCAGCCGTGCTGCAGCTGGTGGACTGCTCCCTGGTGAGCCCGCCGCAGCCGGGGCCGGACGGGCGGATGCGGTACTCGCTATTGCAGACGCTGCGGGATTACGGGCGGGGGCTGCTGGCCGAGGCGGGCGAGGAGGCGCAGGCCATGGCGGCGCTAGCCGCGTTCGCGGTGCTGGTCGCCGGGCAGGCCGCGGCCGGGCTGGCGACTAACGGCGATGACCGGGAGCTGGCCGCGCTGCGCCACCTGGATGCCGAGGACGCCACGCTGTCCGCCGCGCTGGACTGGGCACTGGGCCGTGACCAGGAGACCGCCCTGCGACTGGCCGTGTTCCTGGCACCGTGGTGGATCGCGCGGGGCCGCGCGACCGAGGGTTACACGAGGCTCGCCGCCGCTGCCGCCGCTGCCGGCGTGGCGGCCGGCGGTCACGCTGCCGCCGACGCACAGGCGTGGCTCGGGTTCCTGGCCCGCGCGCGGGGCGACAACGCCGGCAGCGTGGCGCACTACTCCGCAGCCTTGGAGACGGCCGGGGATTCCTTGTCTCGTACCGCGCTCCTCGCCTTGGCGGGCCGGTCGGCCGCCCTCGTCGGCCTAGATCAGCCGGCCGAGGCAGAAGTGGACGCTGAGCGGGCGGTCGCGTTGGCCCGCCAGGCCGGCGACCGGGTGGCGGAGGCCTTCGCGCTGGCAGTTCGCGCTCAGGACGCGTACCTGGAGGGGCACGACCGGGAGGCGCTGACCTGGGCCCCGGCAGGCGGTGGACTGCCTGACAGCGGAAGTTCCCGGGCGCCTAGCCCGGCAGATCCGCAACGTGCTGGCGATCGTGCTCGGCATCCTCGGCCAGTACGACGACTCCCGGCAGCTAAGCATGGACGCCCTGGCGTGGTGCCGCGAAGCGGGCGACCTGGCCGGGATGGCCGATCAGCTGGCATCGCTCGTTTACCTGGAGGACCTGGCAGGAAACACTCGCGCGATGGCGGCCTACTTGCACGAGGAAGTCGACGTCAATATCCGGACCGGTAGCCGCAACGGACTGCGCCACTGCATAGATGAGGGCGGCAACCTGTGCGCGGAGACCGGGCGCTGGGCCGAGGCCATGACGCTCTGGGCCGCGCATGCGGCCGAGCTTGACCGCCTCGGTGTTTCCGACCATAACGAGGACGGTCGCCGCCAGGACTTCATGCGGCACATCGAGACGGTGCTCGAGCCGGATCAGCGGCGGGCTGCCGAAGAGCGCGGGGCCAGGATGACGCTCGCCGCCGCCGCCGAGTTCGTCGCCCTGCTGACCGAGCCCTCGGACCCGGCGCTTCCGGACCCGGCGCTTCCGGACCCGGCGCTTCTGGACCTGGTGCTTTCGGAGCTCGCGCCACCGGACCTCAGGCGACCGGAGCCCGGGGCACCCGGCGGCGGTGGGCTAACCCCGAGGGAGCGGGAGCTGGTGGCGCTGGTCGCCCAGGGCCGCACGAACGCCGAGATCGCCGGGCAGCTGTTCATTAGCGTCCGTACCGTCTCCTCCCACCTGGACCGCATCCGGGTCAAGACCGGCGCCCGCCGGCGCGCCGACCTGACTCGCCTCGCCCTCCAGGAAAGCCTCGTCTGAACCTGCGCGCTCCCGGCGGCGTTCATCGGCCGTGTCCACGCGGGACGCAGACCGTGACCGAATTCGGGTGGACCTTGATGCGCAGTTTCTTGCTCGCCGGACGCGCCCCGCCATCAAGTTCGAAGCGGACCTTCTGGTCGAACCGGATCTTGAACTTCTTCCCCCGCGTGACTGTGGCGAAGGGAGACTGCTCTGGATGCCCGAGGGCGAGCCGGCCGAACGTCCGGGCCCACTGGACTGGATTCCGGGCCGTCACCACCCCGAGCTCGAGGCATCCGTCATCGGGCTGTGCCTGTGGGAAAGCCTCGACTCCACCGAGGATCTTGCCGACATTCGCGGACAGCACGCACGAGACCTTGCCCTTGAAGAAGCGTTTGCCGTCCACGTCTATGGTCGCCGATACCGGGCGCGCAGCGAGGTTCCTGATCCCGGTGACGACGTAGGCGGCGCGGCCCAGCCGGTCCTTTGTGCCGCGGTCCGCGTCGGAGATCATCCACGCATCGAAGCCCGCACCCGCCATCACCGTGAAACGCTCACCGTTCACCGAACCGGTGTCCAGCCGGCGCCGGTCGCCGTGCAGCCCGACCTGCACCGCGCCGGCGATATCGTGCGGCACGTTCAGGTTCTCCGCCAGCAGGTTCGCGGTTCCCGCGGGGAGTATCGCCACGGCCGTGCCGGTGTCCGCCACCGCGTCGATGCAGCGCTGGACGGTGCCGTCGCCACCCCAGACGAAGATGACATCCGCCCCCTTGTCCGTCGCTCGCCGGGCGCATTTGGGGGCGCGGCGGCTCTTCTTTACCTCGTACCAGAGGGGGTCGGTGACGCCTTCCAGGGCCAGGATCCGCCGCAACTCGGGCAGGCCGCCCCCGAAGCTCTTTCGTGCGTGTGCCACCACCGCGACTTCAGCCACGCCAGTTTCCTTTCCGGGGCTCAGATCCTGCGCCAGCGGGCCTCGCACAGCCCGTAGACACCGAAGATCACGAGGCCAAGCGCGGCCAGCAGCACCAGGAACTCGCCGAACGGCGCACCGCGCAACGTCAGCAGCGCCTTGTCGATGCCACCGGACTCCGCTGCCTTGTGGGTGACCGCCGCGTCGATCACCAGCACGCCGGCCAGCGCGAAGACCAGCCCTCGGGCGACGGTTCCTGTCACGCCCAGCACTTCGACCACGCGACGCGTCCTGGGACTCATCCGGCCCGTCTGCAGGTACCGCATGAACTTCTTGCGCGCACCCTCGATGACCAGGGCGAAGCCGCAGCCGACGATGATCAGCCCGACGACGCCGACCAGCACCCTGCCATCCGTGTGGTGCATAGCGGTGGCCGTCATGTCCTGCTGTCGTCCGGCCTGGCTGCGAGCCTTGCCGGAGATCACCGTGAACGTGAGGTAGGCCAGGCCCGCATAGATCACCGCCCGGGCCAGCGACTTGAGCCTGGGGCCGGCCCCCGGCGGCTCACCGGTGACGCCGAACGCGGCCTCGCTCAGCCGCCACAGCGCATAGCCCGCGAAGCCGATGCCGAGCAGCCAGAGGGAGACCAGTCCGTAGGACTTTCCCGCGAGCAGTTGCAGGGCGCCCTGCTGGTCCGCCTCGCGTGAGCTGTGCCCCAGTGCGACCAGCACCGCGACCCAGCCAACCAAGATGTAGATGACACCCCGTGCGGTGAGGCCAGCACGGGCCAGGAAGCGCGCCGCTGGGCTCTCGGACGCCCGCCTCGCGGCGCGCATCGGGTTCGGCGCTGATACGGAATGCATAGCCGTCACTACTACCTCTTTAGCGGGCCGGGAAACGCGTGCAAGTCTGGGCCGCCAGGATTATTGAAAGCGCTTCCGATTTCGATAAGGAATGGGCGCCATTCGATTCCTGTATCGCGCGCTCGTCGTCCGTGTTGTACGGACAGTCGCCACTTAAATGCGAATTGGATTGGCGTGGAATCGTTTGCAATGGGCAGTAGAGGGCGCATGTCGGTTCTCCCCGCAGCCCGGCGTACTTTCGTTCCGCTCGCCGTCGTCACCACAGCGGCGCTGCTCTTCACGCTGCTGCTTCTCCTGGTACGGCTGCAGTGGGTGCCCCTGGAGTCGGCCGATCACGGCGCCGCGGCCCAGCTGAACAGCCTGGTCGCCGGGCACCCCGCGGTCATCCGCATCGTCAAGGCGGTCACCTGGCTGGGCAGCGACGGCGTGCTGTGGACGCTCATCGGGGTGGCCGCCGTCGTGCTCGCCATCCGGCGGCGGTGGCGGCTCACGGTCTACCTCCTGGTCACCGGCGCGGGCGCGCTGGTGCTCGATCCGGTGCTCAAGGCACTGGTCGGCAGGCTGCGCCCGGTGGTGGCGCATCCGGTTGCGTACGGCAATGGCAACAGCTTCCCCAGCGGGCACGCGCTCGGCTCGATCGTCTGCTACGGCGCTTTGTTCCTCGTCTTCCTGCCCGCGGTCCGCGGGACCTGGCGGCGCGTGTTCACCGCGGTGATCGTCACGCTGGTCGCCGCGATTGGCGTCAGCCGGCTCCTGCTTGGCGTGCATTACCTCTCTGACGTGCTGGGCGCCTGGACGCTCGGTATCACCTGGCTGGGCATCACCGCCTTCGCCTTCGAACTATCCCGCCAGGCCACCGGCGAGCCGGTGACCGATCCGGTGACCGAGTGCCTTGAGCCCGAGGCCCGCGCCGACCTGCAGCCGACCGAACCGGAGACAACCATGCGTCATGACCGTGCCCGCGCATACGCCCGTATCGCCGCCGGTGTCGTGGTGATCTGGGTGCTGATCCTCGGCGCCCTCACGGGCATCGGCAAGCTGATCATGATCACCCATAACGGGAACGGGGACCTGCTCGGTGACCGGACTATTCCGCACTGGTTCTACGAGCAGCGCACGGTCACGCTGAACCACTGGAGCCTGATCGCCAGCGACCTCGGGGCGACCCGGGACATCCTCATCGTGAGCGTCGCCACCTGCGTGGTGTTCATCGCTGTCACGCGGCACTGGCGTCCGGTGATCTTCCTCGCCGTGGTCATGTTCGGCGAGCTGGGCGCGTTCCTGATAGTCGCCGACATCGTGAAACGACCACGCCCGAATGTCCCGCACCTGGATTCGAACCTGCCCACCTCCGCGTTCCCGTCGGGCCACATGGCGGCCACCACGTGCCTTTACGTCGGCATCGCCATCCTGGTCATCGGCCACGCCCGCGGCTGGTGGCGTTACCTGTTCCTGATCCCCGCGATCGTCATGCCACTGCTGATCGCCACGGCCCGGTTGTACCGGGGGGAGCATCACCCGACCGACATCCTCGCCAGCGTGCTGTTCGCCGCACTCTGGCTGACCGCGACCACGATGCTGATCAAGCCGAACACCGACGGCCTCGGCCGGGCCAGCCGCAGGCCGCTTGGCCTGCCCCACCGCAAGACGGCCGACCGCACCAGGGAAACCGCGCCCACTAGCCCTTAGACGCCGCCAGACGGCCAGGCCAGGGCCGGCAATTCCCCCCGTTTCTGTGGGACCGAGCGACGAGGAGAAAGGGCAGACATGGGTAGCGCGGGCACCTGGGAACGGATTGAACGCCAGAAGCTGCGCGGACGGGAGCGCCGGACGCGTCATCACCGGCCAGGCGAGCGGCCCGATCCGTCCCGCCCGGTCGGCACGGACATGCTGCCCCAGATCAAGCACATCGTCGTTCTGATGATGGAGAACCACTCGTTCGACAGCTATTTGGGCACCCTCGGCCGGGGTGAGGGATTCCAGCTCGGCGACGACGGCATGCCGGATGCCGAGAACCCCGATTCCACGGGCACCATGGTCCGGGCCTGTCACGCGGCCTCGACCGTGCAGGAAGACGGTGTGCCCGTCCAAAGCTGGAGCGCTAGCCACACGCAGTGGGCTGGCGGCAAGATGAACGGATTCGTGACCGCGACCGAACAGGCTTGCCCCGAGGGCGACAGGACCGCGCCCATGGCGTACTGGACCAGCGAGGACCTGCCCTTCTACCACGGGCTGGCCAGGACCTTCCCGCTGGCCGACCATTGGTTCAGCTCGTGCCTCGGGCCGACGTTCCCCAACCGCCGGTTCCTGCTGGCGGGGACGGCCAACGGCCTGATGGATGACCTGCCTTTCAACCTGCTGGACCGGCCGCGAGCCGGCACGATCATGGACATGCTGACCCGGCACAAGATCTCCTGGGTCAACTACCGGCCGGCCAGCAGCGACATGTCAGAATTCCGCCGCTACATGCACTACCGGCGCCGCCGGACCCGCCATCACCTGGCCTCCCTCGGCCGCCCGCTGGTCAAGACCAGCGACGTGTTCAAGCGGGACCTGCAGTTCACGTCGGCCATCTACCCGCTCGGCATGGCCGGGTACATGGCCCACGTGCGCAGCATGGAGCAGTTCTTCGCCGACGCCGGCTCCGGCAACCTGCCGTCGTTCTGCATCGTCGACCCGGACTTCCGCACCTTCTCTGAGGAGAACCCGCAAGACATCCGCAACGGGGAGAGCTTCGCCGCCGAGGTGATCAACCGGGTCATGCACGGCGCCGGCTGGGCGGACACGCTGCTCATCTGGACCTACGACGAGCACGGCGGCTACTACGACCACGTCGCCCCGCCGGCGGCAATGCCGCCGGACGACGTCCCCGGCCGGAGCCGGGTGGCGCACCCGTCCCTGCTGCGCAGCCTGCTGAAGGTCCTGTTCCCTGGCTATGTTCGCCACGCCGAGCGGCTTGTCGCTGGTCCGGATGCCTATGACACCTATGGGTTCCGGGTACCCGCCGTCATCGTGTCGCCTTATGCGCGTCCGGATTGCGTGCTGTCCGACGTCCTCGATCACACCTCGGTTTTGAAGCTCATCGAGGAGAAGTGGAATTTGCCGGCGCTCACCCGGCGGGACGCGGCGGCTACCTCCCCGCTCGGCGCTCTGGACCTGTCGGCCCCACCGGCGTTCCTGACGCCGCCGCAGTTGCCGGCGTCGGCTCTAGCGTGGGGCACCTGGTAGACCTGCGCACTCGCGCAACCGCCGAAGAACATTTTTCCGCTGGACCGCGACGAATTCGCGCCCGATGCGTTCCCAGTAGCGCAGCGTGCTCTCGGGCAGGCCGCGCAGCGCGGCTGCGGCAAGTATCGGAAACTTGAAGCACTTCAAGTCAAGCTCCGCGCAAATGCGGCGAACTCGGCCAGCGCGCGGTCGGTCTCTGGCAGGAAATCAAACAGGATAAAGGAATGGACGCTATCCGCGACCGGGCTGAACGTGACCTGGACGTCAGCGGCGCGGCTCCGGCCGGCCAGCCGTTTCGCGCTAGTGAACAGTGCCTCAGGCTCGGCTGCCTGGATGAGGAGCGGCGGCAGGCCGGACAGGTCCGCTCGCAGTGGTGACACCAGTGCGTGTTCCGGATCCGTGTCGTGGATGTAGCAGGCGGCGAGCTGCACGAGGGTGATGTGGTCGAACCACGGATCGTCGCTGGCGGCGCTCACCTGCTCCGCCGGGAGTGCCAGGTCGCAGAAGGGGGAGACGACATGGATCCCGGCGGGCATCCGGGTGGCCTCCCCGCCCTCGTCGCGGAGCGCGATGGCGAGGCTGAGGGCCAAGCCGCCTCCCGCGCACTCTCCGCTGACCAGGATCGGGGCCTGCGGGTACTCGCGGGCCAGCCAGCGGTAGGCCGTCACGATGTCGTCAAGCGCCGCTGGAAACGGATGCTCGGGTGCGAGCCGATAGCCGGGAACCAGCGACCAGCCGCCGGCCGCTTCGGCCAACCGCTCGGCGAGCGGCGCCGACAGCTCCGCCGAGCCCATCACGTAGCCGCCCCCGTGCAGGTGCAGCACCACCGGTGCGTCACCCCGTGGCGGTCTCCCGATTTGCAGGGCGGGTGTCCCGTCGCAGTCAACGCTGTCGGCCGCCCCGTTCACGGTGGCCGGGTGCAGCGTGCCTCGCACGAAAGCGGCGTAGCCTTCGCGCTCGCCGAGCCAGCCTCCAGCCCGGTGCTCACCCGTCAGCGCCGCGCGCCACAGGTCGAAGGCGCGTCGCGACTCCGGCCTGCGCATCGGATTGGCCGGAACGACCAGGTTCTGCTCGAAATCCGCGGGTGACTGCCGCGCGGCCGCGACCGGGTCGTGCGCGAGCAGCCATTCCTGCATGGGCGGCCCCGCAGGGCTGAGCCGCCGCAGTCCGCGGACGTAGCCGTTGCGCGCCCGGACCTGGACCGGATCGCTGGTCTGGCTGTTGCGCAGGTTCACCCGGGACGACTCGAGCATCCGTCTGGTGCGCGCCTGGCGCCGGAACATGTACTCCCGCAGGGCAGCCTGCTCGTTCCCAGGCCCAGCCCGCTGCAGGCAGGCGGCGAGCATGACGGCATCTTCCAGCGCCATCCCGGCGCCCTGACCCGCGCTGGGCGGCGCCGGGTGCGCCGCGTCGCCCAGCAGGATGACGCGGTCCGACCCCCAGGTCTCCAGCGGGTCACGGAAGTAGATTCCGGTGATCAGCGCCGTGTCCATCAAGGCGAGGAGCTCGTGCATAGCCGGGCAGGAATCGGCTAGGGACGCGTGCAGATCGGACAGGTCACCGGAGGCCGTCCACGACTCGCGGTGGACTTCGGTGGCGGGCACGAACGCGCTCAGGCTGTAGACGCTTTCCGGATGCTGGTCGTGCCGGAGCGGGTACAGCAGGACATGGCGGCGCGGCCCGTACCAGGACATGATCTTCGCGTCGTAGCGCTGCGGGACCTTCTCCCTCGGGATAAGCCCGCGCCAGACGACAACGCCGGTGAACCGGGCCTCCCGCTCCCCCATGAGGTGCTGGCGCGTCTGCGAGCGCAGTCCATCCGCACCCACGAGCAGGTCGCCGCGTACTTCCTCCCCATTCGCGAGCTCGACGCGCACGTCGCGACCGGTGTCCTCGAAGGCGACGACGCGGCTCCCGGTGTGCACGGACTCGGGCGGCAGCGGTGCCAGCAGGCTGCTGAGCAGGTCAGCGCGGTGCCCGCAGTAGTAGTGCTCACCGTATTTAGCTGCCTGCAGATCGAGGGACGACGAGGTGATCAGCTCGTCGTCGTTGAGGCCGCGCTGCTCGGCGACGTCGATACGCGCGACGTTCTCCCGCCAGTAGGCGTCGGCCCCGAGATGGGTGAGCGCCTTCATGGCATTGGCGTAGAGGCCGAGGCCCGCTCCGATCGTGGTGAACGCGGCCGCCTGTTCCAGCACGAGCGGCTCGATGCCGGCCTTCCGGAGGGCGATTGCCGTGGCAAGCCCACCGGTGCCGCCGCCGGCGATGATCACGCGCACTGTGAACCCCTAGAGTCAGCCGCTTACGTTCAGGATGATTCCGGAAAGTCACATCCGGAGTCAGTGCCAGAGGCGCCGCGACGCGATCTGGGCGCCCTCAGCCAGAGCCGAGAACTTAGCCCAGCCCACCTTCGGGTCGATCTCCCTGGTGGCGGCCTGCGAGGCGAAGCCGCAGTCGTTGCCGAGCATCACGTTCTCCCGGCCGACGAGTTCCGCGTACTTCACCGTGAGCTCGGCGATCAGTTCGGGATGCTCGACCCAGTTCGCGCCGTTGCTGAGCATGCCCGGAATGATCACTTTGCCCTCAGGCAGCTTGACGTCCTCGAAGGCGTGGTAGTCGTGGATATGCCGGGGGTTCATGACCTCGAACGAGAACGCCTGGGCGTTGACCCGCAGCATCGGCTCGATGAAGTCCCGCAGCCGCAAGTCGTAGATGTGCGGCCCTTGGTTGATGCCGTAGCACGTGTGGTAGCGAATCTTCTCCGCGGGGATGTCCCGGAGCGTGTAGTTGATCAGCTGGACGGTCTCCGCCACGCGCCGGTCCCGCTCGGCTGGCCCGGCGTCCGCGTGGCCCCACAGGCCCGTCGCAGCCGGGTCGTCCAGCTGGATCAGGAAGCCGGCATCGATGATGGCCCGGTACTCCTCGCGGGTCGCGTCGGCGAGCGCGGTCACGAAGTCCTCGTGTGAGGAGTAGTACTCGTTCTCGTGCTGGGCGAGGGCCGTCGGCAGCGCCGCCGACACGAAGGCCTCGGTGCAGGTCTTCCCGGCCAGTGCCGCTCGCAGGTTGGCGAGGTCGATGGCGAGTGCCTCCTGGCCGACGTATTTGACCGGTCCCCGGCACACGAGCCGCGCCGGCGGGCTCAGCATGGCTCCGTACATCGCGGTCTTGAAGTAGCGCTCGTAGTACTCGGGAAACTCATCTACTTCCCGCCAGTGACCCAGCCGCTCGCCTGGCGTGTAGGGAACCGCCTCGAACCCGGCAAGCCGCTCGGTCAGGTACGTCGTGAACCCGCTCTTGCGCTGCTCACCGTCGTTGATTACATCGAGCCCGGCCTCGAGCTGGCGGCGGACGCATTCCTCGACGGCCGCCGTCGCGCGGGTCTCGAACGCCTCCCGGTCGTAGGGCTGGCCGTTCTCCCGGGCCCGCATCAGCTCGATCAGGTCATCGGGCCGAGCGATGCTTCCCGTGTGCGTAGTCAGGATCCGGTCTGTGCTCGTCCGCACCGGCGAGTCCCTTCGCTAGCAGGCTGAATCTTTATAATATAAAGTTTGGGAATAAGGACAAGAGGTGTCACGCTGCGTACTCTTTCGGTCTCTCAGCTGACGACCTGGTCCGCTGCCGGCTTCAGATGCTCACATAAGGACCACTCGGACACACCGTGACGTACGGCGATCCAGCCCGTGGCGCGACGACCAAGGCAGACGGCGCCTACCTTGAGATGCGTAATCAGATTCTCCAGGGCAAGCTAAAGCCGGGCAGCCGGGTTGATTACGTACAGCTCTCGGGAGCTTTGGGTGTCTCCATCACTCCCCTGCGCGAAGCCCTCCGGCGACTTGAGGCAGATCACCTGGTCGTACGCAACGCGCATCGGGACGTGGTAATCGCGGCCCTTACCCGCGAGGAGGCGGCCGAGCTAGTCACCGTTCGCCGGGAACTCGATCTTCTCGCGGCGCGGCTAGCGGCCGGGAAGATATCGGCGGAGGAACTCGCCAAGGCGCGAAGGCTGATCACTCGCCAGGACGAGGAGGAAGCACTCCGGTACCTACGAGACGCCGGGCTTCCAGTGGCGGCGGGCGGCACGCTGAACGTCAACCGGGCGTTTCACCGGATGGTCTACTGTGGCTCGCACAATCAGGTCCTGATCCAGTACAGGGACGCCATATCGACTCGGACGGAGCGCTACGTCATCGTGGCGCGCCAAGTCAACAACGTCCCGCCGGCCGCCTACCGATTGCTGCATGAAAGGCTGCTTGCGGCGCTGGAGGCGCGCGACGCGGAGGCCGCCGCGGACGTGATGCGAGCCCACTACCGGGAACTGGACCTCGACTTCGCCACCGTGATCTTCGGCCCGGCTTCCGGGAGTTGACAGCGACGGCTGATCCTGCGTGGCGCCCGGGGCGTCGGCGGGATTGCCTTTCCGGTCGTCACGATGCGCTGCCGGTGCTGTCTTCCGGTTCGAAGAGCTTGCGGTAGGCGCCGTAGCCCTCGCGTTCGAGGTCGTCGACCGGGATGAAGCGGAGGGCGGCGGAGTTGATGCAGTAACGCAGGCCTCCGGCCTCCCTGGGCCCGTCGTGGAACAGGTGGCCGAGGTGGCTGTCGCCGTGGGCGGAGCGGACTTCGGTCCTGGGTATCAGCATGCGGAAGTCGCGGCGCTTGACCACGTTGCCGGGCTCGATCGGAGCCGTGAAGCTCGGCCAGCCGGTGCGGCTGTCAAACTTGCTGACCGAGGAGAACAGCGGCTCGCCGGAAACGACGTCGACGTAGATGCCGGGCTCCTTGTTGTCCCAGTACTCGTTCCCGAACGGCGCCTCGGTGCCGTTCTTCTGGGTAACCCGGTACTGCCCCGGAGTAAGCCGGGAGACAGCCTCAGGGTCTTTGCGGTAATTGCCGGTCATGTCAGTTCCCTGATTCACGGTCCCGCTGGATGCGAGATGACTCCGGCGAGTACAACCGGGGGCTGGCCGCCGTTATGTCCGCGCTCCTCAAATGCGGCTGCTCGCTGCCGCGCGCTCTAGCCTGGGGCTTTCGTCGGCTCAGGCGGCTCCTTCCTGGTTTCCTCCGTCGCGTCTGGCTGGGGTTCTGGGATGTCCTCCGTCACGTCTGACTGGGGTTCTGACACGGCGACATCACTACCCTCGAGCTGGAGGTTGGGCACCACCGGCGCCAGCCAGCGCGGGAGCCACCAGGCATGCGCGCCGAGCAGCGACATGATCCCGGGCACCAGGATCATCCGGACTAGCGATGCGTCGATGAGCACCGCGAACGCCATTCCGATGGCGAGCATCTTCACTGTCGGGTCCGGATTGATCACGAAACTGGCGAAGACGACGATCATGATGAGGGCCGCGGTCGTGATCACCCGGGCCGTCGCGCCGATCCCGATCGCGACGCTGCGGTGCGCGTCGCCTGTTGCCAGCCAGGCCTCGTGCACCCGAGAAAGCAGGAAGACCTCGTAGTCCATCGACAGCCCGAACACGATGCAGAACACCAGCATCGGCACGTATGCCGGGATGGGCAGCGTCGACTGGAGGCCGATCAGGCTCTTGGCCCACCCCCATTCGAAGATCGCCACGATGACGCCGTATGCCGCGCCGATCGACAAGATGTTGAGGATCGCGGCCTTGGCCGCGATCACGATCGACCGGAACGCCGCGGTCAGCAGGAAGAACGAGATAGCGACGACGGCGATGATCAGCCACGCCAGCCGGCTGGTGATCTGGTTGGTGAAATCGACGGCTCCCGCCGTCGTGCCCGTCACGTAACTTGTCGCGTGCTCCTTCGGCAGCACGTCGTCTCGCAGGGTGTTGACCAGGGCGGTGGTCTCCGTAGCCTGCGGCCGGGTGGTCGGGATGACGTTGAACACCGCGGTGGTGCCAGCCGAGTTGACCGACGCGGGAGTGACCGACGCGACGCCGGGAGTCTTTGAGATGTCAGATTGCATCGTGGACAGCAGCGAGCTGTTCGCGGAGCCAGACTGGTTGGGCAGCTTGACTACGACGGACAGCGGACCGTTCACGCCGACTCCGAAGCCCTGAGAGATCAGGTCATACGCCCGTCGGCTGCTGTCGGAAGTGGGGTTGGTCCCATTGTCCGGCTGGCCAAGCGTGATCGAGAACAGCGGGATCGACAGCACGACGAGCACCGCGAAGCTCAGCACCACCCACGGCCAGGGCCGGTCGCTGACCATCCGCCCCCAGCGGGCGAACGCGCTGTGCTCGTGCTGCTCATGGGTGGCCGCCGCGGTCTGTGCCGCCTGCTGCTGTGCGGTCAGCCCGCCTTTCCGCGCGCGGACCCGGGCGGTCAGTGCCCGTACGGTGTGCCGGACCAGCCCCATGAACGCAGGCACTAGGGTCAGCGCCGAGATCATCGTGACCACGACAACTATCGCTGCGGCCAGGCCAAGCGACCCGACGAAGCCAACCCCCGAGATGTACAGGCCCAGAACAGAGATGGCGACGGTGCTGCCCGCCACCACGATCGCGGCTCCGGACGTGCCCGCAGTGCGCTGGATGGAGCGCACGACCTCCATTCCGTTGTCCAGCTGCTCCCGGTGCCTGGCCACCAGGAAAAGCCCGTAGTCCACGGCTACACCGAGGCCCAGCAGCGTCGCGATGGTCGGCGCGGTGGTCGGGAACGTGATCACCCGGGCAAGCAGCCCAAGCAGCGCGAGCCCGGACAGCACGCTGAAGATGGCCGCTACCAGCGGGATGCCGGCGGCGACCAGCGAGCCGAACATGATCAGCAGCAGCACCAGCGCACACGACAAGCCGATGACCTCTGACGTCAGGTCCTGGGTCTGCTGTCCGATCTCCCCGGCCCCGCCGCCGTACTCGACCTGAAGGCCCGCTTTGGTCGCGGGGTCCACCGCGTTGTTCAGCTTGTCCAGGTAACTTGTATCGAGCGAGTCCGGGTTCACGTTCCAGCCGACGTTGGCGTACGCGATCGTGCCGTCCTTGGAAACAGCGCTGCTATTGGCCGAGGCGAACGGGCTGACCGCCCTGATGACGTGCGGCAGCTTCGACACGTTGCTGACCGACTGGTTGACCGCCGATTGCTGCGCGGAAACCGTGCCGCTCTTGGCGTGAAAGACAATCTGCCCGCCGTATCCGCCCTGCTGCGGGAAGGTGCTGTTGAGCAGGTTAAGGCCAGTCGCAGAGTCACTGCCAGCGATCGTGTAGTTGTTGACGTACTCGCCGCCGAACGCGTGCTTGGCGCCGAGCAGGCCGCCGAGGATGACCACCCAGATGATGATGAAAATCCAGTGTTTCCTGGCCGCGACCCCGGCAAGCCTCTCAAGCAATAGGTTCACTGGCTGTGCCCCCCACCCTCAGGTCCTGATGGTGATGCCATCAGGACCGTCGGCGGATCACCCGCAACGGATGATCTCAGGAGAGCATCGGTAAACGCGATAGCGCCGTGGGCCAATCGTACATATGGCGCTACATTAAGTGACTGCTACTCGCGTCGTTGACCGGGTGGCCAGGGCCGACGGCTGGTCCGCGCTGCTCACGAATACCTGCGGGCTGATCATGTGCAGCTTGCCCAGCAAGGCGTCGAGACCGTCAACACCTGTCAGCTCAATTATCACGTCCGCGGTTATGCCGGCGCCCCGTGGATAGATCAGCCGTGAACAGATCCACTGGCCGGCCAGCGCTTCCGTGAGCAGCTCCTGACTTCGCGGATCGTCCGACATCGCGATCCGGATTCTCCACAGTGACATATGTGCTCTTTCGCCTCCTGTCCTGATTGACAATGCGGCTACGCGGTTGCAGGTGTGATTCGGGCTCGTAACGGCGACGTGAACTCACGCCCGCGGTCTATATCCGGCACATCCGGGACCTGATCCCGGCCGCCCGTCACATTCCGCTGCTGACTGCCGGCATAGAAGAGAGGGACCAAACAGGTCGCCGCTATGACCCCTACCATTGAAGATCACGAACCGTCCGGGCCTTCTGGAGCGGGGCGGACCGACCGGAAGGGAGCGCCGACGTGGCCAGCAACTCAGCCATCCCTGGCGGGACTACCGATTCTGCCGACAGCGCGATGCTGGGTGCGGCAGCGCGGGCCGACGTGCTGCACGCTGGTCCGGCAGGATTCAGTGAGCTCGCCGAGCAGCTGCGCCGCACAGTCGAGAAGATGGCTGAGTGGATGGCCGAGTACGGCGATTTCGGACCGCACCCGTCACTGGACGTGCCGCTGGAGCAGCTCGAGCAGGCCACCGGCGCACTGCACGAGCGGCTGCGGGAAAACTACCCGTTCTTCCATCCCCGCTATGTCGGGCAGATGCTCAAGCCACCGCACCCGGCGGCGGTGATCGGTTACGTCAGCGCCATGCTGATCAACCCCAACAACCACGCCCTGGACGGCGGGCCGGCCACCGCCCGCATGGAGAAGGAGGTCGTGGCGCAACTGGCCGCGATGTTCGGGTTCCCCGAACACCTGGGACACCTGACCAGCAGCGGGACCATCGCCAACCTGGAAGCGCTCTTCGTCGCCCGCGAGATCCACCCGGGCCGAGCGGTCGCCCACAGCGTCGATGCCCACTACACGCATGGGCGCATGTGTCACGTGCTGGGCGTCGAAGCGGTGGCCGTCCCCTCCGCCGCCGACGGCACCATGGACCTGCAGGCGCTGGAGGAGACGCTGCGCGGCGGGCGCATCGGCACAGTGGTGGCCACTCCCGGCACCACCGGGCTGGGAGCGGTCGACCCGGTGCACGAGATCGTCGCCCTCTGCCGCCGCTACGGAGCCCGGGTGCACGTGGATGCCGCCTACGGGGGGTTCTTCCGGCTCATCGCCGACGGTACTGCCGGGGGAGTGGCGGCTGAACCGTTCGCTGCCATCGCCGAGTGCGACTCGGTTGTCGTCGATCCGCACAAGCACGGCTTGCAGCCCTATGGCTGCGGCGCGGTGCTCTTCCGCGATCCCGGTGTGGCCCGGCACTACCTGCACGACTCGCCCTATACCTACTTCACCTCCGATGAGCTGCACCTGGGCGAGATCTCCCTGGAATGCTCCCGGGCCGGCGCGGCCGCCGCCGCGCTGTGGCTCACCTTGCAGCTGCTGCCCCTGACCCCTGCGGGCCTGGGGGCAGTGCTGCGTCCCGGTCGGCGCGCGGCCCTGGCCTGGGCCGACCTCATCGACACCAGCGACGAGCTAGCGCTCTACCAGCGCCCGCACCTGGACATCCTGAGCTACTTCCCCGCCCGGCGCAGCCTGTCGCAGATCGACCGTGCCAGCGCACACGTGCTCAGCACCGGCATGCACCTGGCCGTGGCGCAGTCACTGTTCGTCGCCACCTACACCGTGGACGGCGCGAGCCTGGCCGCCCGCGGGCATCAGGTGGCGGCCGACGTGGCGAGCGGGCGCATCTTGCGCAGTGTGCTGATGAAGCCCGAAACCGAACAGCACGTACCTGAGCTGCATCAGCAGGTCCTGAACGTGCTCGCTGGCTCCTTATCAGCCCGCGAGATCAGCCCGCGAGCTCGGCGCATGAGCCGTGGCCGCCCGAAAGCCTGCCGAGCGGCGCAGCCCCGGGTGAAGGCGGGATTGGGGGTACTTAGTGTGGGGTACCGGTAGGCAAACAGACGGTGCTGTGCCGATGTCTGGGAGGGCCGAATGCGCATCAGCGATGTGCTTCGCGTCAAGGGCGCGCACGTCATTACCGTCACCCCCGACACGACGGTGCGACGTCTGCTCGCAGTCTTGGCCGAGCACGGGATCGGCGCGGTGGTCGTCTCTGACGATGGCACCTCAGTCGACGGGATCGCCAGCGAGCGGGACATCGTCCGGGCGTTGGCCCAGCGAGGCGCGGCGGCGATGTCCGCGCCGGTCACCGCTATCTGCACCACTGATGTGCACACGGTCACGCCGCACACCTCGCTGGAGGACGTCGCGCGCATGATGACCGAGCGCCGGGTGCGGCACGCGCCGGTCGTGGCGGACAGTGGCCTGTGCGGCATCGTGAGCATTGGCGACGTGGTGAAGAGCCGTATCGACGAGCTGGAAACTGAGCGGGCCGCGTTGACCGACTACATCACAGGCAGCCGCTAGCCGCCCGGGTAAACCGAACGAAATGGCTGCAGGGTGACATCAGCGCCAGGCTCGATGATGGGCTGGACGATGCAGCACGCGCGGCATGCCGCCGCGATGGTCAAGCAGGGCCGGAACCCCGCCGCGCGGGTCTACGAGAGCATCGGGTCGGACTGCTTCCTGGCGATGGCGCCGGGCTGGCTGAACCTGGGGCTGTGGGAGGGACCCGGGTCCGAAAGCGAGGCCGAGGCCGCCTGCCGCCGGATGGTACGGACGCTCGCGCAAGCCCTGCCTGCCGGGGGAACCATCCTCGACGTGGGCAACGGGCTCGCGACCCAGGACCCGCTGATCGCCGGGGTGGTCCGCCCCCGGCGGCTGGTAGCGATGAACATCACCGAGTGGCAGCTGACGGCGGGCCGGGACCGGCTGCGGGAAGCCGCGGCGGCGGCGGTGGTCGGCGACGCCGTCCGGCTGCCGATCGCCGACAGCACGGTCGACGGGGTGATCAGCGTGGAGGCGGCGTTCCACTTCCGTTCCCGGCAGGCGTTCTTCACCGAGTGCTACCGGGTACTTCGTCCGGGCGGCGCGCTGAGCATCTCCGACATCGCGGTCCGGCGGTGGCCGGTCACCCCCGGCGAGGTGCTGGCCGGCCTGACGCAGCTGCGGGTCTTCGGGCTGCAGCCGACGATGGCCATGACGGCGGGGCAGATCGCCGCCGCGGCACGCGCAGCCGGCCTGGCAGAGGTGCAGGTGACGACCTGCGGCGATCGGGTGATCGCTCCCGCGCTCAGGCTGACGGGGCAGCGGCTGGCCCGCGCGACGGCCGCCCCGGCCGGACAGCGAACCGCCGCCCGGCTGCTCCTGCGCCAAGTCGACCTGCTGTGGCGGCGCGGGATCATCGATTACCTGCTGCTGCGCGCCGTTAGGCCGTGACCGCGACCACCCGCGGCCCGGCGCGGGTGCTTCGGCTAGGGCATCAGGACTAGCGCCTGCCCGTTGAGCCGCTCGAGGTGCACCGCGGGACCCACATAGTGTCCTGTGCGGAAATCGAAGGCCACGACGTCGTTCTCTCCCACGCAGTACAGGCGGCCGTCCGGCCCGAACCTCAGCCCGCGCGGCCTGCGGAATCCCGCGGAGCGTTCGGGTGCCATGACGCGGATCAGCCGTCCCGTGAGCGGGTCGTACTCGCGCACGCTCGGCACGGCGTCGGGAGCGGCAAAGGGCCATTCGCTGGCGACCACGACGTTCCCGTTGGGAGCGAGCTTCAGGTCAAGCGGGCTCAGTTCGGGGTCGGTGACCAGGTGAGGCGTGAGCAGCGCTCCGCCGCGATCGAACACCACAATGGTGTTGTCACCCTGCCCGGACGGCGAGACGCCTGAGGAGAGGTAGATCCGGCCGCCAGGCCCGAAACCGAACCCGCGCGGGAACGGGACGATACCCTCCGGCAGCAGGAATTCAACCTCCCGGTCAAGGGCTGCGGGCAACATACCGATCGTCCGCTGGCGGCGCATGGTGAGGTAGTAGCGGCCACCGGGCCCGAACTCGGCGCCGCCCGGGTCCAGCCCGGGCATTGGCCCCGAGTCGCGCACGATGTGCCCGTGCAGATCGAGCGCCAGCACGCGGTCGTTGCCGCTGTTCACATAGATGAGTGCGCCTGACGGGTCGACAGACAGGCCCCGCGGATCGGCGACCCGCGGATCGCTGCCGAACGGCCCTGTAAATTCACCCTCGGGGCCGAAGCCGAGGATCGCGCCGTAGCCGTTGCCGTTGGCTCCGCCAGCGCTGCTGACAAGGATGCGCATCACGACCGCCCTCCGCCTGCGGAACGCCCCGCGGCATGAGCTCATCCTCCTGTGCCGTGCGGCCACCACATCCTCAAGGGTGATGGTTCTCTTGCTCCCGCGCCGCAGCCCCTCCGCACCGCAATCGGATCTTTTATCCAGAACGTGCGCGTGGTGTCTGCCTCCGGTGAACCCGTACGCAACTGGGGACTCTCTGGGACCCCGTCTCCGGACGCGTCGGCGGTCATTGGTTTCTCGTGACCCATCGCTACGCGGTTTCACCGGAAAAGCTCAGGACGGTCTTGATGTCATCGGGCCTGCGGGCATAGGCGTCGGCCCATTGGCTGAGCGACACGCGGCGGGTGATCAGGCCGGCCAGCCAGTCATGCTCGGCCTGGGAGAGGGCTGCGGCGGCGAGTTCATAGTGGCGCCTGTTGGCGTTAACCGAGCCGAAGAGGACGTTGTTGTTCAGGACCATGTTGCGGTTGAGCAGCCCGGGGTCGACCGTGGACTCGGACCCGGCTGCGGAGACTCCGGTGAGGCAGACGATGCGGTGCCGCACATGATGCCTGGCCGCCTCGAGCAGCATCTCAACGTGGCCGGTGCACTCGATGACGACGTCCGCGTAGGCGGCCGCCTCGCTCAGCTCACCGGCGTGTACGTAGGTTGCTCCCAGCCGGCGAACCATCTCTGGCTTGCGGCCCTCGGTGACGAGATCGAGTACGTAGGTGTCATAACCGCGTTGGATCGACATCAGGGCGGCCAGCAAGCCGATCGGTCCGGCACCGGTGACGAGCACCGTCCGGGGCGCCCAGGTGGACCTGCGGCCGATCTTCTCGATGTGTTCCCATGCCTTGGCGAGTATGGTGGCCGGCTCCAGCAGGACGCCGAGGGTGCCCAGAGCCGGGTCTACCGCCACCAGGTACTCGGGGCGGATTCGGTACCGCTCAGAGGCGTATCCGTGGCGGCCAGTGATGCCGCGCTCGGTGTACCGCCCGTTGAGACACATGTCCCAGTCGCCCGCCGCGCACGCCGGGCAGGGCACCGGGTCGGGGCGGCGCACGATGCCGACCACGAGATCCCCGACGGCGAACCCGGTTCCAGGCGGCGCTTCGGCGACTCGGCCCAGCGATTCGTGCCCGATGATGAGCCGCTCGCCGGGCGGCGGCGCTTCCCCGTAGTCGCCGTTGATGATCTCCAGGTCGGTCCCGCAGACGCCAACCACCTGCGTCTGGACCAGGATGGGCCCGTCGTCGTTAGGCGGCTCCGGCATCTCGCTGAGGGCGACGGAGGCTTGCTTGCCGGGGATGACCGTTACCGCGCGCACGGGTCCTGCCCATCCAAGAAGGTCGACGGCTGCTGACTCATTCTTCACCCCCGAGATCGCTCCAGGTCGGCGGCAACTGCCCGATGCCGAGGCGGCCAGCCCGTTCCCCGGGGGGCGGCACTTCCTTCCTCGCATGCGCGCGTTCAAAAGCCGCTTCCACCGGACTTCTGCCACCTTCACCATTGACGGCGTATCCCGCTGCGACATCCTCCGGCGCGGGTGACACCGACGCACGCGCAGTGCAGCGACAACGGCCGCGGCGGCGTTGGCGAGCGGTCAGGTCATGGCGGGTCGAGTGTGCGAGGGAGGGCCGGGATCCCGGCGCGGCCGGTCACTGGCCGGCAAGTGCCGGGCGGGGCTTGCCCGGGGCGGCGGTGCGGGCGAGGATCCCGAGCGTGGCCCGCAGCGCGCTTTCCGGTATGACGGGGAAGATGGCGGCGTCCTTCCAGTTCTGATCGACCGCCGACCAGTCGTAGTAGGACGTCACGAGGGTGCCCTGCGCGATGGGCTCCAGCCGGTAGCCGTACACGTGGCCGAGGTCGAATTGGCCGTGGACGGTCCAGGCGATCTCCCGGTCCGGCTCGAACGTGACGATCTCGATGGTGACGTCATACAGGCCCAGCGGGTAGTCGTTGAGCGCTTCCCGGTCCATGTGCACAACGAACGTGTCGCCTGTCTTGGTGACGGCGTCCCCGCTGGCCGCCATCAGCATGCCGGAACTGTCGATGGCAACATGCCCTCGGGGATCGATGAGCACGGCGAAGATCGCGTCCGCTGATGCCGCGATTGCCCGCTGCACTTCGAGTCGTTCCGGCATGGGCCGATTGTCGCACGCCGGGAGCATGAGCCGCCGCGCTCACAGGGGCTTCAGGAACCCGCGGAACGGGACAATCTGCACGCCCCGGCCGCCGGGTTCACCCCGCGCGTTACCCGGGCGGCGTGATCTTCGATGACCTGCTCTATCCGCACGCCGAGGACCTGTGCGCCAGACTCGACCACGGCGATGGCGGATAGCCCCATCGCAGGCTTGGGGCGACCATAGCGCTTAAGTACCCGCCGGTGCGTTTGCGGTTCTGTTTGTTCAGCTCCCTGGCGGCGCGCGGAACGCGCTGATCTGAGTCCCTGCGTGTACGTTCCTTTTCTCATCCGCCCCGATATGGCACAAATACCGCCAGTGGTGGCAGCGGTTGAAAGCCTTTTACCTACAATGGCGCGGATCGCATGTCCCAGCGGGCTGACCTGCGCCGTCATGAGATCGTTCTCCAATTTCCTCGCCTGGCGGCATGGTGCCGGCGATGACAGCCAACCGACGACCTTGCCTGGTGGAGGAATCGTGAGCGCGGACGTCCCCGAGGATTCTAGTGGAGCACTAGCGGGCTTCGGGCCCGGCTCACGCATCGCCGGGTACGTCCTTGAGGAACAGGTCGGCGCGGGCGGAATGGCTGTCGTGTTCCGCGCGCATGATGAACGCCTCGACCGCCAGGTCGCACTGAAGATCCTGGCGCCTGCCTTCGCCGCGGACCAGGCCTTCCGGCTTCGGTTCATCCGCGAGTCCCGAGCCGCGGCCGCCGTGGATGATCCGCACATCATCCCGGTCTTCGAGGCCGGCGAGGCAGACGGCGTGCTGTTCATCGCCATGCGCCTTGTCAGGGGCGGTGACGTGCGGTCGCTGCTCGCGGCGTTCGGACCGTTGCCGCCGGCCCGCGTTGCCGAGATAGTTTCGCAGGTTTCCTCAGCGCTGGATGCCGCCCATGAGCGGGGGCTGGTCCACCGTGACGTCAAGCCGGCCAACATGCTGCTGGACTCGCGTCCCGGCAGCGGTAGGCCAGACCATATTTACCTGTCGGACTTCGGGCTCAGCAAAGGCACTCTCGCGACGAGCGGCCTGACCAGTACCGGGATGTTCCTCGGCACCGTCGACTACATCTCGCCGGAGCAGATCGAGGGCAAGCCGGTGGACGGGCGCGCGGACCAGTATGCGCTGGCATGTGCCGCCTTCGAGTTGCTGACAGGAACGCCGCCATTCCGGCGTGACGAACTCATGGCGGTGATGTACGCGCAGTTGTCGCAGCCAGCACCAACGGTGACCAGTCACCGGCCTGATCTCCCGCCAGCAGTAGACGAGGTATTCGCCCGGGCCCTGGCCAAGGCCCCTGGTGACAGATGGGCGCGCTGTGCGGACTTCGCCGTGGCGCTGCGGTCATCCCTGGGGATCACGGCCTATGACATTGGCGAGCAGGCAATCGAGGGAACTACCGCACTGTCGGCACGGCCGCCAACGCAGGTCCTCGCTCCGCCCGAGACGAGGAGCATGTCGTTCGATCAGGCGGAACTGGGCTCCGCGCTGACCGAGGCACACTCAGCGAGCCACGCCGAAACCGTGTCCGGCGCCATCCCTGGGCGTCGGCGGTCAGCGCTTCGTTCCCCGGTTGTGCTCGGCGGAGCTCTCGTGGTGCTGCTTGCTCTCGGCGGTGGCGGCGTGTACCTGGCACAGAAGCCGACCGCGAAGAACACCGCGCCGTCCGCGGCAGTCCTCCCCGCGCTCTCCGCGCCCGGCTGCACGACGGCCGCCGCGGCGGGAAAGACGCTGGCAGCGACCACCAGTACGGTGAAGCTCCGCTACGGCAACCCGTACGACGTGGCGGTAAGCCGGGACGGCAAGTACGTCTTCGCGACGAACCCGGACACGCTCAGCGTGCTGACCATGAATCCAGACCAGACCGCCGTCACTCAATACCACTACTACGTTGCGTCATCAGGCGAGGCGGCCAGGGGCCTAGCCTTGACCAGCGACGGCAAGTACGCGGCGGTCGCGGTCGGCAACCAGGTCAACGCGCAGGGAACGGCATCGGCGGAGCAGGACGCCAGTACCGCCAACGCCGCTAACCTGATCGTTCCCGGCGTGCGCCCGGTCACCGACGCCAGCGCGGTCGTGTTCTCACCCGACGATCGATTCGCCTTCGTCACGTTGAGCAATTCCGGCAAACTCGCCGTCTTCAACATGGCGAAGGCGCTCACCAAGGGACAGACACAGCCGGGTGTCTTCGTCGGAACGGTCACGCTGGGCATTCAGCCCACGGGAGTGGCGGTCTCGCCAGACGGCCTGTGGCTGTACGTCGTTAGCGCCGCGAAGAGCCGCACGGCGACGTTCGGCCCTAGCGAAGGCCTGGTCAGCGTCCTGAGCGTGCAGAAGCTGGAAGCGAACCCGAGTTCGGCGCTGGTCGGTCAGGCGACGGCCGGCTGCGGCGCGGCGGGGGTGACCGTCTCGCCGGACGGGAAGATGGTCTGGGTAACGGCACAGGCGAGCAACGAACTGCTGGGCTTCTCGGCTGCCAAGCTGCGCACCGATCCAGAACATGCACTGGCGGCGCAGGTCCGGGTGGGTCAGACGCCGACGGGAGTGATCCTGGTGGACGGCGGGAGAAAGATCATTGTCGCTGACGCTAACCTGAACGGCTTGCCGAGCTCGGACAATCTCGCCGTTGTCGACGTCGCGGCGGCCATCGCCCGCAAGCCCGCCTTGATCGGCTACATCCCGAGCGGGCGATCGCCGCTCAACTTCGCACTGTCGGCTTTCGGCCAGTACCTGTACGTCTCCGATAGCGGCGCCGCGCAGATTCAAGTCGTCAACGTCAGCACGCTGCCAGCCCTGGCCGGCTAGTGAACCGTCTGGGCGGCTGAGTGCCGGGCTGAGCCGGTCAGGATCTCGGTGGCTGAGCGCTGTCAGGTGCCGGGGAAACGGGGCCGGTCTGGAAGGGGGCGGCTCGGGTCGTATGCCTGGGCGGCTCACACGCTTGCCCGGCCTCGCCCGATGGCCGCAACCCCCGACGTTCGCGCTGAGGTCAGCCGGTGACCGCGCCGTAGCGGCGCCGCCGTCGCGCGTAGTCGGCGACGGCGTCCCACAGGTCGCGCCGGTCGACGTCTGGCCAGAGGCTGGCGGTGAAGAGCAGTTCGGCGTACGTGGAGTGCCAAGGGAGGAAGTTGGACGTGCGTTGCTCGGCACCGGTCCGCCACAGCAGGTCCACGTCGGGCAGGTCGGGCAGCGGGAGGTGCCGCGCGAACTCGCCCTCCGTGATCCGTTCGGGGTCGAGGTCGCCCGCCAGGGCGCTGCGTGCGAGTGCGGCGGCTCCGTACAGAATCTCGGCGCGGCCGCCATAGTTAACGCAGAGGGTGAGTGTCAGGGTGTGCTGGTCTCGGCTGGCGGTTTCGTTGCGCTGCAAGATCTGAACAAGCTCCGTCGGCAGCCGGTCAGGGTGCCCTAGCCAGCGGAGCCGGACGCCGTAGTCGAGGTAGGGAGTCGAGCGCAGTTCCTCGCCGAGCATTGCGAACAGCCGGGTGACCTCGCCGGGGTCCCGCTTCCAGTTCTCGGTCGAGAAGGCGTAAAGGGTGAGGTGGGATAGCCCGATCTCCAAGGCGCCGTGGACGACGTCGTGCACGGCCTCGATACCGGCTCGGTGTCCCTCGGGACGGGGCAGGCCGCGCAGTTGAGCCCAGCGCCCGTTGCCATCCATGATGATCGCGACGTGCCGCGGCATCCGGTCGGCGGCGATCTGAGGGGCCCGGACGCCGTCTGCGCGCAGCCGTGGAGGCAGGACCTGACCAGGCGGCGGGCCGGCGGGGGCGAGCGGGGCTGGCAGCGGCCGGGCCTCAGGTGGCCCGCTGAGCGTCGTCAGCTTCCAGGCCAGGCCGATCCTGACCCGGGCGGGCGCGAAGAGCCGCCACCGGGTGATTCGCCCGGGCTCAGGTGAGGCGTGCAGCAGGCCGGGCCCGGCTGCGGCGACCGCGTCCAGCCGGGCCATGAACACGCGGCTCGTGGTCTCGAGCAGGATGGCCGGCCCAGGGTGCCATCCGACGCCGAGGCCGGGCTGGTCCACCCAGTGCCGCGCCATGCTGACCAAGTGCGCCAGCACGCCTTGCACGGG
>Ga0335075_10002050_pt1 | contig 32762 bp, 29 predicted proteins | sample Lox_Sample_24_FD_206723 | JGI IMG/M metagenome (GOLD analysis project Ga0335075, IMG submission 206723) | Soil microbial communities from Loxahatchee National Wildlife Refuge, Florida, United States - Lox_Sample_2.4 | ecosystem: Environmental > Terrestrial > Soil > Wetlands | place: USA...
GTCGGGGTGCCGCCAGGGGACGTCCCGCGGCTCGCCGCCGCGGTCGCCGCGCACGCTCCCTCGCTCGTCTACCTGATCCCGACGCACCAGAACCCGGTCGGCTCGGTGCTGTCCGGCGGGGCACGGGACACGGTGGCGGCCCTGGCGCGGCGGCACCCCGACGTCACGTTCGTCGACGACCTGACGCTTGCTGAACTGCCGCTGTCCGACAGCGCCGCGCCGCCGCCGCTCGCCGCGCTCGCCCCTGACGCACCGAACATCGTGACGGTGGGCTCGCTGTCCAAGCTCTACTGGGGCGGACTGCGCGTCGGCTGGGTGCGGGCCGCGGCCGGAGTTGCCGACCGGCTGGCCGCCGCCAAAGCGGCGGCCGACCTGGGCAGCACCGCCTACCAGCAAGGCCTGGCGGCCGCCCTGGTGACGGAGCGGCACGACGAGATCGTCAAGTGGCGGGCCGGCTGGCTCCGGCCGCGGTACGACGCGGCCGCCGCGGCGCTGCGCGCCGCGCTGCCCGGCTGGACGTGGACCCCGCCGTCCGGCGGGCTGACGATCTGGGCTCGGCTGCCTGACGAACTGGACTCGGACGCGTTCGCCCAGGCCGCCTTGCGGCGCGGCGTCGCGCTCGTTCCCGGGCGGCTGCTGAGCGCCGGGGACGGGGGCAGGGCGCACCTGCGGCTGGCGTTCACGCTGCCGCCTGAGCACCTGACCGCGGCGATCGCCACGCTCGGCGAGATCAGGCCCTAAGATCGGGCGCGGAGGTGACGCGTGGTCTGGCTCGCGAAGCGCATGCGGCGGCTGGCAGTGGCCGTCGTCGCGGTCTGCTGCGCGCTACCGCTGGCCGGATGCGGGTTGTTCAGCTCCAACATCACCATCACCGGCCCGACCGTGATGACGATCAACAGCGGCGCGTTCGACAGGAGCGTCATGCCGCAGCGCTACACGTGCGCGAACCCGCGGGCGGCCAACCCGCCGCTCAGCTGGGCGGGCGCCCCGCAGGGCACCAAGAGCATCGCCGTCGTCTTCGACGACGCGGACGCGCCGATCACGCCGTACATCTACTGGATCGTGTTCAACATCGGCCCGGCCACGTCGGCCCTGCTCGAGGGGCAGTTGCCGCCTGGCGCGCTGCAGGCGCGCAACAGCGCGGGCCGCGTCGGCTACGACGCGCCGTGTCCCGGGAGTTCCAGCCACGACTACCGGTTCACGGTGTACGCTCTCAACACAGTGCTGAACCTGCGGAACGGCGCCCCGCTCGAAGCCACGTGGCGGGCCATCGCGGTCGCCACGATCGGCCGCGGCAGGCTCCCGGCTAGCGCGACATCGTAGGACGCTTTCGCGCAAAGCATCCACTTTTGCGCTCTTGCATGGGGAACTTCACCGTTTTGCAGACATGAGAACTGAATGTCGGTAAGAATCGTCAAGACCAGTGCCGTGTAGAAGGGCGCTCGCGATTAGGGGGCAGGCTCGCGTCGATGGCCGCGCGCGCCTAGCTAGCGCCACCGTAAGGCTGTTATCTGCCCGGGTGGTGTGGAATGTCGTTTCTGAGTCGTAAGAACTCCCAACCTGATAAGCGCGGCGGCAAAGCCGCTGACAGGCAGAGAGCGGACTCCGAGTACGACAACTACGGTTACGCCCCAGACGCCTACCAGGATGAAGACGACGCCTGGTCCCCCGACGAGTACTTCTCCCCCGAGGGCATCAAGGGCCGGTGGGCCGCGGGCGCGCGGCCCGGTGAGCGTTCCGGCGTCCGCGAGTCCAGGGACGACGGCTACGGCTACGACGACCAGGGCGCCGGCCCGCAGCGGGCGCGCGGCGGTCCGGCGGACGGATACCCAGGCGGTTATCAGGCCGCCGGCTATCCCCGCGACGGGTACGGGCCTGAGGGCTACGGCCAGGACGGGTCCTACAGGAACGAGGACTACGAGGCGGCCCCCGAGTACGCGACAGGCGGCTATGACCTCACGGACGACGACGCCGGCGAGCGCGGCGACCGCCCCGAGCGCGGCGGCGGCCGCAGGCGCCGTGACCGCGGCGACCGTGCTGAGCGCGGCGAGCGCCGGCTCCGGCTGGGACGGCGCGACCGGTCCCCCGACATCTGGCCGGACGACGAGGTTTCCGACGAGGACTACTGGGCGTCGGTCGCGGCTGACCGCCCGTTCAACTCGAACGACGCGATGGACGCCGACCCCGCTCAGGCGGCGGCCGACGGCCGCCCGATGGGCCGCCCTTCGGGCGCAGCCCGGCGCGCCGGCGGCGGTGTCAGCGAGTCGCGGCTGACCGCCGACCGGCCGCTGCCCGGTGACCCGCGCGTCGCGGGCGAGCCGCGCGTGGCGGGCGAGCAGCGGTCCGGATCGGGGCGCCTCGGGCCGCCGCCCGGGCTGAGCCCCGCCGCCGCTGCGGCCGGGCAGAACGGCTACCTGCCTAGCGGCACAGCCCAGGGCCGCTCCGGCCCTGGCGGCGCGAACGGCGCCAACTCGGGCCCCATGGCCCGGTCGTCCTCAGGCCCGATGCCCAGGTCAGCCACCGGCCCGGCCCCGGCTCCCGCGACGCCCCAGATGCATTCGGCGCCGCCGGCCCTCCCGGCACACGCGGCGTCCCCCGTGCGCCCGGCCGCCGGCCTGGCGCAGCCGAGCTTCCAGCCGACCGGCCAGCGCGCCGCCAGCCGTCCGCCCGAGCGCCCCGACTGGGGTGAGCGCACCGAGCGCATGGACCGGGTGACCGCCAGCGGCTACCCGGAACCCCGGCACGGCGCCCGTCCCCAGGACCCCTACGGTCAGGACGGCGGCCAGGGCGTGTGGGGCCAGGACGCCACCGATCACGACGCGAGGAACCAGGCCCGCCCCCGCCGGGGCGCCGATGAGGACCCGCTCACCAGCAAGGCGTGGTCGCGGTCGGCCCTCGTCGACACCGACGGCCGCTCCTACCGCGTCGCGGCCCGCCGGGCGCAGGTCCCCGACGAGCGGCGGGATGCGGCGCTGAACGAGCAGACCCAGACGTTCAGCATGCCCCAGTACCCAGGCGACCCGCAGGCGGCCACCGGCCGCTACCCGGGCCAGGGCCAGGGCGGCCAGCAGTCCGGCCAGCACCCGTACGACCGCGGGGCGGGCGCGTCCCACCCGTACCCGAGCCAGCCCTACCCGGCCAGGCCCGCCTACGAGCAGGACGACGAGAGGTACCGGGCCCCGCGCCCGGCCGCCCGGGGCAACGGCGGGTACGGCACGGGCGGGTACGGCACGGGCGGGTACGGCACCGGCGGATACGGCACCGGCGGATACCCAGGCCGCCGCTAGCCCGGCGAGCGGGCCGCATGTGCGGCGCACTCCCCCGCGGCGGGCATGCTTGAGGGATGCCCGAAGGTGATGTCGTCTGGAACACCGCCCGGCGCCTGCACGAGGCGCTGGCCGGGCGGGTGCTGATCCGCAGCGACTTCCGGGTGCCCAGGTACGCGACCGCCGACCTCAGAGGCCAGACGGTCACGGAGGCCGTCTCTCAGGGCAAGCACCTGCTCATCCGCGTCGGGAACGGCCTGACCGTGCACACCCACCTGAAGATGGAAGGCTCCTGGCGGATCCGCCCCGCGGCGGCGGGACCGCCGCGGCAGAACGCCCACCAGGTGCGGGTCGTGCTTGCCAACGCGGAATGGCAGGCCGTCGGCTACCTGCTCGGCGTCACCGAGATCCTGCGGACCGCGCGGGAGCAGCGGGTGACCGGCCACCTCGGCCCCGACCTGCTCGGCGCGGGCTGGGACGCCTCCCAGGCCGCCGAGGCGGTCCGCCGTCTCAGCGCGAACGCCGGCCGCCCGATCGGCGAGGCGCTGCTCGACCAGCGCAACGTCGCCGGCTTCGGGACTGTCTACCTGGCGGAAACGCTGTTCTTGCGCGGGGTCGATCCGGCGCGGCCGGCCGGCGACGTGGAGGACCTGACCGCCGTGGTGGAGCTCGGCCACCGGCTGCTCGACGCTAACAAGGAACGGCTGGGGCACGTGACGACAGGGGACGCCAGGCCCGGGCGGGAGAGCTGGGTGTACGGGCGGGCGGGGCGTCCCTGCCGGCGCTGCGGGACCCTGATCAAGAGGAACGAGCAGGGGCCGCCCGGACAGGAACGGCTCAGGTTCTGGTGCCCGAACTGCCAGAAATAGCGGGCCGGCGCGTGCTCACCCGGCGCGCACCAGCTGGACCAGCTCATGCCGCGATGTCGTGCCCGTCTTCGCGTAGGCATTGGACAGGTGGAACGCGACCGTGCTGCGGGTCACGTACAGCTCGCGCGCGATCTGCGCGTAGCTGAGCCCTTCCAGCAGCAGCGTCACGACGTCGCGCTCGCGGTCTGACAGTGCCGCCAGCGGGTCGGCGGCCGGAGCGGCCGCGGTCGCGGGCAGCAGGCGCGCCGCGTACGCGCCCGCGCCCGCGCCGAGATCCCTGAGGGCGGCCTCGGCCGATGCGCGCGCCCGCTCGGCGGCTGGATGGGTCTCTGCGGTCGCGGCGGCCGCGGCATCCGCCCGCAGCAGCGCTTCGAACGAGGCGATGCCGGGAAGCTCACCCACCGCGAGCAGCGCGGCGGCGTTCGCCTCGCCGCGCGCGCCGGCCGCGAGAGCCCGCAGCCAGGCGGCGGCCTGCTCGCGCCAGCGGCCTCCCTCGAGTGCGGCGAGGCGGTCGGCGCACTCGAGGGCCGCGGTCGCGTCGCCCGCCCACGCGGCACCGATGCCCGTCGTCAGGAGCCACAGGTACGGGATCGCGCCCTCCGCGCGGGCCAGCGGGTCGCCGAAGTCGGCGATGCGCTGGGCGCGCCAGTTCCGCCGCTCGGCGTCGGTGCCCGCGAAGGCGAGCGCGGCGACCTCGGCCATGTCTCCGCAGTGCACCGCGGCGGGCAGCGGCGCCGCGATCCGCGCCGCGCGGCTGCGCGCGATCACGGAGCCGATCGGCTTGCCCGCCACGACCGCGGCGAGCGGTGTCACGGCGAGGGCGACCGGATGCGGCCCGCCAAGCGGCGAAACGAGCGGCAGCTCGATGCTGATGGAAGCGCGGCGCCATTCGCCGGCGATCCACTGCGCGAAGCCGAGCAGCGAGTGCATGACCCCGTCGCCGAAACCGATCGTGCCATCACCGATCCTGGCCGCGACGAGCGAGAGGTCGTCTATCGCCTCCCGGCTCATCCCCGTCAGGGCGTACACCGATCCGCGCCACGACAGCCGCACCAGTCCGGCGGCCGAGCCCGCGAGCGCGGCCCGGTCGGTGCCGCGCTCGGACTCGAAGCCCCACAGGTCGCCGGCTCCGGTCAGCGCCGCCTGGGCCTGGCCGTAGCCGAAGGTGAAGGCGCCCCGCATCGCGGGATCCTGGACGGCCGACGCACGTGCGACCTCGAGGTCGGGCAGCGCCGTCCGCGGGTCGCGGCCGGTGGCGACGATCGTCCAGCCGCGCAGCACCCGCGCCCGGTAGGCGTTGCGCGGCGACATCGCGGCGATAGAGTCGTCAGTGAGCGGATCGAGCAGCCGCGCGGCCCGCACCCAGTCCTTGGTGACGGCGAGCAGTTCCGCCGCCACCACCCGGCGCTGCGGACTCTCCTCCGCGCCCGCCGCCACGTGCGCCGCTTCGTCGAGATCGTGCGCGAGTATCGCTTCGAAGGTGGCGTCGAGTGAGCGCCGCTCCGCTTCCCGCGGGTCGGCGGAGGCCCGCGCCGCGTGCCGCAGGAACCGCGCGGACTCGCGGTACTGCTCCTGCTCGTGCAGTACCTCGGCGTGCGCCTCAAGATCGCGGGCGATCCCCTCGTCGGGTGCGACGGACGCCGCGACCCGGTGCAGCAGACGGTCACCGGCGGCGGGCAGCCGCGCGGCGGCCGCGCCGTGCAGGTGCCGGCGCTGCACGAGGGGGATGCCGTCGTACACCGCCGCGCGGACGACGGCATGGAAGATCCTGGCCCGCGGGACCGCCGCGGCCCGGTCGATCCGCACCAGGCCCTCGCCGCGGAGCACCGCCAGCGCGGCATCCGCGTCGCGCACCCCGCCGATGGCCGCCGCGGCGCCGACGTCGCTCCACGCGTCGCCGAGCACGGCAAGCGCGTGCAACAGCCCGGCGGCGTCCGGGTCCAGCTGTGCGACACGGGCATCCATCCGGGCGGTGAGGTCCGCCGGCGCCGGCAGCTCGCCGCGCGCGGCGAGCGCGGCCAGCTCCGGCGCCGGGTGCTCCCGCAGGAGGGCGCGGATGTGCAGCGGATTGCCGGCGGTGTGCTCGCGCAGCCGTCCCGCGAGCGGCGGCGGGGCGTCCGGCGCCAGCGAGCCGACGAGCTCGGCGACGGCCGCGGCGTCCAGCCCGTCGAGCCGGATGACCCGCCCCTCGGCATCGACGACGCGATGCCAGGCGGCGTGGCGCCGTTCCAGCGGCCGGTACGCGGTGGCGACGAGAAGCCGGTCGCCCGCGGCGCGCTGCACCAGCGCGGCGAGCGCGGCGGCCGAGTCGGGGTCGATCCACTGCAGGTCGTCGACCAGGAGCGCGACCGGCCCGGTGAGCTGCAGGCGGTCGACGACGTCGCCGAGCATGCGGGCGGCCTGCAGGGTGTGCCCCGGCGCCGGGGCGCCCTCGGGCACGGCATCCCATTCCCGCAGCAACAGCAGGCGATCGTCCTGAGCGCTCTGCTCGCCCGCGGCGCGCAGCACGTGGAATCCGTCGAGCCGGCGGGTGAGCTCGCGCAGCAGCGCGCTCTTGCCGTAGCCGGCCTCGCCTTCGATGCTGACGACCGTCGGCTCGCCGCCGCGCGCGGCGGCGATCGCGCCGTCGATCAGCGCCAGTGCACCGTCAGGCCACCGCATGCGCCGCCCCGCCTCCGCGCCCGGGCAAGACTGTCCATTTCGGCCAGTCAGGCCGGCCGCCCGTTGCTCCAGGCTGATGCTATCGGCCGGCACGGTGCCGGCCCGTCGGAGGATCACCGCATGAACCCGCTCAGCATCATCACCGGTTTCATCCCGCAAGTCGTCGTCTTCGCGGTCCTGGTCAACTGGCTGCCCCTCGGCTGGGCCGCCGTCGCCGGCCTGGCCGTGGCGCTCGCGCTCATCGCCGTCACCGCCGCCCGCGGCGGCGGCGTCAAGGTCCTGCTCGTCGTGCAGGCCGTCATCCTCGCCGCCATCACCGTGATCGGCTTCACCGCCGGGCACCACGACGCGACGGCGTTCGCACCCTACGCGCGGGGCGCGGCGAGCCTCGCCCTCGGCGCGTTCATCCTCGCGACGAGCTTCGCCTTCCCGTTCACCGCGCAGTTCGCCCGGCGCAGCGTGCCGCGGCAGTACTGGCACAGCCCGCAGTTCCTCGCCGTCAACCGCCACCTCAGCCTGGTATGGGGACTCGCCGTGCTCGTCATAGGAGCCAGCCACCTCGTGGCCGCGTCCGCCGCCGGCGGCACCCCGGTGGTCCGCATCCTGCTCGACTGGGTGGTCCCCGTCGTCGCGGCCTACCAGGCGTACGCCGCGACCAAGCGCACGATCGCCCGCGGCACCCGCCAGCCGCAGCCAGCAGGCACCGACCAGCCCGCGGCGACGTCATGACCACGACCGCCACCGGCAGCGCCCTGACCACCGCCGAACTCGACCGGCACGGCACCGCCTCGCACGAGGTGTACACCGCCGGCTTCTACACCGGCGCCGGAGAGTGGGACTTCACCGTCCGCACGATCCTCGGCAAGTCCTCCCGCGGCGGGTCCGACGCCGGGGAGGTGCTGGCCACGGTGGCGCTGGTCAAGCCCGGGGACCGCGGCGGATGGTTCGACGCCTGGGTCGCGCTCGGCGAGCGCATCGCGGCGATCGCCAGGGCGGCGGCGGCCGCCGGTCACCGCGTCAGCGCCGCCCGCGCGTACCTGCGTGCCGCGAACTACTTCGCGGTCGCCGTCAACTCGATCGACGGCCTCGACGGAGACACGACGAAGCTGCTGCCCGCCTTCCAGGCCCACCGGACTGCGTGGGAGGGTTTCGTGGCGAACACCGGCTGGCCCGTGGAGCGCGTGGACATCCCTTACGAGGGGTCGAGCCTGCCGGGCTGGCTACTGCGGCCCGGCCGCTCTGGCGCGAAACGCCCGACCCTCGTCATGAACAACGGCAGCGACGGCTCGCTCAGCGGAAACTGGTGCGAGGGCGCGGAAGGCGCCCTGGAGCGCGGCTACAACGTGCTGCTGTTCGACGGTCCCGGGCAGCAGTCGATGCTGTTCGAGCGGGACATCCCGTTCCGCTATGACTGGGAGCGGGTGCTCACGCCCGTGGTTGACTTCCTCGTCGCGCGGGACGACGTCGACGCCTCGCGGCTCGCGCTGTACGGCGTGAGCCAGGCCGGCTACTGGGTACCCCGCGCGCTCGCCTTCGAGCACCGGTTCGCCGCCGCGATCGCCGACGGCGGCGTCGTCAGCGTCGGCCGGACCTGGTTCAGGAACTTCCCGCCCGAGCTGCTCGCCTTCTACCACTCCGGCGACAAGGCCGCCTTCGATAGCCGGCTGCGGCAGGCCATGGCCGCGCCTGGGGCGGCGGCCGCGCGCGAGACCTGGGCGTTCCGGGCCCGCCCGTACGGCGTGGCGGGCTACTCGGCTGTCCTGGACGAGGTCGCCAAGTACGACGTGTCGGACGTCGCGGGGCAGATCACGACGCCGCTGTACATCACCGACCCCGACGGAGAGCAGTTCTTTACGGGTCAGTCCGCGGAGCTCGCCGCGCTCGTGCCCGGCGCGACGCTCGCGCACTTCGCTCAGGAGGAGGGCGCGAGCTGCCACTGCCAGCCGCTGGCCCGCGAACTTACCGAGCAGCGCATGTTCGACTGGCTGGACGAGCACCTCGCCCGGATTTAAGCTTTACTCAAACTTAACTTTTCACAATGGCGGCCGCGGATCGCCAGGAAATGCCGGGGGGACAAATGACTGACACGCATCCAGAGAAAGAAAACTGTCCCTGGGTAATCGCTGTCGTAGACCATCCGCAGCGCACCGACAGTCCGGCATACACGCGAAGCCGTGCCTTGATGAACAGCCTGATCGCCACCGTCAGCGGCTGGGTGCTGAGCGGCGACCAGTATCAAGACCATCACGGGGGCTCGGTCTGGGTAAAAGACGCGGCGGGCTGGCTCTGCCTTCAGCTGCCGCTCGGCATCGAGTGGTCCGCTCAGTTCTGCGCCGATCCCGCCAAGGTGGACCTGCTCCGGCAGTACGCGCAGCGTGTGGTGGCTGCCTTCCCCGCGACCCTGCCGGGCTACGAGTCCTTCGGATACCACGACGGGGAAAGCCTGCTAAGTACCACGATTACCGATGCCAATGGCGTCGCAGCCTGGACCGATTCCATCTTCAACGCCTCGTATCCGCTGCCCGCCGCCACGCATACGGGCATGCTTCCGCAGGCAGCCGGATATCACCACTATCCAAAGCCTATTGTCGACATCGATCATTTCCGCTTCGGCGATTTCAAGCTTTTCGTCACGGACAGCGCGGGCTTGCCGGCGGTGGTCGTCCCGGTGAGCCCGCGGGGCAGCGGAGACGGGCGGGTTCGCCTGCTGGCGGCGCACGTCGACTCCGAGTATTTCCGCAAGCTCGCGAGTCCGCCTGCGCCAGCCCCCGCCCCATCCGGTGCGGTAGCCCACGCGGCGAGCGTCGCCGCGCCGCCCGCCGGTCAGGCAGGTGACGGCGCGCAACCGGACGTGCTGCCCGCTGACGACCCGTTGTCTCAGCAGGCCTTCGCCGCGCAGTTATGAAGCCTGGGCCGGGTCGCTGGGATGCGGGGTCAGCGGCGTGGTCTGCACGGTCAGCCACGGGTCCAGAGGCAGTGACCGCAGCATCGCCTGCATCTCGGCCGGGCTGGCGGCCTGCCACAGGCCCAGCGAGCGGCCCTGGCCGGGCAGCGCCCACAGCCGCCGCAGGTGTCCCTGTCCGGCCAGTTCCTTTACTCGCCGCGCCTCACGCGCCTCGGCGTCGGTGACGACGGTCTCCGGCGTGCCGTCCGGGACAGCGATGACGAAGGTGGTGAGGTATTCCGCGCCCGGGGCACCGGCGGTCAGGCCGGGGTCGTTCCTGTGCGGCGAGAGCGGCGTCACCTCGTCGGTGCGCCACACCCGCAGCGGCATCGAGGCGAGCACCTGCTCGAGAGGTCCGTCTCCGGCCGCGGCGAACAGCCCGAGGGTGCGCCACTCGCCGGGCAGCAGCGGCGGCCGCCACAGCCGCAGCAGGTGCCCTTGCGCCGCCAGTTCCCGCGATCGTGCCGCCTCACGGGCGCGAATGTCCGCTACGGCCTGATCGGGAGTTCCGCCAGGAACGTGAGTGGTCATGGTCACCAGGTATTCCATGATGTGAGCCTCGCACGCGCGGGCGGCGCGGCGCACCCGTGACTGACCCTGGCCCCTGGGCCGTAGGCCAGTGCCCGTGCTAGGGCAAGATACGGGCGCGACGAACCTGCCAATGGCCTGACTGTGGACATAAGCAGACAGGAACCGGATGGTGTGAGATGCCTGGCACGACGCAGCCCGCGACGACGATCGGTGATTCCGCGGTGTGGATGGCCGCGGCGTTCCTGCTAGGGGCGATGGCCAGGGACATGGCCGAAGGCCCGCAGAGAGGGCACGTCCCCCGGCGGCTCCGCGACGCGGGCGCGCGCGACCTCGAGGGGCTGACCCACGGCGAGACCCGGGTGCTGCACTACCTGCCGACCAACCTCTCCGCCCGGGAGATCGCGGACGAGCTGTACCTCTCGGTGAACACGGTCAAGACGCACCAGCGCCACCTGTACCAGAAGCTGGGCGCGCGTACCCGTAGCGAGGCCGTCGCGAAGGCCCGTGACCTCGGCCTGCTCACCGTGCCCGGTCACACCGTGCCCGCGCGACGGGCCGCGCCGATCAGGTAAGGCCCATCAATCAGGTAAGGCCCATCAATCAGGTAAGGCCAGGCGTACCCTCGCCGAGGGCCTCCGGCACGGGGCTTACTCCCGCTGCCACGCTGTCCGCGGTCGTCACCCACTGGCTGGGCGGCTGCGGCTGCCGCCATAGGGGATGTGCCGCGCAGTAGGACACGCCGATCAGCCACATGGCGAGGAGAGGCAAAACGACGATGGGGATCACGACGAAGTCAATGCTGCTTCCGTCCATGGCCACTTGATACGCCGCACCTGGGTGAGACTGAATCACCCGGATCGTACGATTCCGCCTCACCTTGCCGAGAAGGCGGGCAAGGCGGGCGCGGCGCACCACGGAGGCGTGATTACTTTCTGGTGCCGTTCATGCCGGCCAGCCCGGCAAACGGTAGCCTCGCCTGCATGCGCGATGAGACGATCGCAAGTTTTCTGTCCCGGCTCGCGGCCCGCACCGCGGCGCCGGGCGGCGGCGCGACCGGCGCGCTGCACGCCGCGCAGGCCGCTGCACTGCTGGCGATGGTGGCCAGGTACAGCGACGGCCCGCGGAGCGACGCGGACGTGGTCGGCCGCGTCCGCGCCGCGGCGGACGGCCTCGCGGACGAGGCGCTCGAGCTGGCCGAAGCCGACTCGGCCGCGTTCGAGAAGGTCATCGCCGCCTACGACCTGCCGAAGAGCACCGATGAGGAGAAGGCCGCCAGGTCCACCGCTATCGCCGAGGCCCTGGCCGGCGCCGCCAGGCCGCAGGCCGACCTGATGGCCGCCGCGGTGCGGCTGGCCGGCCTGGCAGAAGACCTGCTGCCCGCGGCCAACAGGAACCTCATCACGGACCTGGCGGCCGCCGCCGCGGCGATCGGCGCCGCCGCGATCACCGCGCAGGTGAACATCGAGGCGAACCTGACCGGCGTCAAGGACGAGGCCCTCGCCGACGAGCTGGCCGCGGTCGCGGCGCTCGGCGACGGCGTGGCGGACCGGGCGGGCCGCCTCGTGACCGCGGTCCGCGAGGAGATGTCACAGTGACCGCTGCCTCCCTGACCGGCAGGGACCTCGCCACCACGATCAGAGCCGCGACCGCGGCCCGCGCCGCCGAGCTCACCGTGGCAGGCCGCCAGCCGCGGCTCGCCGTAGTCACCGCGACCGACGACGAGGCGAGCGCCGCGTACGTCCGGACGATCGCCAACGCCGCGGGCAAGGAAGGCATCGCCTGCGACCTGCTGCGCACCACGACAGCGGCGGGGGTTTCCGCGACGCTGGCCCAGCTCGCCGACGATCCGGAAGTACACGGCGTCATGCTGCAGACCCCGCTGCCCGACGGCGCGCTGCTCGCCGACCTGGCCCGGGCCATCCCGGCGAACAAGGACGTGGACGGCGCCAGCCCGGAGTCCCTCGGCCGGGTCACGGCCGGGCTGCCCGGGTTCGCCCCGGCCACCGCCGAGGCCGTGCTCGCCCTGCTCGACTACCACCAGGTAGAGCTGCGCGGCCGGCACGCGGTCGTGGTGGGCCGCTCCGTGGTGGTGGGCAAGCCGGTCGCCCACCTGCTGCTCGACCGGCACGCGACCGTCACCATCGCCCACTCCCGCACCGCTGACCTGGCCGCGATCACCCGGCAGGCCGACGTGCTGGTGGTCGCCGCGGGCCGCGCCGGCCTGATCGGCCCGCGGCACGTCTCCCCCGGCGCCACGGTCATCGACGTCGGCACGAACGTCACCGACGGCGGCCTGGCCGGCGACGTGGACCCGGCAGTCGCCGAGGTCGCCGCCGCGCTCAGCCCCGTCCCCGGCGGGGCCGGGCCCGTCACCACGGCGCTGCTGCTGCGGCACGTGGTCGAGGCCGCCGTCGCGGTCGGCTGAGGTTTCCGGGCGGAGAAACGGGCGCTAGCCTCGTTGGTAATGAACGGTTACGCTCCTCGCCGGGCCGACGCGCACCTGCAGCGGCTGATGGCCGACCTGCGCCGGTTCCAGCAGGAGGCGCAGGCGGCGCAGCACGAGCTCGCCGAGGCGCGGCACCGGATCTGGGAACTCGAGCAGCCGGGCAGCACGCGGATCGGGCAGCTGCTCGAGGCCGCCCGCGAGCAGATCGCCGGGGCCGTCGCGGCCGCCGAGGCGCAGGCCGGCGAGATCAAGCAGGGCGCGCACGGGTACGCCGCCGGCGTGGGGGCCGCCGCGGAAGCCGAGGCCGCCGCGGCGCGGGCGCGAACCGGCCAGGAGATCGAGGAGCTGCGGCAGGCCGCCAAGCGGGACACCGACGCGATGCGCGCGGCCGCCATGCGGAAGGCCGAGGAGCTGATCGCGCTGGCGCACCGCGAGGCGGGCAAGGTGCGGGACGGGATCGACCAGGAGCTGGCGGAGCACCGGGCCACGGCGGAACGCGACGCCGCCGCGCTGCGCGCGGCGACCGACCGTGAGCTGGCGCAGCTGAAGGCCGCCGCGCAGCGCGAGCACGACGAGATCGTGCAGGCGGCCAAGCGCAAAGCCGAGGACATCCGGGTCAGGGAGCAGCGGCTGCTCGAGGAGAGCGAGGCGCTGCGCGGCCAGTCGGAGGCGGACCTCGAGATCGAGCTCGCGGCCCGCCGCGAGCAAGCCGAGCGGGACGAGTCCGAGCGGCACATCGCCGCCGTCGCCGAGACCAGGGGGCTGGTCGCCGAGGCGGAGCGGCGCGCCGCCGCCGCCGAGAAGCAGGCCACCGCGCTGACCACGCAGAACGAGCAGTCCAAGCGGGACGCCGAGGAGCGCGCGCGGCAGATCGTCGAAGACGCGAAGCGCGACGCCGGCCAGGTGCTCGCGGACGCCAAGACCGCGGCCAGCCGGCTGCGCGCCGAGACGGACGCCGACACCGAGCGTCGTCGGGCGACCGCGCAGCGCGAGCTCGACGAGCTCAACAAGCAGCGGGACGAGGTCGCCAGGCACCTGGCGCAGATGCGGCAGCTCGTCGGCTCGCTGCTCCCTGACGGCCTGGACTGAGCCCGACGGCCTGGACTGAGGCCGCCTGCTGCGGTGACCCGTCAGCCGAGAGCGGCGGCCAGGGCGTTGAGCTGGAGGCGGGTGCCGCCTTGCAGGTGCGCCGTGTCGTGCGCGCCGTCGCCGGTGTAGGCGAGGAAGACGTACTGTTCGGTGTGGGTGAGGCGGGTGCCGGCGTCCTGGGGCGCCAGCTCGACCGTCACGACCGACGCCCAGCGGCGCAGGTCGTCCACGGTCAGGTGGTAGCTGAACACGACGCGCTCGCCCGGCACGATGTCGTGGAACGTGCCGCGGTACTCCAGCCGCTCCTCCTGCTCGCCGGTGGGGGCGAAGGCGCCGCGCGAGACCTCCTGGCCGCCGACGCGGAAGTCCAGCTCGTGGTGCCTATTGGCGGCCGGGCCTGGCATGCGGAACCAGCGGCGGCGCTCGGCGGGCTCCGCGTAGGCGGCGAACACGCGCTCAGGCGGGGCCGTCAGGTCGCGAGACACCGTGAACGCGCCGTGGATGACGGAACTCACGGTGCCCATCATGCCTCAGCCGCCATGTGCTGCCGCTGGCGGCGGCGGTGGGTGGCCACGTTGACCTGGTTGGCGCAGCGGACGCTGCAGAAGTGGCGGCGGCCGTTGCGGGACGTGTCGAGGAAGGCGGTGCCGCACCCGGGCCGGTCGCAGGTCCGCAGCCTGGCGCCCCAGCCGCTGTCGATCACGTGCGCCAGGCCCGCCGCGGTCAGTGCCCGCACCCGCGGCGCGAGGCCGGTGCGCACCGGCGCGTAGTGCAGGTGGAACGGCTGCCCCTCGCCGTGGCTGACGAGCCGCGGGCGGCAGTCGGCGGCGGCGAGCAGCGCGTCGGCGAGTCCGGCCTTCTGCGGGACGGCGGGTGCCTCGAAGACCTCGCGCAGCCGGATGGCCCACGGCCGCAGGGCCAGCGCGTTCGCGTCGGTCGCGGCGGGCTCGTGCACGTCGTGGCCGCGCAGGGTCGCGGTGAGGTCCCGCGCCCTGGGCACCGGGTTGTTCACCAGCCAGACGGCGACGTGCGCGCCCGCCACGGTGTAAGTGTTGAACTGCACAAGACCATTACAGCAGACTGGCGACGTGAAGCGCGGAGCTTTGGCCGCGGGCCTCGTGGCGGTGGTCATGTGGGGTCTCGCGCCGGTCGCTACCCGGGCGGTCGTCGCCCACCTGGCGCCGCTGCCGCTGCTCACGCTCCGGCTGATCACGGCGGCCGTGGTGCTGCTGCCCTCGGCCTGGCCCGTCTTCCGGCGGCTGCGAGCGCGCTCCGCTGGCCGGCTGGCGGCCGCCGGCCTGCTCGCCCTGGTCGGCTACAACCTGCTGGTCACCCTGGGGCTGCGCTGGCTGCCGGCCGCGACGGCCGGGCTGCTGCTCGCGACAGAACCGGTCTGGATCATGCTCCTCGGACGGGTGTTCCTCGGCGAGCGCGTCGGCCTGCGGGCCTGGCTGGGCAGCGGCGTCGCGCTGGCGGGCGTCGCCGTGCTGGCCGGCCCCGGCGCCGTCACCGGTGCCGAAGGCTACCGGGCACTCGCCGGGATCGGGCTGGTGCTCGCTGCCACCCTCTCGTTCGCCGGCTACACGATCGCGCAGCGCCCGCTCAGCGAGCAGTTCGGCGCCGTGCCCGCCGGCGCGGCCTCGACCGTGGCCGGGGCCGTCCCTTACCTCGCTTTCACGGGCACGCTGGCCGGGGCCGGGCTCGCGCACCTCAGCCCCGCGGTCTGGGGCGCGCTCGCGTTCCTCGCGCTCGGCAGCACGGTGGCCGGGATGCTGCTGTGGAACGTCGCGGTCCTGGCCGGCGGCGCCGCCCAGGTCAGCCTGCTGCTCTACCTGGAGCCCGTGGTCAGCGTGCTCGGCGCGGCGGTGTTCCTCGGCGAGCACATTGGCCTCGTGACGATCGGCGCCGGGGCGCTGATCCTGGCCGGGGTGGCGGTGGCGGGCGTTCAGGGTCACGACGGGCCCGTTCTGGAAAATGCGGAACACTAGCCGGAGCGGACTCGCAGCTTTCCGGTAACCGTGAAGTTGCGCCGCGCTATTGCGGTCAGGCGGCATTCTGCCGCCGGTGCGGGACCAGGCTTGGTGACGCCGACGACGGGGGTCAGTCGCAGCCGGCCCAGGCCGCGCCGCAGGCGGCGGGCGGCGGGCTACGGCTGCGGGCAGTTGCCTGACGGTCGGCAGTTACCCGGCCGACGGCGACGGCATCCAGGGCCCGATCGAGACGGCCGTCGCGAGCCGCTAGGCGTTCTCGGCCGGAACGCCGGTGACCGGGCTGAGCGTGATCCGGTCCACCCGGTGGGTGTCGTCGGTACGGCGACGGTCACCGCGCCGTCTTCCAGCTCGCGGACCGCGCCGTCCGGGCCCGTACCCGTGTTGCACGCCACGCCTTTCGTCCTGCGCCAACGGGTCAGTCCGACCGCGCGAGCACCCGGCCCACGTGCGGGTGCTCTGGCTCTTGCCCCCGCTCCCCGGAACGGCGCAGCCCCCTGCCCGAACCCCGTGGCCCTATGGCTAGGCTACGGACAATGGCATGGATAGGAAGATCCAATTGACCGCGAATACAAAGACCAATGGCGCGAGCGGCGAGTTCCCCGCCGACCTGCTGGTGCAACTCGACCGGTCCAGGCCCCGCAGTCTCCGCGTTCAGCTCGAGCGCGGCCTGCGCCAGTCCATCGCCCGCGGGTCGCTGCGCCCCGGTACCGCCCTCCCGCCGTCGCGCGTGCTCGCGGCCGAGCTGGACGTGTCACGCTCGCTCGTGGTGGGGGCGTACGAGCAGCTGGTCATCGAGGGATACCTGGAAGCCCGGCAGGGGTCGGGCACGCGGGTCCGGGCCGCGGGATTGCGCGGCAACGGCGCCAGCCGTGACGGGACGGATCATGAGCCGTATGGCCCGGGGCCCGTGCTCACCGGTCGGGACGGCGGCATCCGGCGCAGCGGGCTGCCCGATCCGGCGCTCTTCCCCCGCAGCGAGTGGCTGCGGCACTACCGCGACGTGCTGCGGGACATCCCCGACGACCGGCTGCTGTACCCGCACGCCCGCGGCGAGCCCGAGCTGCGCGCGGCGCTCACCGCGTACCTGGGCCGGGTGCGCGGCGTGCGCACCACCCCGGAGCAGATCGTCATCTGCGGTGGCTTCTCGCAAGCGGTGACGCTGCTCTGCCGGGTCCTCGGCCGGCGCGGCGTGACCCGCGTCGCGGTGGAAGACCCCTGTTTCTCGCTGTACCGGCGGGCGATCAGGACGACGGGGCTCGAGCCGGTACCTGTTCCGGTGGACGGGCAGGGCCTGCGCACCTCGCGGCTGCCCGGGCTGGACGTCGGCGCCGTGCTGCTCTCGCCGGCGCACTCCTATCCGAGCGGCGTGGTGCTGTCCGCCGACCGGCGCGTTCAGCTGCTGGAGTGGGCACGCGCCGCCGACGCGCTGGTGATCGAGGACGACTACGACGCCGAGCTGCGCTACGACCGGCTGCCGGTCGGCGCGCTGCAGGGGCTCGATCCCGACCGCGTCATCTACGGCGGCACCGTGAGCAAGGTGCTCAGTCCGGCGCTGCGGCTCGGCTGGATCGCCGCGCCGCCCCGGCTGACCGACGACATCGCCCGCGCCAAGTTCCTCGAGGACTTCGCCACCGAGGCGCTTGGCCAGCTCGCGCTCGCCCGGTTCATCGACAGCGGCGCCTTCGCCCGGCACCTGCGCCGGGTGCGGCCGCTCTACCGGGCGCGCCGCGACAGCCTGCTCGCCGCGCTGCGCGCCAATCTGCCCTGGGTGCGGCCCAGCGGCGAGGCCGCCGGGCTGCACCTGCTGCTGCGGCTGCCGCCAGGGCTCGATCCCGCCGTGGTCGCGGCGGCCGCCGCGCGGCACGGCGTTCAGCTGGAGGAGGCGGCGCGCTACTGGGCCGATCGCGACGCGGCGCCCCCGGCCTTGCTCATCGGCTACGGCTCGCAGCGTGAGAGCGTGCTGACCCGCGGCATCGAGGCGCTCGGCGCCGAGCTGCGAACGGTGACGAGGGCCTAACTGGTGGCGAAATACCGGGCAAGGGAGGTGCCGGCGAACTTCTCGCCGAGCAGCCGGGACAAGACCAGCAGCGTGCTGCGCGGCCGGTAGTTGCCCACCACCTGCACCGTCTGCCCGGCGGCGTTGCTGGTGACCAGGGTGACGTTCTTGATCGGCGCGCCGCTGACCCCGGCGGTGTAGTCCTCCATCCAGCCGTGCTCGCCGTACGCGCCGACCCAATGGAAGTCCTGGTATTCGTAGATTCCGCGGATGGCCACGATCACGCTCCGCACCGCCTCGGCGCCTGGCCGGACGCCGTCCATCATCGAGCCCTCCAGGGTGACGTCGTCGGCCATCCGGTCGAGCCACGCCGGATAGTAGCTGGCGAGCGCGGGATCGCCGCTTCCCGTGTGTGTCATGCCGTGCCCTCCCCGTTCCCTGCCTGCGATGACTCCCTCAGGTTCGCTCGCGGCTGCGGCACGGCGCGCCAGTCACCTCCCTGGCATTTCATCCTGGCTTTAAGCCCTGGACGCAAATACCGGGCACAACAGATGCAGGCGCCGCCACCTCAGGCCGCCCCCCCAGAAAGAGGGCATCCATGTCTCATCACCTCGACACGCCGCTCGCGGCCCAGACCGGTCAGCTGTACCTCGACGACTTGTACGTCTTCCCCAGTGAGAGCGGCACGGTCTTCATCATGGACGTGAACTCCAACGTCAACGGCCTGCACTCCGAGCCGGGCTTCCACCCCGAGGCGCGCTACGAGTTCAAGGTCCACTTCGACGGGGCCGACTTCGAGGCCCTGACGTACCGGGTGTCCTTCGACGAAGCCTCCCCCGACGGGCAGCAGGGCTATCAGCTGGACGTCCTGACGGGCGGCCAGGCGCGCGAGGATTCGGCGACCGGCGACCTAGTCCTGGAGGGCCGGACCGGCGAGGAGGCCACCGCGGCCGACATTCGGATGTGGGCCGGGCGGATCGCCGACTCGTTCTACATCGACCTGTCGCTGCTGGCCATCATCAACGGGGCGGTGGCCCACGGGACGGCGCCGGACCTGTCCGGCTGGCACCCGGACGGCGCGAAGAACAGCTTCGCCAACACGACAGTCGACTCGATCGTGCTGGAGATCTCCCACGGGCATCCGATGCTCAAGCCCGGTGCCCGCATCGGCGTCTGGTGCGCGACGAAGCTCGCCACTGACGCGGGCGGCTGGCGGCAGATCAACCGCGCTGGCCACCCGATGATGTGGCCGATCTTCTGGCCGAACGACACTGACTTCTCCGACCCCGCCAACGCCCGGCACCCGTCCCAGGACGTCGACGGCGCGGCCGGGTACATCGGCGCGCAGATCGCCGCCGTGGTGGCGGCGGCCGGGACTTCCGGCGACCCCGCGAGCTACGGCCAGACGGTGGCCGGGAGGCTGTTCCCTGACGTGCTGCCCTACGTGATCGGCACACCTGCGATCTACGGCTTCACCGGGTTCAACGGCCGGACGATGGCCGACAACGCGCCCGAGGCGATGCTGTCGCTGGTGACCAGCATGGCCGTGCCGTCCGGGCTCGGGCCCGCCGTGGCCGGGCAGCAGCGAGCCAGCGATTTCCCCTACGTCGTCCCCGCGTAACAGCGGGAACACGGCCTGGTCGCCCGGGCACAGCTCACGGACGTCGTCGCGGGATCCGGCCTTGACTGGCCGGCTCACGCCGTCAGGGTGAACGGCCAGCGTCAGGCGGTCGTTGGTGAGTGTCACTTGGATCGGGGTACCCCGGAACTGCATCGGGAACGTCAGCCGGTCGACCTGGGCCGGGAGCCGCGGATCGAAGTGCAGCACGCCGTCGCGGACGAACGTGCCCGCGTAACAGCGCTGTACCAGGTCCAGCGTCCCGGACATGACACCCATGTGGATGCCCTCCTTGGTGGTGCCGCCCTGAATGTCGTCGGCGTCGCTGCGCAGCGCGACAAGGAACCGCTGCCACGAGCTGTCCGGGTCGATGGCCGCGAGGACCCCGGCGTGGGTGACGAAGCTCAGCGTTGAGCCGTGCGAGGTGCGCCGGTCGTAGTACGCGACGTTCTGCCGCACGGTGCCGTCCTGATAGGGGTAGCCGAGCCGGCCGAAGATCTCGCGGAGTTCCTCGTTCCTGAACAGGAAGAACAGCATCACCGTGTCGGCCTGCTTGGAGATCTTGTACTGGTTGGGGTCCTTGCCCTCCGCGCGCAGGATGCGGTCGAGCCGCTGGATGTTTCCGTACGTGGCCCGGTAGGCGTCCCAGTCCAGCTCCTCGAGGTCGTCGTAACCCTCGAACTGGCTGATGATCCCGTCGCCCTGGAAGGGGACGAACATGCGCCGGCTCATCTCCCGCCACACCGCCAGCTCGTCGTCGCCGATGCCCAGCCGCTCGCGCAGCTCGTCCATCCGGCTCGACGGCAGCAGCGTCAGCAGCTGGCGGGCGACGTCGCACAGCCAGGCGACCATGACGTTGGTGTAGGCGTTGTTCCGCAAGCCGCCCTGCGCCGCGTCCGGGTACTTCTCATGGAACTCGTCCGGGCCCATCACACCATGGATTTCATAACGGTCCCGTGCTGGATTGAAGTGGGCGATTGATGCCCAGAACCGGGCGATCTCGAGCATCATCTCCGCGCCGTAGTCCCGCAGGAACGCCTGGTCGCCGGTGGTCTGGTAGTACTGCCAGATGTTGTAGAAGATCGCCGCGTTCACGTGCCGCTGGTTGCGGCTGAGGTCAGGCTCCCAGCGGCCCGACATCGGATTGAGGTGGACCAGCTGGGTCTCCTCGATTCCCTCGCTGCCGCTCTGCCAGGGGAACATCGCGCCGCGGAACCCGGCCTCCCGCGCCGCCGCCCTGGCCTCCCCGATCCGCCGGTAGCGGTACATCAGCAGCCCGCGTGTCACCTCCGGCAGCCGGACGTTGAAGAACGGGAACGCGTAGATCTCATCCCAGAACACATGGCCGCGATAGGCCTCGCCGTTCAGGCCGCGGGCAGGCAGCCCCGCGTCCAGGTCGGCGGTGTTCCTTGAGCAGACCTGCAGCACATGCGCGATGTGCAGCCGCAGCAGCTGCTGGACGCTGTCGTCCCCGGACACCTGCACGTCGCAGGCCCGCCACAGCTCCTCCCACGCGACGGCGTGCCGCTCGAAGGTAGCGGCGAAGTCCGTGTGACGGGCCGCGGACGTGGCCGCCTTCACCAGCGTGTCGCTGACCGCCGGGTCCCGCGACGTGAAGAACGTGACCAGCTTCTCCACCCGCGTGGCCACGCCCTGGCGCACGTCGAAGGCCAGCAGCTGCTGGATGTAGTCCTCCACCTGGTAGAGCCGCCGCTCCGCCGGCAGCTGCTGATCTCCCTGGAAGACCCGCGTGCGGGCCGCCTGGCCGATGTACAGATTCGACTGCCGGGTCTCGGCCTTCAGCGCGATAACCTCCGGCCCGAACGTCCGCGGGCCGACCGGGTTCAGGTGGCGGGCTTCCAGCTGGCGGTACCTGGCGACCCCGGCATTACTGACCCGCCCGTCGATCGCCGTCACCACTTCCGCGCGCCCCGACCAGTTCTCCGGGACCAGCGTCCACTCGATGCCGCCGTGGTGCACGTCCGCCATGCTGACGAAGCGGCGGCTCAGCAGCGTCGTCTCGCGGCCGTCGCGGTCGCTGAACCGCAGGCGGCGGAGCACGGCCGCGTGCCGGATATCCAGTTCGTGGCGGTACTCGAGCAACTCCGTCTCGGCGAGCCTGATCACGTCCCCGCCCTCGATGCGCAGCTGGAGAACCAGCCAGTTCGGCAGGTTGACCAGGTCCTCGTTGAGCACGGGCACGCCGCTGAGGATCGTCGTCTCGCGGTTGTAGCCGCCGTGCACGTAGGTGCCGGGATAGTGCACGCCGTCGGCTTCTTCCCACTCCGCCGTGCCACGCGCGCACAGGTAGCCGTTGCCTGTCGAGGTCAGCGCCTCGCGCAGGCCTTCCGCGGCCGGATCAAAACCGTCGTAGCCGAACAGGAACCCGTCCACCGTGTCTCCTTGTCGCTCGGCGGCCTGGTGAGCATGCAGACGATAAGGCTCGCTCACTGCGGGCCTTGGCGCCGTTGGCCTCAGTTGTCATGAGACGGCGAGTGCGGGTCTTGTTCAGCGCGGCGGTGAGTCCGGCAAGCGGGCCGCTCCACGTCATGGTCAGCTCGAGACGGCAGCCGTCGCCGGACGCGATGATGTCGTGGCGGGCTGCCGAGGTCAGACCAGGGGCGCGGCACACCCAGGTGAACTGCGTCTCGGGCTCCAGTGCGGTGACTTCCCAGACGAGCGACGGCAGGCCGGGCTGCTTGACCCGTGCCTTGCCGCCCACTGCTACCGGCCCGGAGTCGAGCCGTTTCAGGTCGGTCACCGACTCGGTCCACCGCGGCCAGGACTCGATATCCGCGATCACCTGCCACACGCGTTCTGGCGCGGCGGCGATGTCGATCGCAACATGTTCGGATGCCACACCTCGAATGCTAGACGTGCCGTCCCGGCCGGAGACGAGGCGGCCAGCGCGGGCAGTGCGGGCGGCGCCGCTGGCCGCCGCGGTTAACTGATCCGCAGGCTCGCGATCCGCCCGTCGCGCAGCTCGAAGTTCATCGGGCCGGTTCCGTTGAAGCCGTCGCCGGTGACCGTCAGGGTGACGGTGTAGCTGCCGGGCGTGGTGCCCGGTGCCGCGCTGACCAGCTCGAAATGCGATCGGACGCCGATGTTGTCGCTGCGGTTCCAGGCGCGCACGCCGTCGAGGCCGTGGAATTCGCGGCCCCAGTCGTTGAGGTAGGCGTCTTCAGTGAACGAGGCGACGAACGCGTCGGAGTCCCCGCGGTTGGTCGCCTCGATGAAGTTCTGGATCGCGGCGGGCAGGTGATTCTCGGTCATCGCGCTTTCGGCTTCCTGTGTGCGGATACCCCCGCTATGCACTGTAAGGCTGAACCAGGCTCTGGTGCGTCGCGCTGTCACGTCTGGCAGGATCGTCATGTCCGGCGTCAGGCAATCACGGGGAGGCGCGGTATGCGGGTACTGGTCGTCGGTGCTGGCGGAGTGGGGTCGGCGGTCGCGCGAACGGTCGCGCGGTGGGGTCTGTTCGAGCGCGTCGTGATGGCCGATTATGACGAAAATCGGGCGCGGCGGGCGATCGCCGGGGGCGGCGACCGGTTCGCCGCGGTGAAGCTGGACGCGTCGGACGAGCAGGCGATCGTGGAGCTGATCAGGACCGAGCGGTGCGATGCCGTGCTGAACGCGCTCGACCCGCGGTTTGTGATGCCGGTCTTCCGCGCGGCCTTCACAGCTGGGGTCACTTACCTGGACATGGCGATGTCGCTGTCCCGCCCGGACGCGGCAGATCCGTACCGGAAGCCAGGGGTCAAACTGGGCGACGAGCAGTTCGCACTGGCCGGAGAGTGGGAGCGCCGGGGGCTGCTGGCGCTGTGCGGCATCGGAGTCGAGCCGGGGCTGTCGGACGTGTTCGCCCGCTACGCGGCAGACCGGCTGTTTTCCTCCATCGACGAGATAGGCGTCCGCGATGGCGCGAACCTGGTGGTTGAGGGGTACGAGTTCGCCCCGACGTTCTCTATCTGGACGACGATCGAGGAGTGCCTGAACCCGCCGGTCGTGTGGGAGCGCGGCAGGGAGTGGTACACGACCGAGCCGTTCAGCGAGCCGGAGATTTTCACCTTCCCGGCCGGGATCGGGCCGGTCGAGTGCGTGAACGTGGAACACGAAGAGGTCCTGCTGGTCCCGCGCTGGATCGACGCTAACCGGGTGACCTTCAAGTACGGGCTGGGCGAGGAGTTCATCGGCGTGCTGAAGACGATCCACAAGCTCGGCCTGGACTCGACCACCCCCGTGCAGGTCGGCGCGGCCGCCGTCTCGCCGCGGGACGTGATCGCCGCCTGCCTGCCCGACCCTGCCGGGCTCGGGGACGCGATGTCGGGGCTCACCTGCGCCGGCACCTGGGTCACCGGAACAGGCAAGGACGGGTCGCCTCGTGAGGTCTACCTGCACCACATCGTGGACAACGGCTGGTCGATGGCCGAATACGGCTCGCAGGCGGTGGTCTGGCAGACCGCGATCAACCCGGTGGTGGCACTGCAGCTGCTCGACTCGGGTGCGTGGTCCGGCACCGGCGTCCTCGGCCCGGAGGCGCTGCCGGCCGAGCCGTTCCTCGAGCTCCTGAACAGCCATGGCAGTCCCTGGGAGTGCGAGGAGCGTACTCCCGGTGGGCACTGATAGCGGCATGGAACGTGTGCTCGGCATCGGCGGGTACTTCATGCGAGCCGCCGACCCGGCGGCCCTCCCGCGCCCAGCAGACCATGCTGAACTTCCGGGTCCGCGACCTGGATGCGATGCTCGCGCCGCTGCGTGCGAAGGCAGCGGACGTGGACGAGGAAACGCAGCACATGGAGGGCGTCGGCCGGTTCGGCTGGGTGACCGATCCTGAAGGCAACCGGATCGAGCTGTGGCAGCCCGCCTGACCGCATTACCCAGTTTGGTCAGCGGGCAGCAACGGCCGCATGAAGGTCCGCTCGTAACGGAGCACGCAGCCGCTGTCGTCCCTGATGCGGTCCGCTTCGATAAAGTCCGGGTCGGTGCCGAACAGGGTCCGGTACTGCTCATAGGCGGCCAGGCTGGGGAAGCTGAACAGCGCCAGCGCCTTGTCGCTGGCCCCTTCGGCCGGCAGGAAGTAGCCATGGTGCATGCCGCCGTGCGAGTCGACCAGCTCGATCCATCGCCGGCCGAAGTGTTCAAAGGCCTCGATCTTCGACGGATCGATGACGTACTCCACCACGCATGTGATCATGCCTCAGGCTAGGTGCCCGCCGCGGTGTGATAATCGGGGGGTGGGGGACTTGCCCGCTGGTATGGTCACGATGCTGTTTAGTGACATCGAGGGTTCGACCGCGCTGCTCAGCCGCCTCGGCGACCGATACGGGCAAGCGCTGTCGGATCATCGCGCCGTGCTGCGCACCGCGTTCGGGGCCTGGCGCGGCCGTGAGATGGACACCGAGGGAGACAGCTTCTTCGTGGTGTTCGAGGCCGCGGCCGATGCGGTGGCGTGCTGCCTGGCGGCGCAGCGCGCCCTGGCCGCGCACGAGTGGCCGGGCGGGGATGCCGTCCGGGTCCGGATGGGCCTGCATTCCGGGGAGCCGACCCGGCACGAGGACGGCTACATCGGGATGGACGTGCACCGGGCCGCGCGGATCGCCGCGACGGCGCACGGCGGCCAGGTGGTGCTGTCGGAGGTGACGCTCCGGCAGGCAGGCCCGCTGCCGGAGGGGGCGTCGGTCCGGGACCTGGGGTTCCACCGGCTCAAGGACATCGCCGCGCCGGAACGCATCTACCAGCTCGCCGGGCCGGGCCTGCGGGAGGACTTTCCCCCGCTGAAGAGCCTGGGCACGCACAGCAGCATTCCGGTGCCGCCCACGCCGCTGGTCGGTCGTGACGACGAAGTGGGGCGGCTGACGGCGGTCATTTCCGGGCCCGGCGTGCGGCTGGTCACGCTGACCGGCCCTGGCGGGGTGGGCAAGACGCGGCTGTCCCTGGCGGCCGCCGCCGCGCTGGATCACGCCTTCCCGCACGGCGTGTTCTTCGTCGCGCTGGCCGCTGCCCGCGACACCGACCTGATGTGGAAGACCCTGGCCGGTGACCTGGACGTCGACGGGGACGGGCCGGCCGCGGTGCTTGAGCATCTGCGGAACCGGCGGATGCTGCTGGTGCTCGACAACCTGGAGCAGCTCGACGGGGCCGCGGAGACCGTCGCCGCGCTGGTAGCCGCGGCTCCCGGCCTGGTGATCCTGGCCACCTCGCGCGGCCCGCTGCACGTCCAGGGCGAGCATGAATTCCCGGTGCCGCCGCTGGAGGTGGCCCGCGGCGCCGACGCGGACACGGTCGCGGCGTCCTCCGCCGTGCGGCTGTTCGCCCAGCAGGCGAGCATGGTCCGGCCGGGCTTCGCTATCACCGCGGACAACGCCGCCGACGTCGCGGCCATCTGCCGCCGGCTGGACGGGCTGCCGCTGGCCATCGAACTGGCCGCGTCCCGGGTCCGGCTGCTGGCGCCCAAGGCCCTGCTCGCCCGCCTCGGGCAGAGCCTGGGGCTGGCTGCCGCCGAGGCCGGGCGGCCGTCGCGCCAGCAGACCCTGCGGAACGTCGTCGCCTGGAGTTACGACCTGCTGACCCCGGGGGCGGCCCAGGTGTTCCGCCGGATGAGCGTCTTCGCCGGGGGATGCGACCTCGACGCGCTGACCGCGGTGGCCGGGACGGGCGACGGAGAGCCCGATCCGCTCGAGGCGCTCGCCGAGCTGCATGACGTCGGCCTGATCACGGTGACCGAGGACGCCGACGGCGAGCCGCGGCTGGACATGCTCGAGACGATCCGCCAGTACGCCCTGGAGCGCCTCAAGGCCGATGACGACCCGGACGGCGCCCGCCGCCGCCGCGCCGAGTACTACGCCGGGGTCGTCGAACGGGCCCGCAGCCGGATCGACGCCCCGGGCTAAGGTCACGGTGCCGGGCCTCGCGCGGACTCCCCCGGTTCCAGCTAGAGCGAGGGCCACCGTCGTGCTCAGACGGCGATCTTCAGCCGCTCGAGGACAGCCTGAGCGGTCTTCTCGGCTGAGACCTGCTGCTGACCAGTCCGGCGTGTCACCGGCCAGAGGCAGCATGGCGTCCAGCAGGTCAGGCTTTGAATGCAGGCAACGAGGGTTCAGGCGAAGTGCCGGATGGTCGCCGGGCTAGCAGGCTCGCGTGCGGGCGAGCGCGCGGGCCTCGGTGCCCGGCCCGCCTCCCCTGGGCCGGGGCGCATCCGTGCGGTTACACGTAGTGGGTCTGGGTGTCGCGCTGCTCGTGGTCAACGAGCTGGTCGCAGGTCGGGCAGTACCAGCGGGCCTCGATCGGGGTGCCGCAGGTGAGGTGACGCGGGGTGTCGGCCGTGTCGGTGTGCCGGGCCCCCCAGTGCGCGAGCAGCCGGAGCGCCCCGGCGAGTTCGGTGCCCTCCGCGGTCAGCTGGTAGGCGGCCCGGGGAGGCCGCTGGGAGTAGGGCCGGGCTATCAACAGTCCGTCGCGCTCGAGCCGCTTGAGGCGCTCGGACAAGATGTTCGCGGCGATGCCCGGGACCAGGCTGAGAAGTTCGCCGAACCGGCGCGGGCCGGGCAGCAGCGCTTCCACTACCAGCAGCGTCCACCGGTCGCCGACCCGGGCCAGCGCCTCGGCGAGCGGTGAAGTGTCCAGCTCGGATTCAGCCATGAGCAGATCGTAGCCCGTTGACTTCAGCCGAGTTAATAGTAATTTGCAAGTTACTACTTACTGGAGGTGGCGAGCATGACGATCCTCGATGAGATCGGGGCCAGCATCAGGCAGCTAGCAGAAGGCGCCGGGACTTCGGTCGTGGGCATCGGGCAGCGCTGGGGCGCCGGCTCAGGCATCGTGCTGGGTGACGGCAACGTCCTCACCAACGCGCACAACGTACGCGGCGACCAGGTGACGGTCACCTTCGCCGACGGCCGCGCCGCGGACGGCACTGTCGCCGGGCGCGACGTCGACGGCGACCTAGCCGTCATCGGCGTCGACACCAGCGGGGCGCCCGCATTGCCGTGGGCCGATGGCGCGGCCGCGGAGATCGGGATGCCGGTGTTCGCCCTGGCCAACCCGGGCGGGCGCGGCCTGCGGGTGACGTTCGGGTTCGTCTCGGGCATCGAGCGGACCTTCCGCGGCCCTCGCGGCCACCGCATCACCGGCAGCCTCGAGCACACCGCCCCGCTGCTGCCCGGCTCCTCGGGCGGCCCGGTCCTGACCGCCGCGGGGCAACTGCTCGGAATCAACACCAACCGCCTCGGCGAGGGCTTCTACCTGGCCATACCTGCCGACGAGGCACTGCGGGGCCGGGCCGACGCGCTGACCCGCGGGGAATCAGCACGATCACCCAGGCTCGGCGTTGCCATCGCGCCTAACTTCGTGGCCAGGCGGCTCCGCCGCGCCGTCGGCCTGCCTGACACCGATGGCCTGCTCGTCCGCGATGTGGCGGAAGACAGCCCGGCCGGCCGCGCGGGGATCGCCTCGGGCGACCTGATCGTGACGGCTGCAGGCCAGCCGATGCGCAGCCCCGACGACCTGTTCGACGCTCTCAAGGCTGCCCAGGGCGGCACCATCGAGCTCACCCTCATCCGCGGCACCGACGAGCGGACCATTCAGGTCACCCTGGGAGATTGATCACGCGCTGGCGCCCGCGATCCTAACTCGCCGCCCGCGCGGAGTGCGGCCGGCTGAGGTCCCGGGGAACCACGGGCCCGTTCTGGATGATGTTCTTGACTTTCCTGAACGGAAGCGGCCGACTGCGCTCATGCCGCAAATCAGGCAGCCGGGGCGTCGTCATATTCGACGGACGCCCGCAGCGCATCGGTCAGCAAGGCCACGAGCGCCTCGAGCTGGACGTCGCCCGGCGAGGAGGCTTCTTGGTCCGATCCGTCCAGCGCCCGGGCGGCGAGCCCCGCCTTGCCGTCGATCAGCCCGGCGATCCGGGCGTCGAGGGTCTGCGCGGCGATGATGCGCCAGGCGGTGACCGGTTCGGTCTGCCCGATGCGGTGGCTGCGGTCGATGGCCTGGGTCTGCTCCGCGTCGGTCCAGGACAGCTCGGCCAGCACGATGTTGGACGCGACCTGCAGGTTCAGGCCCACGCCGGCCGCGGTCAGCGAGCACACCGCGACCGCGACGTCCGGGTCGCTGGCGAAGGCGTCGACGTTCGCCTGCCGAGCCGCGTTCGTCTGCCCGCCGCGGATGGAGGAGAAGCGCACCCCCTGCCGGGCGAAGATCTCCTCGGCGGCGTCCATCACGTCGACGTGCTTGGCGAAGAAGACGACCTTGCCGGCGCTGCGGGCCAGCTGCACCGCGTAGTCCGCGGCCAGTTCGGTCTTCGCCTGGCCGATGCGCCGCATCAAGGTGAACACGTTCTCGCCGGACTGCGCGGATGCCGCCTCCTTCAGCTCCGACCGGGCCACCCGGCGCACGAGGTCGTCGTCGATGCCATCGACGACGGCACCGGAAGACCGGTTCGCGAGCGCGGTCTGGTACCGCGCCACCAGCCGGGCGGCGAGGTCGCGTTCTGCCGCCCTGATCGACCGGCCGACCCGTCCGTCCAGCTCAACCGGAAGGTCGGCGATGCGGCGGGCGGGGATGTCGGCGGCCACGTCGATCTTGCGGCGGCGCACGATGCCCAGGTCGATCACGCACTGCCGCGCCGCGGCGTAAAAGCCCCGGTCGGCGGGCGTCAGGCCGGTGTCCTCGAGGGTGTCCATCAGCTCGCCGAGTGGCTTGCTCTCGTCGATCCAGCCGAGGAACTGCCAGATCGCCCGGAAGTCCTCGATGTCGTTGATCAGCGGGGTGCCGGTGAGCGCCATCAGCAGCGGCCGGTCGGTACGAGACCGGATGCGGTCCGACAGTGCCAGGACGTGCTGGGAGCGCTGCGAGGTCTTGTTCTTGATGAAGTGAGCCTCGTCCACGACCATGCCGCGGAAGCCGAAGTCCCTGAGCCAGCCGACGTGGCGGTCGAGCACCTCGTAATTGAGCACGACGATATCGGCGAAACCGTCGACAGCCTCGCCGTCGCCCTGCACCACGGTGGCGGGGCGCTGCGGAGTCCAGCGAGCCGCCTCACGGGCCCAGTTGGTCTTGACCACGTTCGGCACGACGACGAGCAGCGGGTAGGCATTCGCCGCTTCCGCGGCGAGCAGCGCCTCGGCCGTCTTGCCCAGGCCCGGCTCATCGGCGAGCAGGAAGGTCCGGTGACCGGCAGCGGCCGCGGCGACCAGCTGCCCCTGGTGCGGCATCAATTCCAGGCCCGCCGGGGTGAACCGCGCGGTGGGCGCCGGGAGCGCCATGCACGCCGGGGCTCCCCCGCCGGCCCGCTCGAAGGAGCTCAGCAGCGGGTTGAGCAGCTCCCAGCCGTCCAGCCGTCGCGGACGGGAAGCAGGCCGCGGAGCGGCGGAAAAGTCCGGGGCCAGGAAGGGGTTCGCCAGCTGCCGGGAGACCACCGACTGCGGGACGACGTGCCGCTCGGAATCGGGGGAAGCCGTCACGGTCGGTGCCGGCGTGATCTCCTCGGGCGCCGGCTCGATGCCCAGGTCCCGCATCATGTCCCGCTTCAGCGACCGGGCCGCGTCGGAGACATCGGAGCCATCGGCGAGCAGCGCCAAGAGCCCGGCGTCCTGAACGGCGGTCGCCGCGAGGATCGCCGCGATGCCGTCCAGGCGCTTGAGCTGCACGCTCCGGTGACTGTCGCTGCCGGCCGCTGCCTGGGCGCGGGCGCGCTCGTCCCGCAGCAGCAGGGCGACGGCCTGGAACTTGGTACGCACGGCGGGCGTCACGCGACCGCGCTCGGCAGCCGCCTCGACCTCACGGGCGGTTCGGGCGAGCGCCGAGACGGCGTCGCCGGAGTGGTGCTGGGCGCGCCGCTGCTTCCGCGGGGCGCTACGGCGAGCGCCCGTCTGGCGCTGGCCTGCTGGAGCCACAGATATCTCCTCTGGGCTGTCGGACCACGGTGGCCGCGACAACATGCCACACAGCCCCCCGGCGGGACGCGGAACGTCCCAGGCGCACGGGGCCTAGTGCTTCCAACGCCGAGCCTGCTTGCGGATCTCCGACGATCAACGCAACGGGCCTCGGCTTACCTTTTACCCGAACCTGAGCCGCCGGCGGGCGGGCTTGTGGCCACGGCACGGAGGAACGTCGTAGTCGGACAACCGGCTCGATTTTCGGGTACGACTTATCATAACGCGTGCGAGGCCGCATAATTCCCGACCGCGTCATCGGACTCGCCGGCGACTGACTGTGGTGGCGGGAGATCACGCAGCCGCCGTATGCGGGTCGGCAGGTAGAGGAGACCAGAGGCGCTGATCAGGGCGGTGAGGATCCACAGGGCCGCCCGGATGCCGAGAGTGGTGGCGAGCAGCCCGGCCAGTACAGCGCCGGCCGGCATCGCCGCGAAGGCGACGGTCATGGTCACCGAGCTGACACGCCCGAGCAGCTGCGGCGGGATGTAGGCCTGCCGGAAGCTCGCTCCGATGACATTCGACGCGACAACTCCGCAGGCGACCAGCATGTTAGCGATGACGGCAAACGCGAGGCCCGCCCCCGCGTGCGTGAGGGGAAGCAGGAGCGCGAAGGGCAAGCCGCCAGCGTCGGCGATCACCAGGGCCCTGGCGGTTCCGAACCGCCGTCCCAGCGGGCGCGCGACGAGTGCGCCGGCCACCCCGCCGATGCCGAACGCCGCCACGACCAGGCCCGCGGCGCCCGCGGACAGCCCGATGGTACGGACGAGAAAGACGACGATGAGGGCGTCGACGCCGGTCAGCGCCAGGTTCGCGAGCGCGGAGAAGGACGCCATGACCCGGAGGTAGGGGTCGTGCCGCAAGAAGCGGAGCCCCTGCCGCGCCTCCTGGATCAAAGACGAGGTCCGTGCGGCCGCTGGCCGGCGATCCCGCGGGCGCCGGATGGCGGTCAGGCAGGCGAACGAGACGGCGAAGCTCACCGCGTCGGCGAGCAGCCCCACGACAGGTCCGGCTAGCTGGGCGAGCGCACCGCCGAGCCCGGGACCGGCGATCTGCGCGACCTCCCGGCTGCCCATGAGCTTGGCGTTTCCCTCGGCGAGGTCCGTCCCGCCGACGATTCCGGGGAGCAGCACCTGGTAGGCGCTGCGGAAGAACACGCTCGCCGCGCCCGCGATCAGCGTCACGGCGATGAGCTGCGCCACGGTCAGCACCCCGAGCCAGCTCGCGACCGGGACGCTCGCGTACGCGGCCATCGAGATCGCGTCGCAGGTCAGCATCACCGGCCTGGGCGGCAGCCGGTCGACCCACGCTCCCGCCGGAACACCGATGATGAGCCAGGGCAGCCAGATCGCCGCGTTGAGCACCGTGACGGTGAATGTGCTCGTGTGCAAGGTCTCGATGGCGACCAGCGGCAGCACGACGATGGTCACGGAGTTCCCGGCCTGGCTGATGCTCTCCCCGGCCCAGAACAGGGCGAAGTCCCGCTGCCGCCACAGGCCGCCTCGCCGGCGGGCGGGTGCGCTCACGACTGCGGGCTGACCCCGGTCCAGGCGAACACCCGGGCGGCCCGCGCGCCGGAAGGACGCAGCGACGGGTCCTCGGACCGTTCGGTGTAGCGCTCGAGGATCGGCCAGATCTCATCGTGGATCTGCTGCAGTTCCTCAGCGGTGACCCACATGGTGGCGCCGCCCAGCCCGGTCGCGTCCCGCCATCGCGGGGGCTCGGTGTCCCGGAGTCGCCGCCACGCGCGCATCCGGTCGAACTCGTGCTCAAGGAACGCCTCGGTGGCGGCCTCCGCCGCCAGCTGGTCCTCAAGCTCCGGGCCGGGCGCGGACAGGTCCTGGCGCATGTCGATCGACCGCCAGGGCTTCTCTTTGCCGGCCCCCGGCACCTGCTCGATGTAACCGTACTTGCCGAGGATGTTCAGGTGGTACGAGCAGCTCGCGACACTCTCACCGGTCAGTTCCGCGCAGCGTGTCGCCGTCGCCGTGTCCTCGCGGAACACGATGTCGAACAGCTTCCAGCGCAGCGGGTGCGCCAGCGCGCGCAACCGGAGCGCGGCGGGACTCGAGGAGGGCTCAGGCATATGAACAACATATCTTGATCAAGAAGCCTTTAGCAAGGTATCTTGACCATCGCTCAATGCCCTCGATGACAGACGGCGAAAGCAACCCGTTGAAAGATCTTGACAATCAGCGGCTTGTCAGGCCTCGATTGTCGGTGGTAGACGATATAGTGTTCACGTAGTACTAAATGTAGTCCGTAATAGGGGCAGTCGTGTCGGAATCCTCGTTCCCCGGTGCCGGGCCAGACGGCGGGCAGCCGCTGCCCGGGGTGCCGGCGCGGGGCGAGGATGACTGGGACGGCGAGGCGGAGCTGGCCGCGTACGTCGCGGACCTGGCGGCGGGCCGGGCGCGGAT
>Ga0335075_10002051_pt1 | contig 32757 bp, 31 predicted proteins | sample Lox_Sample_24_FD_206723 | JGI IMG/M metagenome (GOLD analysis project Ga0335075, IMG submission 206723) | Soil microbial communities from Loxahatchee National Wildlife Refuge, Florida, United States - Lox_Sample_2.4 | ecosystem: Environmental > Terrestrial > Soil > Wetlands | place: USA...
CCTCAGCATCACAGAGCCTGCCCAAGCGGGCGAAGCAGCATAGACACACGCCCGGAATCCGCCTCCCGCAAACCTCTGATAAGACGACCAAAATCCAGTCATCTGCCTAGCCACCGCGAACACGAGGCTCGCTGCGCATCATCCGAAAATCATAGTCAGTAACTTGGCAGATCCACCGGTCTATCTCCACCTGATCAGGCTCTTTCCCATTCTGTTCAGTATAATGGCTGATCCAATGGGCCTTCCGATGCGCAAATATAGAATATGTCAGATAGTCAATTTCTAGTCTCGTTCCGTCATCGGAAATAAGATAGTCGAATACCTCCCTGTCGTTCTTGGGCATACTGGTCACTCATGTCGTATTTACTTTTTGAGTCCGAATAAGCTCTTGCCCTTGCGCGCAGCGGTCATAGAGTCCTGGACTTTTTGGATTTTGGCTGCGGCAGCTCTTTCGAAGGGAGCTGACTTGGCGGCCTCAACCGGCTTGCGGTCCATGTATCGCCCGGGCTCTGCATACCGGAACACTCCCGGCTCTCTCGCCATCATCCGACCTCGTTCTCCCTTTGACGGTTCCATACTCCATTCTGAATGGCGATCAAACCCAAGAATCATTCGAATGGCGTCAAGTAAATATTTTGTGAAGGAGGCCAACTTTCCCATGGCATATTCTCACATCGGCCAGACTAGGGCGGAAACTGGGCGAGCGCTATCACTGCTCTGAGAGGCTCGAACGGAGCGCCCCCCTGCCACAGAACGCGCTCGCCCGTGCGCCGCAAGGGGGGAGCCGTGGGGGCGGATCGCGCGGTCAGCATGGGGTTCCTGAAAGGTAAGCCGCCGCCTCGCCCGTTTCGCCCTGCGCTCGTTATTACATCGTGTATGACAAATCGTGTTGTTTGAAAGGTCATTGGCGAAGCGCTGAATCCCTCGGTGCGAGGCCGCAGAAAATCGACCCCGACTATCGATTGGAAACCGTGCTTCGTCTGCGTGGACCTGCGGCCTAAACCTCTTCTTGCGATGCATTGCGATTACGGTGTTGCAGACGAGACGTGTGATCCGATGAAGGGACCCCAGTCGAATGCCTAAAACCAACCTCCGGGTCCTTCAATCTTCTCGGGCGGCTTGTGCGCCGCAGTGTGAACGACTCAGGGCACTGGTCGGACCAGCGCCGAATCGGGACGGCGGGGCTGGCCGGGCCGGTCCCGTGTCAGTTGTCAGGGTAGGCCGGTGCAGGTGGGAACTGGGGAGTGCGGAGAGGGCGTGGACCATGGGGGGATATGCGATGGCAGGGTGACTGGCTTCGGGAGTGGGGGTGGCAGTGGCGGAATGCGCTTCATGCGCTTCGCCTTTTCCGCCCTACGAGAGGAGTGGGGTCGCCGCCGTGGAGGGAGATGGCGCGGCGTAGTTCGGCCCAGAGGGCGGGGTCCATCTGGGCGGGAACAATGCCGAGATCGCGGCAGATGTCGAGGAGGATGGCGCCGATCGGGCGGTCGCGGTCCTTCTCGACGATTTCCGCGAACATTTCTTCCTCGGGGGTGGGCAGGCGGTCGAGGGAGGAATCGCCGGCCGGGATGGCCCATCCGGCAGTGCGCGGGAGGTGTGGGGAGGGGCGGCCCGGCATCGATCCGCTCGGCGGCTCGATGCGCGCTGCCGATGCCGCTGGCGAAACTTCTGCTGAGCCTGGCCTGGAGGGCGACGGCGCGGAGCAGACCATGGATGACGGTGATGGTGATCTCGGCGGCATCGGTGGTGCCGAAGACCCTCGTGAGGACGGCATACCAGGGGAGATCATCGGGGTCGCGTTCCTGGCGCAGTACCTGGACGACGCTTTTGCCGTGGGCGAGGAGGATGTTGCCGACACCGGCCGGGCCGAGGCGCGCGGGCGCAGCCCGACCGGGATCGGGCTGGACGGCTTCGGTTGGGGTGGTGTCGATCTCAGACATGGTAGGAATATAGGCACAAAACATGAGCATGGGCAAGAAAAATACCATTGGGCAGGGCTGCCATGCATCTGCGGAGCAGATCGGCGTTACGTTGGCATCGTTCCTGGCGGCCCCGGCACAGGCCCTGCGGTTTGGAAACTCGTATCCGATGGAACCTGGCGGTCCCGCACGGTGATGCCCTATTCACGCGGCAGATGGGGGGCCTGGGGGGTCGGACCGGTCTTGATGGCGGGCATCTCGCGACGACAGTCCAGGACAGCGTGCCGCCCACCCAGGTTGGTCAGGTTTCAGCGCTGATTGTCTCCTGCCTGTCCTGCAAAGAAATCCCCCATACGAGTCCGGGGGGAGGTTCTCGCGCGGGGCGGACAGGTGTTGGCATTTTCAAGTCAATGGCGCGTGATCCGCGCTGCGCACGGTTGCTGCCTCCCCAATTCCGAACGGCTTTCGGAGGAGAACCGGATGGCGCCGTCGTCGATGACAAGACGCGGCCTGCTGGGCGGAACTGCCGGCGGGTTCGCACTGCTGCCGCTGGCCGGGCATGCCAATCAGGGCGTACCGGCAGCCGTTGAGCCTGTGAAAAGCCGGTCGGACCTCGACCCGCACCAGACGATGGTGCTGCTGATCAACGGCGAACACCTGGAATTGACAGTGGAACCGCGCACCTCGCTGCTCGACGCGCTGCGCGAGCAGCTTGGGCTGACCGGGACAAAGAAGGGCTGCGACCGCGGGTCTTGCGGCGCCTGCACCGTGCATCTGGATGGCCGCCGCGTAGTCTCTTGCCTGACGCTCGCGGTTCGTTGCCAGGGCAAGGCGGTCACCACAATCGAGGGGTTGGCGGTGAATGGCGAGCTGCATCCGGTGCAGGCGGCGTTCCTGGCGCATGACGGATTCCAGTGCGGCTACTGCACGCCGGGCCAGATCATGTCGGCGGTGGCGTTGATCGACGAAGGTCACACCGGGTCGGCGGCCGAAATCCGCGAGTGGATGAGCGGCAATATCTGTCGCTGCGGCGCCTATCCCAACATCGTCGATGCAATCCACGACGCGGCCGCCGCGATCGCGCAGGAGGGCTGAGCGATGCAGGCTTTCACCCTGGCGCAGCCGGAGAGCATCGATGCCGCGCTGGCCGGTGCCGGAGCCCCTGGAGCGAAATACATCGCCGGGGGCAGCGACCTGATACAGTTGATGAAGGACGATGTCGAGGCGCCGACGCATCTGATCGATCTGGAGCCTCTGCCGCTGACGGCGATCCGCGCCGACGACAACGGATTGCGTTTGGAGGCGATGGCGCGGATGAGCGATGTGGCCGTGCATCCGGCCGTGCGCGAAGGCTGGCCGGTGATCAGCCAGGCGCTCCTGGCATCGGCCTCGCCGCAGGTGCGCAACATGGGCACGATGGGCGGCAACCTGCTGCAACGGACTCGCTGCGGCTATTTCCGGGACTCAGGTTTCACTTGCAACAAGCGTGTCCCCGGCTCCGGCTGTCCGGCGATCCGCGGCGAGAACCGGCTGTTGGCGATCCTTGGCGGCAGCGACCATTGCATCGCTTCGCATCCGTCCGATCTGGCGGTCGCGCTGGTCGCGTTGGATGCGACTGTCGAGTTGCGCGGACCGAACGGGCAGGTGCGCTCCATGCCGGTGCGCGACTTCCATCATCTGCCGGGCGATACGCCGCACATCGAAACCAACCTCGCGTCCGGCGAGCTGATCACCGCGATCCTGGTGCCAGCCAGCCCGGCGGCGCGGCGGTCCGTCTATGTGAAGGTGCGGGACCGCGCGAGCTTCGAGTTCGCGCTGGTGTCCGCCGCGGTGGCGATGGAGGTGCGCGGCGGCACGATCGGCGATGTCGGCGTCGCCGCCGGCGGGGTCGGGACCAAGCCGTGGCGGTTGCCGGAGGTCGAGGCAGCGCTGCGCGGCCGCGCATTGTCCGATGACACGTTGCGCACAGCGGCGATGCAGGCGGGGCAAGGGGCACGGCCGGCAAGCCAGAATGGCTTCAAGCTGCCCCTGTTGCACCGCACCGTGCTGCGGGCGCTGCGCATCGTTTCTGCGTGAAGGATACCGGCAAGATGAGTATTCTGGGACAGCCGATCGACCGTATCGACGGGCGGCAGAAGGTGACGGGCACCGCCCGCTACGCCGCGGAATTCTTCGTGCCCGGCGTGGTGCACGCCGTGCTGGTGGAAAGTACCATCGGCGCCGGCCAGATCATCGGCTTCGAGCTTGCCGGGGCGCAGAAGATGCCCGGCGTTCTGGCGATCATCACGCCGCAAAATGCGATCCGGCTACCGATGCAGAAGGGCAGCCCGCAGACGGTGCACGCGCCGCTGCTGCAGGATATGACCGTTGTTTACAATGGCCAACACGTCGCTGTGGTGGTCGCCGATACGCTGGACCGCGCAACCGCCGCCGCAGCGAAAGTCCGCGTGCAGTACCAGGCCGGCGAGCCGGTCACGCGCATGGAGGCGGTGCTCGACCAGGCGTACGTGCCGAAGCACTTCCGTAACGGCACCCGTCCGCCGGATTCGCGGCGGGGCGATCCCGATACCGCCTTCTTCACCGGCGCGGTGCGGTTGGAGGCGACCTATGTCACGCCAATCGAGAACCACAACCCGATGGAACCGCATGCGACCATCGCGCGCTGGGACGGGCCTGCCGGCCAGGAGCGGCTGACCGTCTGGCATACGACGCAGGGCATTTCGGCGACGCAGACCTCGCTGGCCGCGCTGTTCGGCATCGATCCGAGCCGGGTGCGGGTGATCTGTCCGTTCGTGGGCGGTGGTTTCGGGTGCAAGGGTGCCACCTGGCCGCCGGCGGTGCTCGCGGCGATGGCGGCGAAGATGGTCGGCCGGCCGGTCAAGCTGGTGATCACACGGGCACAGATGTTCACCTCCAACGGCTATCGACCGCAGACCGTGCAGAAGCTGCGCTTCGCTGCCGGGTCCGACGGCCGGCTGGTGTCGATGCGGCATGACGGGTTCACGCAGATGTCGATGCCGGTGCTGGGCGAATACAGCGAGCCGGTCGGGCTGCCGACGGAGATGCTGTATGACTGCGACAACGTCGCGGTGACGCACCGGCTGGTGGCGACCAACGCAAGCCTGCCGACCTATATGCGCGCGCCCGGCGAGGCGCCCGGCGACTTCGCGCTGGAATCGGCGATGGACGAGCTGGCTGCCGCCCTCGGCATCGACCCGGTCGAGTTTCGCCTGCGCAACTACGCCGAGAGCGATCCGCACGAGGGCAAGCCGTTCGCCAGCAAGGCGCTGCGCGCCTGCTACGCGATGGGCGCCGAGGCGTTCGGGTGGTCACGGCGAACGCCGGCACCCCGCTCGATGCGGGACGGCGCGTATCTGGTCGGGCTGGGGATGGCGACCAGCACGTATCCCACCAATCGCTCGCCGGCGGATGCGCGCGTGCGCGTTACGGACCGCGGCGCGACACTTGTGGCAGTCGGCTCGCAGGACATCGGCACCGGCACCTATACGGTGATGGCGCAGACCGCTGCTTCGGTGCTCGGTGTGCCGGTCGGCTGGGTGCGGGTGCAGCTTGGAGACAGCACCCTGCCGAAGGCGCCGGTTTCAGGCGGATCGCAGACGGTGGCGAGCGTCGGGCCCGCGGTGCTGGCAGCGGCCCAATCGGTGCGGACGAAACTGTTCGACATGGCGCGCGCCGACCGCTGGCCGGGCGCGCCGGATGCGGCGCTGCGGCTGCAGAACGGTGTGGTGATCGGTCCGGATGGGCGCCTGCCGATCGCCGAGCTGATGGCGCGGCGCAACCTCGATTCGGTGGAGGCGACGGAACATGCGGCAGCGGCGCCCGCGGACAGCCAATACTCGAAGCATGCGTTCGGCGCGCAATTCGCCGAAGTGCGGGTCGATCCCGAGCTGGGCGAGGTGCGCGTGGTGCGCTATGTCGGCGCGTTCGATTGCGGCCACGTGCTGAACGCAAAGACGGGGCGCAGCCAGCTTATCGGCGGGATCGTGTACGGCATCGGCATGGCGCTGATGGAAGCGACCCACGTCGATGAGGAAACCGGGCGGGTCGTCAACAGCAACATCTCGGAATACCTCATGCCGGTGAATGCCGACGTGCCGGCCATCGCGGCGATCATCGTGCCGAGCGATGACACGCGCTCCAACCCGCTTGGCGCCAAGGGAATCGGCGAGCTGCCAATGGTGGGCGTGGCGGCGGCGGTGGCGAATGCGGTGTGGCACGCCACCGGGGTACGTGTGCGGCGACTGCCGATCCGGGTGGAGGATCTGATCGCCGTGTAAGGCCGCGTGCCTTGGCTTTTGTCAAAAGGGCGGCGACTTGACCTCGTTGCACACTCGTCCTCCATAGCAGCCACAAACGTGACTGGCCGTCCACCCGGCCAGGCATCGAAGGGAGGCCGAGATGAATTCACCCATCCTCAGGGCATTGGCGTTGTTTGCCGTCGTGCTTGCGCCAGTGTTTGCATCACCCGCGGAGGGTGCAGACGCCCCCATCGTGATCGGTGCGACGATCTCGGAAACCGGACCGCTGACCGTCGATGCCGGTTACCAGATCAAAGGCATGCAGCTCGCCATCGAGGCAGCGAACAAACAGGGTGGCTGGTTGGGCCGCAAGCTTGAGCTGAAGCTGTACGATGACAAAAGCGATCCCGGCACCGCGGTGCGGCTGTATACCCGGCTGATCACCGACGACCGAGTGAATCTGGTCGTCGGACCGTATTCGAGCGGTATCACCCAGGCGGTTGCGCCGCTGATCAACAAATACCGGTTCGCCACCATCGAGCCGGGTGCATCGCTGCCCGATATTTATGTTGCCGGGAACAAGTGGAATTTCCAAGGCACCGCCTCGTCGCTGCAGTACTTGGATGAGCTGCTGCCGATCGCTCAGCAGCACGGTGCCAAGACCGTGGCAGTGCTGGGCCTGAAGTCCGCGTATTCGCTGGCCTGCTACAAGGCACGGCTGGAACAGGCGCAAAAGCTTGGTATGCAGGTCGTCTATCAGACCACTTACTCGCTGCCTCAGCCGGATTTTGGCGCGATTGCACTGGCGGTCAAGAACGCCCACCCGGCCGTTGTCATAGGGTGCACCTACTATCCTGACGCGGTCGGCCTGACCCAGGCACTGCACGATCAGGGCTTTGCGCCGCAGTTCCTGGCCGAGACGATCGGGCCGGTGGAAGCGGCGTTCGGCAAGGCAGTGGGCAAGCTCGGCAACGGTATCGTATCCAACACAAGTTGGTGGTATAATTACAAGACACCCGGCAATGCTGAGTTCATCGCCGACTACAAGGCCATGTTCCACGAGGACCCGGACTACCATGCGGCGACCGGGTACAGCGCGCTCACTGTCCTTGGCGCAGCGGTCACGGCAACCAAGTCGCTCGACCAGGAGAAGCTGCGCGAGTGGCTGCTGCACAACCAGGTGCAGACGCTCATAGGTGTCTTCAAAGTGAATGCCGACGGCCTGTCGACAGGGTTCACTCAGCATATGGTGCAGATTCAAAACGGCACCATCAGGCTGATCACGCCGCCTGATTTGGCGGAAGCCAAGCTGCTTGTGCCGTATCCAGGTTCGTGACGGAGGGACCGCGACGGCTCCGGCGGCGCCATGCTCGCGCTGCAGCTTCTGGTCGATGGAGTTCTGCTTGGCGGCACCTATGTGCTGATCGCGCAGAGCCTGAACCTTATTTTCGGGGTCATGGGCGTTGTCAACCTCGCCCATGGCAGCTTCATCGTGATGGCTGGGCTGTTCACTGCCTGGTTCACCGCGACGACCGCAGCCAGTCCGCTCCTGGTGCTGCCGATTGTCCTGTTGGTGGGCTTCGGCGTCGGGGCTGTGCTGCAGCCGTTGCTGCTGGAACGGCTTGTGCGCCACGGCCGCCGCGCCGAACTGCTGAGTCTGATGGTCACCTTCGGCCTCGATTACGTGCTGGTGGAGCTGGCGCTACAAATCTTCGGCTCGAATTATGTCTCTGTCCCTTATCTGCAATCGACCTTCACCGTGGGCGGCGTCACCGTCAGCAAGGCGCTGTTGGTGGCCGGGCTGTCCGGGGCCGCGCTGGCCGCGCTGCTGCATATCGGCCTGAACCGGACGCCGCTTGGTAAGGCCTTGCTGGCTGCCTCGCAAAGCGCCACCGGTGCGGTGAGCTGCGGGATCGATGTCGGGCGGATGCGCCTCGTTGCCTTTGCACTCGGCGTTGGCCTGGCCTCCGCGGCCGGTGTGCTGCTGGTGCTGGTGATCCCGATGGCAGCAGAGTCCGCCGACAGCCTGACGATTCTGGCCTTCGTCATCATCGCGCTGGGTGGGCTTGGTAATTATGTCGGCGTTGCGGTGGCCGCACTACTGCTTGGAATTGCGCAATCGGTGGTCGGCTTCTACTTCGGCGGCGACGCCGAGAACGTGCTGCCGTTTGTGCTGTTGATCGGTTTCATGGCAGCGCGTCCACAGCGTTTTCGGCGAGCGGCGTAACGTGACCCCGTATGAAAGACCCGGGCGGGAGCATGGGCGCGTTTGGCGCGGCATATCACTGGCCGCGGTGGCCGCAACGGTGATCGTGGTGATTCCGCTGGCCGGTTCTGCGTACACCTTGCAACTCGCCACCGATATCCTGACTTCCGCCGCCCTCGCCTATGGCTGGAACCTGATCAGCGGGTTCACCGGTTATCTGTCGTTTGGGCAGGTGTCGTTCTACGGCATTGGCGGCTATGCCACCGCCCTGCTGGTGCTGCACACGCCGCTGCCCTGGTACGTCGCGGTCGCGGCTGGGGGTCTGCTGGCGGCGACCGCCGCGGTCGTGATCGGCCCGATCATGTTGCGGCTGCGCGGGATCCTGTTCGCGCTCGGCATGTTCGGGCTTGCTCGCATCCTGGGGGTGGTGTTCTCCGACTGGAGCTATGCCGGTGGCGGCAACGGAGTGACGCTGCCGGCGGAGCTGACGCCGATCGGCGTTTATGTCTTCGCCGCGCTGGTGGCGCTGGTGGGGTTCGGACTCAGCGCGTGGGTCGCGTGCTCGGGCTTCGGGCTGGATGCGATGGGCTTGCGCGAGGACGAGGAAGCCGCCGCCGCGCTCGGCGTGCCGACCACCCGCGTGAAGGTGTTCGCTTTCGTCGCAAGTGCAGTACTTCCCGCACTGGCTGGCGGGCTGGTCGCCTGGAATCGCAGTTACATCGACCCGCCCAGCATGTTCGATCCGACCATCGACTTGCAAACTGTCGTATTCGTGTTGTTCGGCGGCATCGGCACGGTATGGGGCCCTTTCCTCGGCACGCTGGTGCTGATGCTCGTGGGCGAACAGTTCCTGGTTTATTTCCCGAATCTGGAATTGGCGCTGTTCGGGCTGGTCGTGATCCTTACTGTGCTGATTCTGCCGGGCGGTCTGGTTTCGCTGGCTAACCGCTTTGGTTGGCTGCGTCAGCCGGTGGTTCTGGCGCCGACGGAACTTCCGGATGCGGCGCCCCCGCTGCCGCGTGCATCGTCTGCCGACGCGGTCCCGGTGCTGGAGGTGCGGGACTTGACCGTGCGCTTCGGCGGCCTGGTAGCGCTGCACTCGGTGTCGTTTATGGTCGGGCGTGGTGAGACCATCAGCATCATCGGTGCCAACGGTGCAGGCAAGACGACGCTGTTCAATACCCTCACCGGATTCATCCAGCCTGCAGCGGGCGAAATTCGGTTTCTGGGCCGGTCGGTTGCACATCTCCCAGCGTTCCGGCGCGCACAGCTCGGCATGGCGCGGAGCTTTCAAATTCCGCGGGTGATGGACGCGATGACCGTGTGGGAGAACGTGGTGCTGGCGGCGCGGCATGGGCGTCAGGGACATCGCGCGGTGGAACACGCCGCCTGGGTGTTGCATACCGTGGGCTTGGCGCCGATGTGGCTCCATCCGGTCACGCGGCTATCGCCGGGCCATCGGCGGCTGCTGGAGTTTGCGCGCGTGCTGGCGCTGGATCCCGAGCTGGTGCTGCTCGACGAAGTGATGGCAGGGATGAGCCGTGAGGAGCAGGAGAACGTCCGCACGGTGATCCGACGGCTGCCGGCGCTAGGGGTCGCTGCAGTTGCCTGCGTCGAGCATGTGATCGCGGCCATCGCCGACTTGTCGGACCGCATGATCGTGCTGGATTTCGGGCGCAAGATCGCTGATGACGTTCCCTCTCGCGTGCTGACGGATCCGGTGGTCGTGCGGGCTTATCTCGGTGAACCGCAATGAACCTGGAAGCGCCGGCATTGTCGGTGCGGGATGTCGTCTCCGGGTTTGGGGCATTGACGATCCTGAACGGGATTTCGCTCGAGCTCGGGGCGGGCGAGGTCGTTGCGGTGCTGGGTGCGAACGGTGCCGGGAAGACAACGTTGCTGCGCACCATTGCGGGGCTGATTTCGCCGCGCAGTGGCGAGATACGACTGTATGGGGAGTCGATCGGCAGCCGTGCGCCGCACCTGGTCAGCCGCGCGGGGATTGGCCACGTGCCGAGCGGACGCGAGTTGTTTCCGCGCCTGTCGGTGGCGGATCATTTCGAGCTGGGCGGACGGCTGTGCGCGCCGGAACGGCGAGTGGCGCTGAGCGAGCGGCTGTACGCGATGTTCCCCGTACTGGCCGACCGACGGCACCAGCGCGCGGGCACGCTGTCTGGCGGCGAGCAGCAGATGCTGGCGATTGCGCGTGCACTGATGACCGAGCCGCGCGTGTTGCTGCTCGACGAACCCTCGACGGGGCTGGCGCCGAAGGTCGTGCTGTCGGTATTCGAGACGCTGCCGATGCTGCGCCAGCAAGGGGTGGCTGTGCTGCTGGCGGAGCAGAGCCTGCCGCTTGGGCTGTCCGCAGCGGACCGGGGGTATGTCATCGACCACGGGCGAATCGTGATGGCGGGCACGGCAGCGGAGCTGTCGAGCGATCAGCGGGTGGTGGATACGTATCTGGGGAGGTAATCGATCGCGACCAAATTCGGCCGCTCGCTCAGGCAAATCGACATGCCGCGGTTGAATTCGGGGAATTGACCGCGTCTCTCAAATGAGATACCACGGTGCGCCAGAACTCGGAGATCAATATGGCTGCTACAACGATGCTTCACGTTCGCGTGGATGAGGATACGAAGGAGCGTGCTGCCGCCGCCCTCGAAGCAATGGGGTTGTCGGTTTCCGAGGCCGTGCGCTTGTTCCTGCACCGGGTGGCGGCCGAGCAAGCGATTCCTTTTCCGCTAAAGGTTCCGAACGCAGTGACCCGTGCGGCCATGGAAGAGGCACGGTCGATGAGCCGCCCGCGCTTTGCGACCGCCAAGGCGCTGTTTGATGGCCTCGCCAGCGAAGGGAAGTAGCAGCAAGCGGACCAATCCGCCGCGACTTTCTGATTACACCAAGCAGGTCCACAAAGACTGGGAGAGGCTGACCAGATCTGGCCGCTACAATATGCGGCGGCTCAAGGAAGCGATCCTGCTGCTGATCGCCAACGATGGGCCTCTACCTGCCGAGTGGCGGGATCATGAGCTGACCGGCAGGTTGCGCCGCCGCGGATGAAAGCGTCCTGGTGTGGTCAGACAGCGCCGGCCTTTACCAGTTGCGGCTGCACCGGAACCCCGGCGAAGATCTTCTGAAGATCGCCGACAATGACCCTGTCACCCTCTTTCACACCTTTGTCGATGACCACAAGGCCACCATACGCGGCGCCCAGAGAAACGAGGCGCTGTTCCACCTTGCCGTCCGCGCCCACGACATAAAGGAACTTGCCGAGCTGGCTTGAGCCCAACGCCACCTGCGGCACAAGAAGCGCATTCGGCTGGTCCGCGACGTGAACACGCACGTGGATGAACTCGCCCGGCAACAGGCTGAGGTCGGGGTTGGTGATCGTCGCTCGCGCAGTGATCGTCCCGGTGCCGCGATCGACCGCGTTGTCGAGGAAAGAGAGTGCGCCGGCGAATGATTGGTGCCCATCGTCCGACGTCTGCACCTCAACCGGAACGGATCCCTTGGAGCGGGCCTTTTCGATCGCGGCCAGATCGGTCTCGCTCGGATTGAACGTGGCATAGATCGGATCGAGCTGAACGAGCGTGTTGAGCTGCGTGCCGTTGGCAGTGATCAATGCTCCTTCGTGCACCAGGCTTCTGCCCAACCGCCCGGCAAATGGGGCGCAGATCTCGGTGTAGCCCAGGTTGAGCTTCGCCGTGTCGATCGCTGCCGCGTCCGCCGCGAGTGTCGCTTCAGCCTGGTGCAACGTGCTGGTGGTCTGGTCGAAGGTATCCTGGGTTACCCAGCCGTCCTTGCTCAGCGTCGCGTTGCGGTGTTGCGACAGGCGCGAATAGTCGAACGCGGCGGAGTCATGTTGTGCCTGGGCTTTGACCTGATCGAGCGCCGCCTGGAAGTCGCGGGGGTCGATCCGATACAGCAGTTGGCCTTGCTTGACGTCGGCACCGTCCTCGGCGACCTGCTGGGCAAGAAAGCCGGTCACCTTTGCTTGCAGTGTGACGCTGCGGATCGCTTCGGTGGTGCCGACATAGTCGAGATAGACAGGCACCGTCCTCTTGATGACGGACACCACCGGCACCGGCATGCCGCCACCGTGGGCGACCGGCCGCGCGGCGCCAGCACTTGGTGCGCCGTGGCCGGCATCGGCAAGAAGGACGAAGCCGATCGCCGCGGCGGCAACCGCAGTCACCGCGAGTCCCGCGGCAGTTGCTGAGACGCGCATGATTTACTTGCTCCGGCTACTATTCGGACCGCTATTCCCCTGGGGCTGTCCCAAGGCCGTGATGACTGGCTGGCTCGGCGGCGGTCCCCGACGCGGTATCGCCTTCGCGCAGCCGTTCGATGACTGCGTAGAACACCGGCACGAAGGCCAGACCAAGGATCGTGGCGGCCAGCATGCCGCCGAAGACCGTAGTGCCGATCGACTGCCGACTGGCCGCACCGGCACCGGATGCGAACATCAGAGGCAGCACCCCGAGGATGAACGCGAAGGCGGTCATCAGGATCGGGCGCAACCGCAGTCGCCCTGCCTCCATCGCGGCCGCGACGATATCGAGGCCCTGCTCGCGCCGCTGCCTGGCGAATTCAACGATCAGGATGGCGTTTTTCGCTGACAGGCCGATCAGCATGACCAGGCCGATTTCCGAGAACACGTCGAACTGCATGCCGCGCGTGAACAGCGCCGTCACCGCGCCGAGCAGGGCGAGCGGCACGCCGAGGATGACCATGAAGGGCATCGACCAGCTCTCGTACTGGGCGGCCAGGAAGAGGAACACGAACACCATTGCCAGGCCGAACACGATCCCGGCGACCGAGCCTGCCTTGAGCTGCTGATAGGTGATACCGGTCCACTCGTAACCGAAATCCGTTGGCAATGCCTGTGCGGCGGCCCGCTGCATCGCGGCGATCGCCTGGCCCGAACTGTAGCCCGGCGCCGGCACTCCGTTGATCAGTGCCGAGCCGTAGATGTTGTAATGAGAGACGAACTCGGGACCAACCGTCGGCCGTAGTTTTCCGAGTGTGCTCAACGGCACCATCCCTCCGCTGGCGTTGCGGACATAGAGGCGCGAGAGGTCGGTCGTCTTCGATCGTGCGCCGGTCTCGGCCTGCATGGTCACGTGGAAGGTGCGGCCGAACAGGTTGAAGTCGTTTACATAAAGTGAGCCGAGCTCGATCTGCAGGGTGTTGAACACGTCGGGCAGTTGCAGGCCAAGCAGCTTGGCCTTGGTCCGGTCGAGATCGTAGGTGTACTCCGGCGTCGATGTGCTGAAGGTGGTGAAGAGCTGTTGCGGGTTCAGCTCCGGCTGGCGCCGCGCCGTGGCGAGCAGCGCCTGGGCCGCATCGTTCAGCGCCTGCGGACCTCGGCCGGTCAGGTCTTCAACCTCGAACTCGAAGCCGCCGGTAGTCGCGATGCCGGGGATCGAGGGGGGATCGAAGCTCAGGCTGATCGCCTCGGGAATTGCCAGGAGCTTCGGGCGGACGGCAGCGACGATCTGCGATGCCGTCAGTCCTCTGCTGCGTTCATTCCAGGGCTTGAGCAGCGCGAATTCGACTGCGGAGTTCGACTGGTTGGCGCCGGTCAGGAAATTCGTGCCGGTGACCGGGATCACCTCCTTGACTCCGGGCTGCGCGGCCAGGATGTGGCGAACCTTCTCGGCCACCTGCTCAGTTCGTTGCAGCGACGCGCCGTCCGGAAGCTGAATGACCGCGAAGAAGTAACCCTGGTCCTCGACCGGCAGGAATCCTGCCGGAATCCGCGAATATATCCCCCAGGTCAGCATCAGCCCGCCGGCGAACAAAGCGAGTGCGCCCCAACGCGCGTCGATGATATGTCGGATTGCGCTTGCGTAGCCGCTCGCCGCACGGGCGAATCCGGTGTTGAAGGCGCGGAACAGAATGAAACGCGACGGTGCCCGCTCGCGCAGCAGGACCGCGCAGAGTGCCGGGCTGAGGGTCAGCGAGTTGAATGCCGAAATGGCGACCGAGATCGCGATGGTAAGGGCGAACTGGTTGTAGAGGCGCCCGGTGACCCCGGGCAGAAAGGCAACCGGCACGAACACCGCCAGCAACACAGCAGTGGTGGCGATGATCGGGCCGGTGACCTCGCGCATCGCCGCGACCGCGGCGGCAACCGGCGCCAATCCCCGCTCGAGCTGACGCTCCACGTTCTCGACCACCACGATCGCGTCATCGACGACAAGCCCAATCGCCAGCACCATGCCCAACATGCTGACGGTGTTGAGCGAAAAGCCCAGCGCCAGCATCACCGCCAGTGTCGCAATCAGCGAAACGGGGATGGCGATGGCGGGGATCACGGTGGTGCGCCAGCTTTGCAGGAACAGGAACACCACGGCGATGACCAGTGCCAGCGCCTCGGCAAGGGTGACCACCACGTCATGCATCGAAGCAGAGACGAATGTCGTCGTGTCGTATTCGATTCCCCAGGCGAGGCCCTTGGGGAAGCGTTTGGACAGCTCCGCCATTCTGGTCCGGATTTCCTTATCGACTGCCAGTGCATTGGAGCCGGGCGTCTGATAGACCGCGATGAACACTGTCGGCGTGTCGTTCAGTCGCGCGCTCGAGGTGTACTGCAGCGCGCCGAGCTCGATGCGGGCGACGTCGCGGAGCCGCACCACGGCCTCGCGGTCGGTGCCGGCGCGTACGACGATGTCGCCGAACTGCTGCGGGTCGCTGAGCCGGCCGAGCGTGTTGACCTGGAACTCGAACTCCGTGCCCGGCGGCGCCGGCGCCTCGCCCAGCTTGCCGGCGGCCACCTGGATGTTCTGCTCGGCGATGGCGTTCTCGACATCGACCGCGGTGATGCCGAGCTTGGCGAGCTTGTCCGGGTCGAGCCAGACGCGCATGGAGTAGCGCCGTTCACCGAAGATAGTGACGTCGCCGACGCCCGGCAGGCGCTTCAACGGATCGACGATCTGCAGGTATGCGTAGTTGCTGAGCGTCGCCAGGTCGATGGAGCGGTCCGGCGAATAGATGTTCACCCCCAGCATGATGTCGGGGTTCTTCTTGGTGATGATGATGCCGGCCTGATTGACGATGGCGGGCAGTTCTGCCGCGGCCTGAGAGACGCGGTTCTGCACGTCGACCGCGGCGATGTCGATCGGGTAACCGACATTGAAAGTCACGGTGATGGTCGAGCTGCCGTCGTTGGCGCTCACCGATGACATGTAGGCCATCCCCGGCACGCCATTGATCTGTTGCTCGAGCGGGGTCGTCACGGTGTCGGCGACGACCTGAGAGCTGGCGCCCGGATAGCTCGCGGTCACCACCACCTGGGGCGGCGTGATGTCCGGAAACTGCGCGACCGGGAGCAGCCGGTAGGCGATCAGGCCGGCCAACAACATGATGACCGCAATGACCGATGCGAACACCGGCCGGTGGATGAAGAAATTCACCATGATGTGTCGGCTGGCACGGTGCATGGCGGCGTTCGTTCAGCCGCCGGGGTGAGTTCGAGCTTCCGGGCAAGCGCATACAAAGCTGCCTCCAGCGCGGACGGATCGACGCGGTCGGCGGTCATCACGGCGCGGGTCATGGGACTGGCCAGCAGATCTGCCAGCGTCAGCTCGCGGTGGTTCATCGCGGAGGCCTTCGCAAAAAGGGGGTGGAAATCGACGCCGTTCCGCTCTAGATGGATGTGACTGAGCGGTAACACCCGCGTAGATACTGACCGGTCAGTAACATGTCAAGGGTAGCAGCGTCCATGAATGCGTCAGCCGCGAAAGCGGATGTCGACCCACAGAGCAGTGGCGGGCCGCCGCGCCAGCGCATACTCGCGGCCGCCCGCGAGCTGTTCTATCGCCGCGGCATCCATGCCGTGGGCGTCGATGCGATCGCCGAGGCAGCCGGCACGAACAAGATGACGCTCTACCGCCACTTCGGGTCGAAAGATCTGCTGGTGGCCGAATGTCTGCGCGAGCTCACGCGAGAGTTCGATGCTGCATGGGACGAGAGCGCCGCCGCCCATGTGGGCGATCCAAAGGGGCAGCTCCTGGCCTGGCTGCGTTACGTCGGTAACTTCAAGGTGAACGAAGCTGACCGCGGATGCGCGCTCGCCAATGCCGCGATCGAACTGCCCGACAAGGATCACCCGGCGCGGCGCGTCATCCGCGAGCACAAGACCGCGGCGCGCGAACGGCTTGTTCGGCTGTGCCGGGAAGCCAGGCTGGCTGATCCCGAGCGTCTTGCCGACGAGGTCTTCCTGCTGTGCGAAGGCGCCCGTGTGACCGCGCAGAGCGTGGGCGCGGAAGGGCTTTGCGAACGGCTTGCGGGAATGCTTGAGGCGCTGGTTGCGGAACATGCGCAGGGTGGCAGCCCGGCGCCGCCGGGCGTTTCCGCGCCAATGCATGATCCGGTATAGCCAGCGCCCGCGCAAAACGCCGCCAGCGCGCAGGAGCACGGCACTGACACTGGGTTGAGCGACGGAGCGGACGAGTGGATGCCGTAGGCGCGCCGGCTAACGCTGACAACCTTCCGGGCGGGACTGCCAGCACCGGTTCAGCGTGGATTCCTATTACTGGATGAGCGAAACGGGCATCCTGCATCGGGCTGATCGCACCGAGCTGATCGACGGGGAAATCGCAGAAATGGTTCCGGTCGGAAGCTCACGCATCGGCGCCGTGTTCGCACTGAACAGGCTGCTCATGCAGGCAGCACCGGACGGCGTGACCGTATCCGTCCACAGCCCGATCCAAATGGGCGACCGGAATGAGCCTGAGCCCGATCTCGCCGTGCTGCGGGCCCGGCCCGACGGCTACCGCACGCCCCCCACTGACGTCGACCGCCGATGTGCTGCTCATCATCGAGGTCTCGGATACAAGCCTGCGCTATGATCGAGAGGTAAAGCCGGCGCTCTAAAGTGCCCGAAAGGATGACACTCTGCCGGCGTCGCGGGCGTGCCGGAACTGGCGGGAGATGGCCGGCACAAGGCCACGGCTGTCCGGTTTAATTTCAGGTGGCACCAGGGGGTCATGGCCTCCGCCCGCCGCAAAGGAAAAGGTTCAACCACAGATGCACGCCGATGCTGACACACTCGTTTTCCTTTACGAACAGTTGGTCTAATATAATTGCTGTGTCTCATTCATGGGGCACTCCACTCGCACTCAGCCCGCAACTGCTCGATCCGTTCGACCGGCTGGGTCGAGACCATCCTCTTCGCGGTTTGATCCTCCCGCAAGGGGAGGGTCTTTCCTTGTGAACGCACTGTGGACGGCTGTATGTTTTTTGCGACAACTCGCGAGTTTTTAGTAGAATTCTGTTGAAATATTCGGTTCGCGCAGGTTAACACTGCCCTGCCGGCTCGATCCGGAACCGGGCGAATTAAACGAGGAAGTTTGCCATGCGCGCACTGACATTCGCTGCCGCCGGCGCGTTGGCGGCGGTTGGCCTGGCGTCGCCCGCGTCGGCGACGCAAATCTACGTTTCTGGTATGAGCCTGGCCAACGGATACGAGTTCGCCACGTTCCAGCGCAATCCCGACGAACCTGCCGGCCCATGGACGGGTGGTACGGAATACACAGGTCAGCAAGACCTCACTGCCAATTACGGTGACACCAACCACGCTCCCTATTTCAACGTGTTCGCCTGGTGCGTCGATGTCTTCCATGATATCTATATCGGCGGCGACTCCATCGTCTACAATTTGACCCCACTCACGGTGTCCAATGCCGGCGAGATAGCGAAAGTGGCAGCGTGGGGTGACCGACAACTCGCATCCGGCCCGAACCCGCTGATCTCGGCCGCGGTGCAGGCGGAAATATGGGACCTCGAGTACAATATGGAGATCGTGCCCGGCTCGGATCCAACGCTGGAGGCCGAAGTGGCAAGCATCAATTCGCTGCTGCCGTCCTTGCCATCGGCGACCGGTTCGATGCTGTCGGGTAATTTCGCCGGCGGGGGATCAATCGCCCAAACGCTCTACACGGTCCCCGAGCCGGCATCGCTGGCGCTGCTCGGCAGTGGCGTACTCGCGACAGCACTGATCCGCCGCAGGCGACGGCCGCAGCCGGCTGGCCAGTCGTAGAGGCGGCCAGCTGGACTGATCGGGCGCGTCGGGGGCAGTTGCAGCCCCTCCACGCCCTCATGTGTGGAGCGCCCTTTGCGCCCTCTACCTCAGATATTTTTGCGGCGTCATGCCGCATCACGTCATGGGCGTCGTGGGGCGGACGCAGTCCGCCGCAATGCGGATGGCGGACTGCATCCGCCCTACGCTGACGGTGATGCGGTGTCGCACCCAGGTTTCACACTAGCTTCACGGAACTGAAAGGGACTGCGCCGCTGCCTCCGACTACTCCCCGCGCAACGCCAACACCGGGGAGATCGATATGAACGGCTGGACCACCCTCGCCGCGGCCGCGGCATTCGCGTGCCTGAGCGGCGCCGCGCATGCCGCCACCGCTACCTGTCCGAACGGCGGCACCATTCGCTTCGGCGTCGAGCCATACGAAGCGGCCGCCAAGCTGACGCCGATCTACGACCATATCGGCGCGCTGATCGGCAAAGAGGTCGGCTGCAAGGTCCAGATCCTGATCACCACCAACTACACCGCCGAGATCGAGGCAATGCGCGCCGGCAAGCTGGAAGTGGGCGAGTTCGGTCCGCTCGGCTACGTCCTGGCCCATCAGGTCGCCAAGGCCCAGGCGGTCGCCACGTTCGGCAATAAAGAGGGCAAGCCGGATACCTACACCGCCGGGATCGTCACCTGGCCAGGCTCAGGGATCACGACGCTGAAGCAGGTGGCGGGCCAAAGTTTCGCCTATTCCGATCCCGCCTCCACCTCCGGCCATCTCTTCCCCGCTTATGCGCTCAGCAAGATCGGCATCAACCCGGATACCGGCGTGAAGGGCGTTTATGCCGGCACGCACGGTGCCAGCTTCGAAGCGTTGCGGAACCACAAGGTGCAGGCGGGCGAGCTGAACAGCGAAGAGATCGAGGCGGCGAAAGTTGCCGGAAGCTGGCAGGACGGCATGTTCGTCGAGTTGTGGCGTTCCGATCCGATCCCGGTCGATCCGATCACGCTCGCGCCCAGCGTGCAGGGGCCGTTCCGCGCCCGTCTGATCCACGTGCTGCAGACGCTCGATCTCAGCCAGCTCTCGGCTGACGACCTGAAGATCATCGGTTCCAGCGGGGCGAAGCTGGTGCCGACGGACGACGCTGCCTTCAACGGCATCCGTGACCTCGTGCATGTGCTGCATATCGACCTGGCCAAGCTGTCGTCGTGACCGCCGGCATGATCGAGGCCGAGGGCCTCGGCATGCGCTATCCGACCGGGCAACTGGCGCTGGACGGCGCCAGCCTCTCGGTCGCGGCCGGCGAGTTGGTGGTGGTGCTCGGGCATAACGGCAGCGGCAAATCGACGATGCTGCGGTGTATCGCCGGGATGCTGCGTCCGACGGCCGGGCGGGTGCTGGTTGCCGGGCAGGAGATGACCCGGCTCGCCGGGCGTGCGTTGGCCGACGCGCGGATGGCACTCGGCATGGTGTTCCAGCACGCGCATCTGGTCCGGCGACGCAGCGTGCTCGCCAATGTCATGTGCGGCACGCTGGGGCGGCATCGCACGGCGGTGACCGCGCTGGGCCGGTTGCCGCGCGGCGAGTTCGGCTGTGCGATGGACTGCCTGCACGAGGTGGGGCTGTCCGCCCATGCGGGCCAACGCGCCGGCACGCTGTCCGGCGGGCAGGCGCAGCGCGCCTCGATCGCCCGCGCGCTGGCGCAAAGGCCAAAGGCGATGCTGGCAGACGAGCCAGTGGCAAGTCTCGACCCCGAGGCGGCCGAGGAGATCATGCGCCTGCTCCGCCGGCTGGCGGTCGAGGACGGATTGGCGGTGCTGTGCGTGCTGCACCAACCGGAGCTTGCTCGCCGGCATGCCGACCGGATCCTGGGGTTGCGCGCCGGGCGGATGGTGTTCCTGGACCGCGCCGGCGCCGTGGGGGACCGGGAGATCGCCGCTCTTTACGAGGGTGCCGTCGCGTGAACGAGATCCGGCGAATCGAGATCGGGCGCATCGCGGCGCCGGTCAGCAGTCGCGTGGCGCGCTCGTCCGCCCTGCCGTTCCTGGGCGTGTTCGCGTTCCTGGTGGTGCTGGGCCAGGCGGCACTGGTGGTGCATGCGCGGCCGCAGGACCTGATCACCGGCGTGCACGGGATGGCGGATTTCCTGTCACGTGCCTTCCCGCCAGATTTCTCGAAGCTGAACGAAGCGGCTTGGCCGGCGCTGGAGACGGTCGATATCGCCCTGTTCGGCACGACGGCCGGGGTGTTGCTGGCGTTGCCGCTGGCGGTGCTGGCGGCGCGCAACACCACGCCGGCCCGGGTGTTCTATGCGGCTTCACGCAGCGTGATCGCGCTGTGCCGCTCGGTGCCCGATCTGGTCTGGGCGTTGTTGTTCGTTACCGCGGTGGGGCTGGGACCGTTCCCAGGCGCGCTGGCGATCTCGGTGCATTCGATCGGCATGTTGGGGCGGCTGTTCGCCGAGGTGATCGAGGACATGGACATGGGGCCGGTGGAGGCGCTGACGATGACGGGCGCCACGCGGCTGGCGGTGTTCGGCCACGCTGTCGTGCCGGGCGTGCTGCCGTCGCTGCTGGGGATCGCGCTCTATAGGTTGGATGAGAATATCCGCTCGTCGCTGGTGCTGGGATTCGTCGGCGCCGGTGGGATCGGGTTTCAGTTGCTGACGGCGATGAATCTGTTTCAATACAGGACGGTCTCGTTGCTGCTGATCGTGACGTTCGCCATCGTGATTGTCGCCGAGCGGCTATCGGCCGCGCTGCGTCGTCGGGTCTGAGATACGGGCAAACTCCATCTCTCCCGGCTCGGCGCAGCAACAGATGAGTGCATGGCGGGGCCATTCCCCAACGTCATGGCCTGCCTTGTGCTGCGGCTGTCCGGTTTAACTTTCACTGGACAAAGCGTACCCTCTTGCTCGCCAGGCGAGCAAGCAGGCCAAAGAGCACGCTTCGTGCGATGAAAATTAAACCGGACAGCAGTGGCCTTGTGCTCGCCATCTCCCGCCCGCTGTCGCAGCTTGCCGCGACCCACGCCCGGCTGCGAGGCTGGCTGGCGGCGCCGGAACAGCGCCTTCAGGCGAGCGATCCGCCGCAACCTCGCTCGATCGCCACCGCTGCCGCCTCAACAAGAAACCTGATCGCCCCCTCAGCCTCCCCCGGCCGGCGAAGCCGAAGCACGACCAGCGCTCCGTACTCCTCCCGCCGCAAGCGCTCCTCGTACTCGCGGCGGTGCCTGGCCCAGGTGCTCCAGGCCCAACGGATCGGGTGGCTAGGCCGAAACATGCGCCACCATTGCTCGCGATTTCCGGCCCAAAGCTCGGTGCGCAGGGCAGCGCGCAGGAGCGACCGGCGAATCACCCGCGCCATGATCACCGGGCGGTCGTAGTCCAGCCAGATCAGATGCGTCGCGCGCCCCCAGACCTGATCGCGCACCACCCCGTAATTGCCGTCCGCAACCCAGCTCTCGGCGCAGACCGCTTCGCTCACGCGGCGCACGAACTCAGGCGGATCGTGCAGCACAAGGTCGCGCCAGCCCGCCTGCCAGTTGATCGCATCCAGCTCGATGTGAGGCACCTCCAGCCGCGCGGCGATGCGCCGCGCCAGCGTGGTCTTGCCGGCGCCGGAGCTGCCGATCACTGCGATCCGCATTAAACGATCCTCCTGCAAAGGCCAGGGGACGCTGTCCCCTGCACCCCCGCCAAGGGCATCGCCCTTGGAACCCATCCGTTTTCCCGCACGGGGAACGGTGCGATAATAATGGCGTCCAGCCCGCCAGGAGACCCGCTCATGAACGCCGCCGACGTGATGTCGCGCACCGTCATCGCGATCAGCCAGGACGCGCCGCTGTCGCAAGCGGTGCGGCTGATGGTCGATAACCACATCAGCGGCCTGCCGGTGCTGGATCAGGCCGGCCGCGCGGTCGGCATCCTGACGGAAGGAGACCTGCTCCAGCGGGTCGAGACCGGGACGGCGGGCAAGGCCGCGGGCTGGCTCAGCGCGATCTTCGCCCCGGGGCGCCTGGCCGGCACATACGTGCAGACGCACGGCCGCCGGGTCAGCGATGTCATGACGCTGGAACCGATCACCATCGATGAAGCGACATCGCTTGCCGACATCTCGGAACTGATGCGCGCACGACGAGTCAAGCGGCTGCCGGTGACGCGCGACGACAAGGTGGTTGGGATCGTCAGCCGCGCCGACCTCGTCCACGCCCTGGCCAAGGAGCTCGACTCACCCGCTGCCTCGGCAAGCGATATCGTGATCCGCAACGCCATCCTCGCCGAGCTCGCCAGCCAGCCCTGGGCCCCCCGGCGCTCCTTCACCGTTGCCGTCGAGGACGGGGTGGTCGACATCGACGGCGTCGTGTTCGACGTGCGCGAGCGCGACGCCATCCGCGTCGCCGCCGAGAACGTGCCGGGCGTCAAGCAGGTCGAGAACCGTCTGGTCGTCGTCGAGCCCAACACCGGCATGCTGATGGTCGGGCCCGCGGACGAAGAAGCGCAACGCGATGCCGACGAGGCACGGACGCGTGGCTGACGCCGTCCTCGCTCTCAACGCCGGTTCCTCCAGCATCAAGTTCGCGCTGTTCGAGATTGCGGCCGATCGACAGCTCACCGCCGCCTCCCGCGGCCAGATCGAGGGCATCGGCACCACGCCGCACTTCATCGCCCGCGACCCGACCGGCGCGGTACAGCAGCAGCGGCGCTTCTCCGGCGGCTCGCACGAGGACCTGCTCGGCGCGCTGCTCGGTTTCGTCGATGCGCATCTGGGCGCGGATTCGTTACGCGGCGTTGGACATCGGGTCGTCCACGGTGGATCGCGGTTCACCCGTCCGACCCGCATCGATGCCGAGACGCTGACAGCAATCGAGGCCCTGACACCGTTGGCTCCCCTGCACCAGCCGCACAGCATCTCGCCGATCCGCGCGATCGCGGCGGCACGTCCGGCGCTGCCGCAGGTCGCCTGCTTCGACACCGCGTTCCACCACGACATGCCGGCAGTCGCCACGCGCCTCGCGCTGCCCCGGTCATTCGAAGCCGAGGGCGTGCGGCGCTACGGCTTCCACGGCCTCTCCTACGAATACATCGCCCGGCGATTGCGCGAGACGGCGCCCGCGCTGGCCGCCGGCCGGGTGATCGTCGCCCATCTTGGCAACGGCGCCAGCCTCTGCGCCATGCGCGACGCCCGCAGCATCGACACCACGATGGGCTTCACTGCGCTGGACGGTCTGGTGATGGGCACACGCTGCGGCACGCTTGACCCGGGCGTGGTGCTGCACCTGATCGAGCAGCGCGGAATGACCGCGAAGGCTGTCGAAGACCTCTTGTACCAGCGTTCCGGCCTGCTCGGCGTGTCCGGCATCTCCAACGACATGCGCGAACTGCTGGCGAGCGACGATCCTCACGCCGGCGAGGCAGTCGAGCTGTTCGTCTTCCGCCTGGCCCGCGCGGCGGGCGCGCTGGCGAGCTCGCTCGGCGGTCTCGACGGCTTCGTGTTCACCGCTGGCATCGGCGAGCACGCCGCCCCGGTACGCGCCGCGGCCGGCGAGCGCCTGGCATGGCTTGGGGTGCGGATCGACGCCGCTGCGAATGCCCGCGCCGACACGGTGATCAGCGCGCCGGACAGTCGGGTGGACGTGCGCGTCATCCCCACCGACGAGGAAGCGATGATCGCGCGACACACGTTGGAGACGATCGGGGGATGAATTAGCGGGACGGGGCCGCGGCGGAAAAAGCTGAGGGCTTCGGAGACCGATGGCCGCCGCGAGAACGTCGCATTCACGGGTTGGGCCCGAGGACAAATCGCGCCCTCTCGCGGCGAAGCATCTCGAATGGCGTCATAAACCGGATGCGGAGCCCGATGCAGGCGTTCGGAATCTTGATTCTCTTGGTCGAAGGCGAGGCGATCTCGTGTGTGACGACCGTATGTTGATGAGCGAGGGCGTGTGCCACAAGGTAGTAGTCACCCACCTGCAGGAATGTAGCGATTGCGGCCTGTTCATAACTCTGCCCACTGGCCCAGGCACTCACGGTGCCAAGCGCCGGCAAGATGTCGGAATCGGGCTCAAGGAAGAAGCCTGCTCCTGCTGCCCGGCCCATTCGGACAACTCGTCGTCACCGGCCTCAATTTCGTCGCCCACCTTCGCAATGCTAAAGACGCGCCCCGCCGCATTGTTCGTCGTAAGCCACTCCCAGAACGCCGGGCAGAAATCGAACCCGTAGTGAAGATTCTTGGCCTGAATGAACACGTTCGCATCGAGAAGATAGGCCATCAAATCACGCCAAGGCTGTGCCCGAGCTCCCGGAACGTCGAGGCCTTGGAGAGCCCGAGAAGGCGGAACGCATCACGATGAAGCGTCTGCCCCTCAAGCGTGCTGGCGATGACGGCGCGGGCGAAGCGCTTGCTCAACCGACCCCCCTGAGTGAGGTAGAAATTCCCCCCCGAACCTCTCGGTATCGCCTGAAGGCGTTCGAGTTCGCGCTCGTAGGCTACGCGGAGTTGCTCCCAGGTAAGCCCGCGCGCATCATGCATTCTGCGCAGGATCACCAGCGTGCTCACCTTGAATATCCGGGCGAGGCGATCCAGCTCGCCCCGCAAATCGGCATCTTTCTGGAATTCCCCTCGGAACACCGACAGCGGTACCAGCAGTTCGGCCGCGACCCTGTTACACCAGCTCTCGACATGGTTTGCCGACGTGGAGATCGGGCCGACATCCGAAAGCGCAGATTGGCCCAGCCATATATGGGCGAGCTCGTGCGCCAGGGTAAACATCTGCGCCGCCTTGGTATCGGCCCCATTGATGAACACCAGTGGCGCGAATTCGTCTGCCAGCGCGAAGCCGCGAAACTCGTTCGGATCCAGCGCGCGGCGGTTGTTGTTGCCGACCACGCCGCTGACCATGACAAGGACGCCGATCCCGTCGGCTTGTTCGATGAAGCGCCGGAGCGCCTCGGTCCAGTTCGGCAAGCGACGGCGCCCCTCTATGTCGAGACCCAGGGCGCCCCGCACACGCGCGGCCGTGGCCTCAACAGGACTCGCGAGTTGTGCAGAGCCCACAAAGCCAAGGGGTGCCTCCCCTGTCGAGCGGGCAAAGTCGCGATACCACTCTTGCCGCTGCTGGCACAGATACACTGTTTCGAGCAGGTCGGGGCTGGGCCGGTCGATATGTCCGCCGCCGACCGTGCGGAAATCCGGGATGGGGACCCGCTCGACAGGAGGGTCAGGCAAAAAGAGATACCCGAGCGGCGTATGCGTCGCCTTCGCGAATTGCTCAAGTTGCTTCAGGGTCGGGCGTGCCTCGCCGCGTTCCCAGTCAGTGATCCGCGGAAAGCGGGTCCGTAGGTCGTCGGGATCGAGGCGCGCGCGCTCCCGAGCCCAGCGCAGCAACTGGGGCCTCACGTCGACGCGCACGGAGTGCGACTGTTGTGTAGGCATTTTTATGCAGCGTCAGTCTGGGCGGTGCGCGCGGAAGTAACGCCCCACCGCTTTGAGTCGTCTCTCATAAACCCAGCCTTCGTGGAACGTCTGAAAGATGTGGACTGATTCGTGCTCATGTATTGGTCCTGACACGTCTCTCTCCACGACCGCCTTGCTCGCTGATTTGGTTACAACACCCTTCACCGAACCCGGATACCACTAGTACATCTCCGGGTAGAAGAACTTCCCCCGGGCCTGATGCAAATTGGCCATCGGCGCCCAGAGTAGCCAGTCTGCCCGGGATGCTGCGCCCGCTGGGCATTGCGAGCCGCCGTTTGCCCGCATCGGCGCGAGCCGCAACAGGGAGAATCGTCTTCAAAACCCGATCGAGGTGAGGGCAAGACGACGCTTGCGGCGAGGGCCGATGGCCTCGCCGCCGCACGGGGTGGCCCTCGCCGCAAGCGTCGTTGCGCTTGGCCCTCGTTTCCCCATCGGCTAGACTCGATCTTGTAAACGGCTGCTTTGAAGCATCGTTGCGCTTGGCCCTCGTTTCCCCATCGGCTAGACTCCGTCCCCGACCAAGCGCTTGATAAACCACGAAAAAGTCGGGGACGGAAAGCCAACATCAGAAGAGTTCCAATTGCGAGGGTGCCGGTCGTCCACGCCCCCGGTCCTTCCCGCGGAAAACCACCATATTTTCGAATTGTCGGTCGGTTACCGACAAAACGTGAACGCTGCCTTTGGTCGGCCGGCTTCGCGCAATGTCCCGAACGCGGCGGTCCACCTGTTCCTTGCCGGCGCAAAATCGCATGTAGATGCTGAACTGGCTCATCTCGTAACCCTCATCGAGCAGCCATTGACGGAACTTCGTCGCAGCGCGGCGCTCCGCCTTGGTGCCGACCGGAAGATCGAACATTACCAAAAGCCACATGAACCGATAGGCTGACAGCGGCGGGTTACGTGTCCTCCTCATCGTCGGGCCGATCCTGTCGAGAGGAGTCCACGATAGGCAGATCGAGATCGGCGCTGCCCACGAGAAAGCTCTCCGCCAAGCTGGCGGCGAGCCGGATCATGCAGGTCGAAAGCGGCGTCTTGCTTGCCGCGGTCCGCGCCTCGTGCACAAGCACCGCAGCCAGGCTTCGCTTCGCGCTCGCCGTGACCTCGGGTACTCCTCCGTCCATCAGGTTTCGGACCTGCAAGTCCACAAAGGGTCGGAAGGGCTCCATCAGGTCGTCCGCCAGCGGCATGGCGTTCTGCGGGTGCCGATGGAAGATGCCCAGGCCAGGATGCAGGCCGGCAGCGACGATCGCCCGGGCCGTCGCGCCGCGGAGGACGGCATAGCCATAGTTCAGAAGCGAATTGACGCCGGTCCCCTCCATGTCACGATGGAACCCCCCACCCATCAGCAGCGGCCAGTAGCGGCGGGCCGCCTGCGCCTCGATATTCTCGGGGTCGCCCGCGCGAACCTCCCTCGCCAACCGATTAAACGCGCCGGCAGGCTGCCCGACCTGTTGCAGAGCCCAGCCCTGATGTCGGACCTTGGCCCGCACGATCTCGGCCCACAGCCGCTTTGCCATCGCCCGCCCCCGTTCGAGCTGAGCCTCCATGCGTCGTTGCTGCGCATGATGCCCCGCCGTCGGCCAAAGCAGCCCGACCGGTGCGTAGTTACGTCCGCAGAGCACGAACGGGATGCCGCGGTCAGCGAGATCGGCAAGCAGAGCGCAACTTGCCGTCGTCGCCGGCGAGGTGGCGATCACAGCGGTCAGGTCATCCAGAGGCACGCGGCCGAGCTCCGTGCTTCCGGAAGACACCAGCAGGAAGCCGCGAAGTTTGGCGAGGTGTCGGCCATCCTCGGCAATCTCCACAACACGGCCGAGCGGAGAGAGGCTCATGCAAGTGGTGCCGATCCTGGCAGGACGCGGCCATCCGGCGTGACGAACAGCTTCTGGGCCTTTCCTGCCAACAGTCGAGAGGCGCTGGCATTCAGGTACTTGAACCCGTCTCCTTTGGCAGCGTCCCGGGCCTTTAGATTCCCGCCTTCCTGGTGCGATGCGCAAGTGACCTGTCCGTCGCGCATCTTGACAATGCGAAGAATGAGCCGCCCACTACCTTCGCCGATCGAGATCATGTCGTTCTTATGCAGACGCATTAGCAACTTGGCAGCGGGGTGCGGACGCCGGTCGGGTACTGGCCGACCAAGACGACCGGCTTCAGCTTGGCGCGCCGCATCAAAAGTCGTCACAACGATCATCCGAACGGTATCATCCGGCATCCGCCACAGCTCAGCCCGATGATTGCTGTCGCGCTTGACCACCTTATACGGCCGCCCGGTTTGTCGGTTGGTGATCGGCTGCACGCTGTCCAGCCGTTCCACAGTGCGGATCCGGCGCACCGTATGCCCACCCGAGTGGGTCAGCGCCGCAAGCGCCTGCTTGCGGGCCGAAGTTTCGTTGGCCGCGAGCATAGCTGCGACCTTCTTCCCCAACACCGGGTCTCGCACGCGGATAGTCGCGTCCGCAGCCGACCAGGTCGCGAGAGTCTCCGATGGCCGACGGACGACAGCGTTCGGCCGATCCTCGTTCGTATTGGGGATCGGCCCGTACGCGGTGTCGTTGTGCAGCGCAGCCTGCCAGCCGATGTCCGGCTTGTACGAGACGACCACTTGGTCAAGCGGCCTGCGCACCTCGTCAACAAAGCCCGGCCACGGCGGATCAAAGGCAACCATAAGCCGCTCGCCCCGCTCTTCAGCGCGCTTGACGGCGAGCGTCATGCGTTGCAGCAGCGATCGATCGGTCAGCGCCACCGCGACCGCGTCAATCGCGTGGTGTCGCTGATCGTCCCGCTCCTTTCGTGTACCGCCCTTGCCGAGCACCGCCTGCGGAGTCAGCCCGAGGGCATGACGCACGAGCGAGGTCAATCGTCCGGGAATGGACCATACATGCCCAGGAGCCAGCACATCGAGATAGGCCGTGGCCCACCGCGCAATCGTGGCGCTGTCAGTCAGGTGGCGGGCCAGAAAGTCGCCGTTCCGCGCAAATTGCGCCAATGCGTCTGGTTGGAAGCGCCAGCGCTTCTGTGGCGGCAGCAAAAGTACCCGCTCCAGGATACGCGGCCACTCCGGCGAGTCACCGAAAGCCTCGAAGGGTGCGCGACGGGCCTTCATACGATTGGCCTCGCGTGTCACCAGAACGCGATTGGCGGCGCTGTCGTCCAGCGTCACGGCAAATGGCAGCAGGTGATCTTCCTCGATGGCATCCGATAATGCCATCCGCGGCGTAATCGCTGTGCCGGTGTACGGGCACACTCGGTTCTTTGGGTCGCTCGACTGCTCTTCCCAGAGTCGCAGACGCGTCAGATTGCCGGCATTGACCGGCAACCCCATTTCGGCGAGGCACTGGCGCCGTTTATCGTTCGCTTCACGGTTTTTGTTTTGCTCGCGTTGGTACTCCTCGCGTTGCCGCTTCGAGCGGCCGAGCTCGCGCAGGGTCTCGACGACGATCTCGGTCGGGGGGCCGTGCCGTTCGACGATTGCGTTCACCACGCGCCGGAGCTCGTTGAGCGCCACATGCACAGTGGGGTTGGGTGCACGCCCCAGTCGCTTCTCTTCCGGGTCCCCGACTTCCCCCGTTCCGGTGCCGATCCGCTCGCCTAGCAACTCGCCATAGTACGGAAGTTGATCCCGTACCTCGCCCGTCCGTGTGTCTGAGTGATGACGATAGCCCGCGGCTTGCACGGCCTCATCGTACCGAAGGCCAGCCTCAAGCTTGGGAAGGATCTTCCCCATCGCGACAAGTGACAATGCAGCATGCCCGTCCGGCAAAGCCACTGCGGCCGCATGCGCAGCGGCCGGAGCCGACAGGCCCACACGAATCAACGCCTCGATCGCCGCCTCGTCGGACTCGAATTCCAGGATCGCTCTGGCCGCTGCGTCCTGCGCGCACAGGCTCAACTCGTACCACTCGGCCCCGGCAATCTTCTTCGCGCCGAGGCGTTTGGCGGTCTCGCATCCCACCAGCTTGTCCTCGCGGATGTTGAAGTCGGTCTCACTTGGCAACCCCAGCTTCTTGCGAACCTGGTCGAGCGTGAGATCGGAGCCGCGGTACAGAATCCCGGCGAGAACGCTGCGCTGCTTGTCGTTCGGTGGATGCTCTGGCAGTCCGGGCGCCGCCAAGCGAAGATGAGCAAGTGTCTGCGCGATGCGAAATCGCTGCGCTGTTGGCATCGCGCGCGGCGCCCGCGGCTCGCCGGGCTCCAACCAACACTTCCCGACCGGCGGTGCCTTGAGTGGGCGCTGGAAAAAGATGATGCGATGCAGAGCTTGGCGCATGTCATCGGTCAGTGAGGGATTCCACGCCGCTTGCGCCAACCAGATCGTGTCGAATTCCGCATTGATCATCTCCCTCGTGGGATAGAAGGGATAAGCTGCCGTCTTCCCGGATCCAGCCAGTCGCACCCGCACAGTGAATCGTCGGGCGCGTCGTTCGGCGAGCCAACTGCCAATCGTCGCGTGGCCTGCCCGTGCAAGCTCCGCCAGGGTGTTGGCGGCCGCATCTCGAATCAGACCTCCTTCGTTGGAGGATCGGTCCACTTTGCGGTTCGACTGAAAGCCCCGACGCTGGTTCAGGTGAAACAGAACCCGCCCGAGTTCTTCCGGTTCGAGCCGGCGGCGCAGTGCCTCGGCACGAAGTTGATAAGGATCAAGCGCCGCAACGCGGGACCGCGCCTCATCGTCGGGCGGCATTAAGCCGAATCGTGTCAGCGCGTTGAGAAGGTTCCGGCGCCGCCGGAGATAGCGGTCCCGGTTACGTCGCATTGCTCGCGGCCCGCGTCGCTCCGCCGCGAGCGAACTGCCATCCTTGGGATTCCGGCCATCCGGGTGGATGCGGACCCCAACATCCAGTAGTCCTGACGGTGTGCCATCGGCGCCGAGCGCGAGCGCGCACCAACCGATGGAGTTGGCCCCCATATCGAGGCCGAGCCTATACTTGGTCTGCATCGAAAAACATTGACGCCCGAACGGCGGGTGTGCAACGTATTTTCGGAAGCTCGTCCTGTTTTAGCCGATGGGGAAACGAGGGCCTTCCGTTAACAAGTGCCTTCGGGCGCACAAAATGAGCGGCGGGCTCCGGCCCGCCGTTCTCTCCCGTCGCACTTTCAGCCACCCCACGATTTTGGAATGAACACCGGTCTGGTCCCTCTTTGGGGCGGCAGAAGGTGACACGCAGCTGACCTGATAGTTGAAAGCGAAGAACAACGGCCCAAGCTCATCCGGCGCAAGCCACCCCCGCTCGGGCGCTGGGGCTCCACTATGGACGCCCCTCTACCACACCGTGCCGCCAAGCGACATTGCCCACCGAACCGCCGCACCACAGCGTCCGACGTGCCCCGGACGTGCCCCCGCGCCTCTCCCACGAACACCAACCATCACCGCTCCCCCACCAAACACTCATGGCACGCCATCAAAGATAACATTTGCCCGCCATTACTAATAACGACTATAATGGGCCCCGTCATGCCCCACACCAACACCCCACCCAACAACGAACCCCTTGCCGCCAGGCTCCCGCCCGGCGTCTACTACCAGCTCGTCCACACCTTCTGCGGAGCCCTCCCGGCCCCGCTGTCCGACACCCCCGAACACCTCGCCCTCCGCAACGAGGCCGCCATCTCCCACGTCGCCGCCCTCCAACCGGCCAACCTCGCCGAAGCCGAGCTCGCCGTTCTCCACGTCATCGCCCTCCAGCAGGTCAAGTCGACTGTGCGTCTCGCCGAGGACCCGGGGACGCCCCTCCCCAAGGTCATCCAGTGCCGTGCCCAGGCCCTCGGCTACATGCGCCAGGCGCACGGCGCTCTCCGCGCCCTCGAACGCATGCAGGCCCGCCGGCAGAAGACCCAGGAGAACGACGAAGCCCGCGACTACGCCGCAACGATCAGCACTCACGCCCTCGCCCAGATGACCGAGGCCCTGAACGCTCCGCCGCCTCCCCTGCGCCCCAGCCGCTCCTGGCAAGACCCCGAGCCGACCACGCACGACCCCACCGACGCCGACGCATCTCCGACCGAACCCGCGCTGACCCGCCCGCCCGACCAATTGGACCGCACGCCCGAAGAACCGGCTCATGCCGCCATCGCCGCGGGTCTCGCCGTCCTCGCCCCCCAAGAAGCCCCCTGCGAGATGATCGAGCCGCGAAGCGGATCGACGGGCGAATGGCATCCGCCCACGCCCAACTCTTCAGTCGGCGAACCAGCAGAAGACAGTCATCAGGCCGTCCCGTATCCCGAAAACCAACAGCCCGCCCATCCTCGCAGCCGATCCCGAGATTGGCAGTCCCCCGAACACGCACAGCACCAAACCGGCAGTCTCGTCGCGATCGCTGTCGGGGATGAAGCGGCACAGTCCCCGATAGCCGCCTCGCCGGCCAGCTCGCGCACGGCCGCAGGCTGGCCGACCGGATAGCCGGCACGGGGTGCTCCGTCGCCCGCCGGACATCGCCCCGGACCGCCCGCCAGGCCGTCCTGGCGCATCTTATCCCGCTCCGCCTCAACCAGCGCCGCCCGCTCCGCGTCAACCAGCGCCGCCCCCCGCCTGGTCCGACTTTCGCCGATCCAGGCGTCAATCTCCGCCCCGGTGATCCACCACCTCTCAGGCTTTTGCGGCAGAAGTGTCCATCCAGAGCAAGCGCGTCGCCCGCATAGTCTCACCCCATGATCCGCCATCTCGCAACAAACGAAACGAGACGCCCATGAGACTCGCCCCCAACACTGGCCTTTCCCCCCGCACCCCACTACCCTCGCCACCAACCCCGAGCGCCGAGTCCCCCAAAGCATGCCCGACCACCCCCTCTACACCCGCGTCCTCCTCAAGCTCTCCGGCGAGGCCCTCATGGCCCGCCGCGACTACGGCCTCGACACCGACAAGGTAAAAGCCAT
>Ga0335075_10002052_pt1 | contig 32749 bp, 21 predicted proteins | sample Lox_Sample_24_FD_206723 | JGI IMG/M metagenome (GOLD analysis project Ga0335075, IMG submission 206723) | Soil microbial communities from Loxahatchee National Wildlife Refuge, Florida, United States - Lox_Sample_2.4 | ecosystem: Environmental > Terrestrial > Soil > Wetlands | place: USA...
CCACGTTCTGGAACAGCAGCGAGAAGTTGTGGAAGAACACGAACGGGCGCGCGAATGAGAAGCCGGAGGTCTCGAAGATATTGGACTGCGTCTTCGTCGAGTTGATCACGATCCAGGCGATCGGAATCAGGATGAAGATCGCGAACAGCAGGCACAGAACCGTCAGGCCAGTGACAGTGCCACGCCGGAGTCCGTACCTCTCGGCCGGTATCGTGCGGGCTTCTTCTTCGAGCCGCTGCAGTCGGCGCCGGTCGCGGCGAGTGCCGGCCCTGCGGGGGAGAGCGGAGGCGCTCATGCTAGTTGCCCCTTCCTGCGGCGGAAGACCAGCGAGCCGACCGATATCACGACGATGACCGCGCCGAGCACGACGGCGGCCGCCGCGGCCAGGTTGTATTCGCCGGCGCCGATGGCGGTGTTGTAGATGTACAGCGTGGGCGTGTAGTTGACCGAGATGGCCTGGGGCTGGAAGTACTGCAGGATCAGCGGCTCGGTGAAGAGCTGCAGCGCGCCGATGCTGTTGAGGAAGACCAGCAACACGATGGCGGGCCTGACCATGGGGAGCTTGACCCGCAGGATGATCTTCCAGAACGACGCATGATCGAGGATGGCCGCCTCCACAACATCCCGCGGGACCGAGCGGAGAGCGGTATAGAGGATCACCATGTTGTAGCCGGTCCACTCCCAGATGGCGATCACGATGATCGAGGGCAGCATCAGGCTGGACGAGAAGAAGTTCACGTTGTGGATGCCGACGGCGTTGGCCGCATGGGTGAGGGGCCCGAACTGAGGCTCGAGCAGGAACGCCCACATCACCGCAGCGACCACGGCGGGTACCGCGAACGGGATGAAGAAGATGGTGCGGAACGTGCGGCCGAACTTCGCAACGCCCAGGTCAAAGACCGTCGCGAAGAAGAACGCGATCGCCAGCATCACCGGTATCTGGATCGCACCGAAGATGATCACCCGGATGACGCCCGACCAGAAGTTCCCGTCGGTGAGCGTCTGGCTGTAGTTGGCCGCGCCGGAGAAGACCGTCCCCCCGATGATCTTCGTGGTGTACAAGCTCGCGTAGATCGCATAGCCGAGCGGAGCCACCATGAACATTAAGAACGCGACCAGGAACGGCACGATGAACCAGATGCCGTGACGATCGTGGCGGTGCTGCTGGCGCCGCGGCTGGCTTCGCCTGGGCGCTCTCAGCTGATCCGCCTGGCGCGACGGCTGCATTGCAACGCTGCTCACACTGCTGCTCCCTCCTGGCGCCCGGCCCCGGCGCTAGCGTCCGTGCCTGGCTAGTGCGAAGACGGGGCCAGCGGCACGCGCCGGCCCCGTCACGAGGTCAGGTGCTGACGGTGAACCCCTGGCTCTTGGCATAGCTGACCAGCTGGCTCTGGAAGGTGGAGAACGCCTGCTTCAGGGTCTCCTTGCCGGTCATCACCCCGGCGAAGGTCGTCGCCGACTCCGTCAGCGCGTAGGTCATGAACGGCGGCCACTGCACAGTGGCGATGTTTGGCGCCGCGGCCGTGAACGCAACATTAGGCGTGGCCGAACCCGAGATCGGATACTTCAGATCCTTGAAGGACGTGCTGTTCAGCAGTGGCACGAAGGTCGGGAACAGCGAAGACGGCGGTGTCTTGACGATGTTCCATGATGCGGTTGTGGCAGTCAGCCACTCGGAGAACTCCGCAGCCTGGGCTGGGTGAGCGCTCTGGGCGAAGACCGGGTAGGTCGAGCCGCCCCAGTTGGCGGCGACATCGGAGCCTGCCGTCCACTGCGGCAACGCCGCCGCGCGCCAGTCGCCCACCGACGACTTGGCGTCGGGCGCGAAGTAGGACGGACCCCAGGCGGAGCTCAGCCAGCTAGCGTCGATGCCCTTGTCCATATCGGTGAAGGAGGTCGCGGTGATGTCTGTGACGGTGTTCAACTCGTGCGCTGACAGCATGTTTTGCCAGTAAGCAGCGAACTTCATCTGCGCTGGCCCGGTCCAGTCGATCGTCACCTTGCTCCCGCCGGTGTAGGCGAAGGGGAACGCGCTGTCCTGAGACATCAGGCTGAGGATCCACTGCAGGTCGGTGCCCGCGAAGTTGGTGAGATAGGCGGAGGAGTCATCCTTATGCAGAGTGGCCGCGTCGGTGGCGAACTGCGCCCATGTGCTCGGCGGCGTGATGTGGTACTTGGCTAGTTCCTTGCCGTTGTAATAGAAGCCCATCGGGCCCGAGTCGCTAGGCATGGCGTAGACCGCCGGGCCCTGGCTGACCTCGGCCCAGGCCCACGGCACGAAGTCGCTCTTGTACTTGTCCGCACCGTACTTAGCCAGGTTGACGACGCTGTGGGTGATCTCGTACGACGGCAGCTCGTCATACTCGACCTCGGCGACGTCGGGCGCGCCGGTGCCGGCTTTGATCGCGTCAGAGATCTTGACGTACTCAGGGTCACCCGCGCCAACGTCTTCCTGCGTGACGCAGATGCTGGGGTGGGTCTTGTTGAACTCGTTGACTGCCCGGCCGAGACCCGGCACCCAGGCCCAGAACGTGATCTTGGTGGCACTTGAGGAGGCGCACGAGCTGCCCGCCTCGACCGTGGTGCCCGCACTCGCGGCGGCGCCGCTGCTGGGTGAGTGTGACGACGGGGCGGACGGCGCGCTGTTGCCGCAGCCAGCCAGCACAGCAACTGCAGCCGCAGCGGCCAGCCACGCCATGCCGTACATAGCCCTGGTGGGCCTCAGTCCAGGGGAATTGCCAGGGTTAGGTGATGTGAGCGCTAACATTTCTTCTCCTTGCCTGTCAGCGTTTTGTTTGCGGGGGACTGCCGACGGCTGAGCGTCTACTGGTTAGAGGTCGCCGCTTCGATCACGGTGAACGACTGGGGCGGGAGCGTGATGGAGAGTTGCGGGCCGGTCGGTTTCTCTGAGCCTTCGGTCAGGCTCGCGCCCGCTACATCGGGCAGTATGCGGGCCTCAGGCCCGCGCTCCGCGGTGACAGTCATGATGTCGGCTGCACCCTCGAAAGAGGTATCGCGGAGCACGATATGGGCGGGCTCGGCATCTGTACTCCTGTTGACCAGGGTGAGCGCAAGCCGGCCGCAGTCTGCGGACGCCGTCGCGGTCGCGTCTACGACGGTAAAGGGGCCGAGGTCGGCCACGCGGTGCGGCCAGCGCCCGCCCGGCCCGGCGGGTGCCTCGACGAGCTGGCCGGTGACGTAGCAGTCAACGGCGTGCGCAAGTGCGGCCCGGGCGTGCAGCAGCACCGGATAGTAGATCGGCTGGGTGACGGCCGCTTGAGGGGTGGTCACGATCGGCGCGATCGCGTTCACCATCTGCGCAAGGTTGGCCATCGCGACCCTGGCGCAGTTGCGTACGAAGATGTTCAGGTAAGTGCCAACGGCCAGGGCATCGGAGAAGTCGTATCGCTCCTCGAGCGCGCCGTCATCGGTGCGGTACCAGACGTTCCACTCGTCGTATGCGATCCGCGGCGGGCGGGCGATTCTCCTGGTGTACGCGGCACGATCGATCAGCGCGGCTGCGCACCTGATCGCCCGCTCTGCCTGATGCGGCGCCAGTACATTGGCCAAGTAGTCGTCGGACCCGGTGTAGATATGCAGCGAGTGGAGGTCGACCAGCGCGGCCATGCCGTCGATGACCGCGGCGTCCCAATCACTCCAGCCGTTCTTGCCGCAGCTCACCAGGACTGCGTCCGGATCGATTCTCCTGATCGCCCGCGCCCACCTGGTAGCGGTCCTTACGTACTCGTCGGCGGACAGCGCGCCCACTTGCCAGTCGCCGTACATCTCGTTGCCGAGACCCCAGTACCGGACCCGCCACGGCTCGTCCCTGCCGCCCTCGCGACGCCGCTGCGCCCAAGCCGTATCTCGCGTGCCGTTGCAGTACTCCACCCAGGCGAGTGCCTCGTCCAGGGTGCCAGTGCCCATGTTCAGGCAGATGTAGGGGCTGGCACCTAGCTCGCCACAGTAGGCGAGGAACTCGCCAGTTCCGAACCTGTTGGTTTCCACTCCACCCCAGGCGAGCTCAGGTCGGCGTGGGCGGGCGTCTACTGGGCCGATGCCATCGGCCCAGTGGTAGTTGCTGACGAAGTTGCCGCCTGGCCACCGCAGCACACCTAAGTCCAGCTCCCGCAGCAGGCTGAGAACGTCGGTCCGGAAGCCGCGCGGATCCGACAGCGGTGAGCCTTCGTCGTACAGTCCGCCGTAGATACAGCGGCCGAGGTGCTCGACGAAGCCGCCGAAGATATTTCGGTCGACAACGCCGAGCACACGGTGCGGGTCGACCACGATACGTGTCATCAGTCCTCCGTCCTGGGAAGTGTCGCGTCGGCTGCTACTACATTCGATGCCGCGGCCCTTGGTGCACCGCACGAGGCACGGACGATCAGCTCAACGGGGAGCAGCACGGGGGTGGCGGGCAGCTCGTCTCCGGCGATGCTGGCCAGCAGTAGCTCGACGGCTCGCTGTCCGGTCTCCGCGAACGGCACGCGCAGGGAAGTGAGGGTTGGCGTCAAGTACGCCGCGAAAGGCATGTCATCGCAGCTCACCACGGCAACGTCAGCTGGGACCCGGCGGTCGGCTGCCGCTAGCGCGCTGAGCACGCCAATGGCCATCGCGTCGCTGTGAACAAAGATGGCAGTCATATCCGGGTTCCGGCGCAGCAGCAGGACGGTAGCGTCAGCGGCGATCCCCGGTGTCCAGTCCGCCTCGGCGGCCAGATCCTCGCCCGGCTCGATGCCAGCGTCGCGCAGCGCATCCTCGTAGCCGTGCAGTCGGCTGCGCACGACGTGGCGGCGGAACGGCCCCGTAACCGTGCCGATCCTGGTATGGCCAGCCTCGACAAGGTGCCTCGTGGCGATCCTTGCGCCCTCGCGGTGATTGGAGCCCACCATCGGTACGCCGCCCCCTGGCACGTGATGCAGGCTGACCGCTGGCACGTACCGGCGGAGCAGGTCAGCGACCGTGGTGTCATCCTCCAGTTGCGGCGCGGCCGCGATCACGCCGTCAACACGCCGGTCGATCAGCATCTGCAGGACGGCGGCGCCGTCGTTGTCGTGCTCGGCCAGGTTGCCGATCAGGACGGCGTGCTTATGACGGCGCGCTGTCTGCTCTGCGGCCACGGCGAACTGCGACAGCGCGCCGTCTGTCAGGTCGCCTGTAATTAAGCCGATGGTCGCGGTGGTCTGCTGAACCAGGCTGCGAGCGACGCTGTTCGGCCGGTAGCCGAGCTGCTCGGCGACGGTCATGATCCGCGTGGCTGTCTCGGCCGACACCCGCACACTGCCGCCGTTCAGGACTTTGCTCGCCGTCTGGAAGCTGACGCCAGCGCGGGCGGCAATCTCTTTGACCGAGACGTAGCGGCGTGCCATCCGTCCTCATACTGTGCGCTGTGGGGACTGTCGGAACTGCCGTCAGCCCGCATTGGCGGGCCATGTGACTGGACGAACGTTCGCTTAAGCGTAGATCTGGGCCGATGACTCGTCAAGGGAAGATGCGAACCACCTCCGGCCCTGCTCTGCCGCGGGCCAGAGGTCAGCTCGGCAGCAGACGCGATGCGCACTCAAGCTCCGACTTGCGCCCGATACATCCTTTTCTGAGTGCGAACGTTCGCGCATTATCACCGGCACGCCGGCCCGAAAGGTGAAGCGCAGAGCCTGCTGCGCTCAGCGACCACCGAACCTGACGCCTTGCGACAGGGTTTATTGGGAGCGCAGGGGTTATCAGAAGCAATTCGAGCCGCGTCAGCGGCGAAGCGAGGTGGCGGGCGTGACGAAGATCGCGATCCTTGACGACTACATCGGTGTCGCGTTGGAGTACGGCGACTGGTCAGTGCTGCCTGACGACGCAGAGATCACCGTCTACCGCGAGGCGATTCCGCCTGACCAGCTTGTCGACGAGCTTTCTGGCTATGAGGTGGTCGTGATCACCCAGCAGCGAGCGCGGTTTCCCCGCACGGTGCTTGAGGGTCTCCCCAACCTGAAGCTGCTCGTCTGCAACGGCCGGACGAGCAACGTCGTCGACCACGAGGCCCGGATCGAACGGGGAATCATGCTCTGCGGCACCGCCGAGACGAGCCCGGGCGCCGCCGCACGTCCCGCCGGCTACGCGGCATCGCGCGGACTGCCCGCGCCGTCGGAAATGGCGTGGGCGCTCATCTTCGCTGTGGCGAAGCGGACCGGGATTGAAGACCGGGTCATCCGGGCGGGCGGCTGGCAGACCGGATTCCCGGTCCCGCTCGCTGGCAAGACGCTCGGCCTCCTCGGCGCGGGGCGTCTCGGCGGCGCAATGGTGCCGGTAGCGAAGGCGCTCGGCATGGACGTCGTCGCGTGGAGCCAGAACCTCACGCAGGAGCGCTGCGCGGAACTCGGCGTCAGGAAGGTCACGAAGGCGGAACTGCTCTCGTCCGCGGACGTCCTCGGGGTTTTCCTCGTCTTCTCTGAGCGCTCCCGCAACACGCTGCGCGCGGACGACCTGGCGACGATGAAGCCCGGCGCCATCCTGGTGAACGTCTCCCGCGGCCCGATCGTCGAGGAGAAGGCGCTCATCGAGGCGCTTCGCTCCGGCCACCTGGCCGGCGCCGGCCTCGACGTCTTCGACCGCGAGCCGCTCCCAGCGGAGCACCCCTTCCGGTCGCTCGACAATTTCGTCGTCACCCCGCACATCGGCTACGTCACAGAGTCCTTGTTCCGCAGCGCTTGGCAGCTGATGGCGCAGGACGTGGCGGCCTACCTCGCGGGATCGCCGATCCGCGTCGTCTCCGACCCGGCCGACTGCCCCCCGATGGCGCCGCAATAGGCCCGGACGTCTTGGGATTGCCCGCCGAGCAGGAGTCCGAGAGTGCCAAGAAAGCGTTCACGCTATGACCTTCCCTGCGAGGCTTTCATCAATTGCCCGGGACGGAGCCTTCACATAGAAGGGAAGGGAACAATGGGGGTGTCTTGGCAACGACGACCGCCCAGTTCCGTGAGAGAGGTCTCGCTGTCTCACCGGGCGGGCATGCGCGGCGGCACGTTGCCGGACGACGTGTCCGGGGACGGGGATTGTCTCGCGGTGTTTCACGACCGGCGCGCCTTCGCAGTGATCGGCTCATGCCGCCCAGACGGCCACCCCCACGCCGCAGGGCGGTAGAAAGCAGGGGTCATTGCTCGCTCACCGGCGGGCAGTGGCCGCGGAGGGTCTGGATGCCGTGCGCTTGTTCGGCGCCGGGCCGCTGCACGGTGGCTGCAGCGACGATTATGGCGGCCAGTGCCGGTACGGCACCGCAGATGGTCATGCCGGCCCGTGCGCCGAAGTGGTTGGTCAGGGCGCCGATGATCGGTGCGCCGATCGGCGTGCCTCCGATGAAGGCCAGCATGTACAGGCCCATGACGCGGCCGCGTAGTTCGGGGTCCACGGCGAGTTGCACGGAGGCGTTCGCCATGGCCTGGAATGCGAGGTTGAGGAATCCCATGGCGACCAGCAGGGTAAGGAAGACGGCCATGACCGGCGCGATTGCCGCTGCTGCCTGGGCGAGCCCGAACCCTGCCGCCGAGAGCAGGAGAAGGCGGGGTCTGGGGCGTGCGGCTGCCCCGGCCAGCAGCGCGCCTGAGGCAGACCCGATCGCCAGGACGATGTTGAACAGGCCGTAGGTGCCCGCGCCGCCGTGGAAGGTCGACTTGGCCATCGCGGTCAGCACGATCGGGAAGTTGAGTCCGAAGGTGCCGAGCATCCCGACGAGGAAGATCGTCCACAGGATGTCGGGGCGGCCGCGCAGGTACCGCGCGGCCGTTCGGACGGCTCCGCGTTCCCGTGGGACGGCGGGAGCGGGCGTGAGATCGGACGGGCGCAGCCGCAGCAGGCCGATGGTCGGGCCGATGTAGCAGGCGGCATTGACGGCAAACACCCAGCCGGTTCCCACGCTGGCGATGAGCAGGCTCGATATCGCCGGTCCGATCAGCCGGGTCGCCTGGAACACCGCGGCGTTCAGTGCGATCGCTGCGCGCAATTGCCCGGCCGGTGCCACCTCCGTCGCGAACGCCTGCCGGGCTGGCCCGTCGAACGCGAAGATCAGGCCACTGGCGAGAGCGAACGCGTAGACGGCATCGGGACGGACAGCACCGGCGATGGTGATGACGGCCAGCGTGCCGGTAGTGACCGCGTTCAGCGTTTGGGTTGTCAGCAGGATCCGCCGCCTCGGCAACCGGTCAGCCACTACCCCGGTGTAGGCGCCGAAGGCCAGAATTGGCAGGAACTGCAGCGCCATCGTCACGCCGACGGCCGTCGAGCTGTGCGTCAGACCGAGCACGAGCCAGTCCTGGGCGATGCTCTGCATCCACGTGCCGATGTTGGCCAGGCTCTGGCCTGCCAGGTAAATCCGGTAGCCGCGTGAGGTGAGGGCGGCAAAGGCGCCTCTGGGTGGCCGAATTACCTCGGCGGTGGTCACTGAGAGGCCTTCCCGGTTGGCTGATGTCCCTCGCCATTCTCAGCCGGACGCTGTTTATAATGAAAGGCAATTTCGACTCTAACTGTTATTGGGAATTCTTATGACGGCGTACGATCCGCAGCTGCTAGCGACATTTCTCGCCGTCGAGCAGACCGGCAGCTTCACCCGCGCCGCCGCTCGCCTCGGCATCCAGCAGCCGACCGTCAGCCAGCACATCCGGCGGCTGGAAGACCAGACCGGCCGGACACTCGTGCTCCGGGACACCCACTCGGTGTCGCTGACCCCCGACGGCGAAGCGATGACCGGGTTCGCGCGCAACATCCTGACGGCCTGCGAGCAGGCGGCCGCCTACTTCAGCGGAACGCGACCCAGCGGGCGCCTGCGCATCGGCATCGCCGATGACCTCGCTCTGACGCGCCTGCCCCAGATCCTGCGCGACTTCCGCCGAGACAATCCGCTCGTTGACTTCGACCTCACAGTCGACCAAAGCGGCTTGCTGCACCAGCGGCTGGAGGGCGACAAACTCGACGTGTTCATCGGCAAGCGTCCCAGCGGCGAGCAACGGGGCCAGCTCGTCAAGCGGGACCGCCTGGTGTGGGTAGGCACTCCGTCGACCAAACTCGCTGCGGCCAGGCCGCTGCCGCTCGTCGTCTACCCGGCGCCGAGCATCTCGCGCACCGAGATGCGCCGGGCACTGCACCGGGCGCACGTGCCCTACCGCAGCGCATGCGTCTGCCGCGGCGTCAATGGCCTCATCGCCGCCGTCGCAGCCGGCATCGGCGTATCAGCGCTGGCAGCCAGCCTCGTACCGTCCCAGCTCACGACCCTAGAGCCAGGACACCGGCTGCCAGAACTCGGCACGATCGACCTCGTCCTGCAAACAAACCCCAGAACCGCCCAGCGCCCCGCAGTCCGCGCACTGACCTCCACGGTGCTAGCCAGCGGCTCCAGGTCACTCACCGCATTCGGCGACGAGAACCGCAGCGGGTAGAACTGGTGCTCATCAGAGACGCGGCGCTATTCCAGAGGAGGGGATTCGTGCGGGACTACTTCGACCTTGGCACGTACACGCGTCCGGTAACCACGCGTTCCGAGCGGGCACGCGAGTGGGTGCGGCGCGGCCTGTTGTGGACCTACGCCTTCAACCATGAGGAGGCGATGGCGTGCTTCCAGCAGGCTGTCCAAGCCGACCCGCACTGTGCGCTCGCTTACTGGGGTCTGGCATACGCTCTCGGGCCGAACTACAACAAGCCGTGGGAGGCGTTCGAGCCTGACGAGGCAGCCTCGGCCGTCGCCCAGGCACACGCCGCCGTCGCGAACGCGCGGCGGCACGCCGCCGGCGCCGCAGGCGCCGAGCAGGCACTCATTGCCGCCCTGACCCATCGTTATCCCCAGGACGCGCCAGCGGCGGAGTGGTCCGTGTGGAACCACGCCTACGCGGACGCTATGCGGGCGGCCTACCGGGAACACCCGGCCGACCTGGACGTCGCCGTGCTGTTCGCGGACGCGCTGATGAACCTCACGCCGTGGGCCCTGTGGAACACCGCCACCGGACAGCCCGCCGAAGGCGCCGCGACCGTCGAGGCGCGAGCCGTTCTGGAAGGCGTGCTGGCGCACGCAGACGGCAGGGTCCACCCAGGGGCACTGCACCTGTACATCCACCTGATGGAGATGTCGCCTCGCCCCGAGGATGCCCTGTGGGCAGGCGAGTTGCTGCGCGACCTGGTCCCGGACGCCGGCCACCTGCTGCACATGCCGACCCACCTCGATGTGCTGTGCGGTGACTACAAACAGGTCGTCGCCAGCAATGCAGCCGCGATCAGTGCGGACGACCGTTTCGTCGCGGCTCGCGGGAGCACGAACTTCTACACCTTGTACCGAGCGCACAACTACCACTTCAAGATCTACGGAGCCATGTTCCTGGGCCAGTCCCGGTTGGCCCTGGAAACCGCCGACGCGCTGGCCACCGCGATACCCGAGAGCCTGCTCCGGGTACCGCTCCCGCCCATGGCCAACTGGCTCGAGGGCTTCGTGCAGGCCGCCATCATCGAACAACAGCTCCGCGTCGGCCAAGCCCGCGCGGACGTGCACATCGGCGCCTCCTGCTACTGCCGGCTCACTGTTCCATACTTGCCCTGACTTGATCGGCTGATCGAGGCGAGCTCCCTGCCCTACGCCGACACCCAGGTGATCAGCGGCCCGAAATCAGGTGCGCCGTGCGGCCCACCAGGGAGGTCTGGTCGGTGCGCCACTCCCGCTTGTCCGCGAGTTGCATCATGGCGTTGACACTTCTGACGGCAACAAACCGGAGCGACCGTCCGCTAGGGGCATGGCGGCTGGTATGAGACACCAGGGGCATATGTCGCCCATTCTTGCCTCGTGATGGACTGCCCGGCATCGGCGCACACGGCCGCGTCGGCAGCCGCGGGATTGGTGTCCCAGAGCCGGACCGTGCCGTCGGCACTGGCGGCGGCTAGCTCGTTCCCTTGCGGGGCGAAGTCCACGCTGTAGACGTGCCCGTCCGGTCCGGTCAGCGTGGCGAGCAGATCCGGTTGCGCAGGCATGGCGACATTCCACAGCCAGACTGTGCCGTCGGTCACTGCTGCAGCCAGTGTCTTGCCATCCGCGCTGAACGACACGCCATAGATGTAACCGGTCGGCCCCATCAGCGGCCTCCCCACTGGCTCCGGCCGAGCTGGGTCGGCAACGTCCCACAAGCGCACTGTCTTGTCCGCGCTGCCGACGGCAAGCAGCTTGCCGTCCGGGCTGAACGCAACCGACATCGCGTAGCTGGACAGGCCCCGCAGCGGATGGCCGAGCAGCACCGGTCGAGCCGGGTCCGCCACGTCCCATAGCCGGGTGAGATTATCCGCGCTGGCAGCTGCGAGCACTTTGCCGTCCGGGGAGAAGGCGGCGCCCAAAACGTAAGTCCCGGAGTCATGCTCACTAGCCACTAGCTGCGGGCGGGCCGGATCCCGCACCGACCACAGTCGCAGCGTGCCGTCGTCGCCGCCGGTCGCTACTAGCTGACCGTTCGGGCTGAAGGCTACGGTCTCAGTCATGCCGGTCGCCGAGGCCCGGACCGGTTGGCCGAGCGGCACCAGTCTTCCTCCCGCCGTGCTCCACATCTGGAACATGCCGTCGCCGTAAGTTGCCGCGAGGACGGGTGCGTGGGGCGCGAAGTCGACGGCGTTCACGAACGTGCCCGGTACTGGTTGTGCTGCGAGTTCCTTGCGCCTCGCGGCGCTCCATAGCTGCAAGCTGGCCTGGCTGCTCACGGCGAGCATCGTGCCGTCGGGGCTGTAAACGGCGTCGTAAGCCGGGCTGCCAGTCAGCAGGATCGGCGGCGGAACCTGCCACAGGGACACCGTTCCGTCCGCGTCACCGGCCGCGAGCCGGCCTGGGCCGTCCCAGGCCAGCGACGTAACCGGCTGCGGGTGCGGGAGCGTCGCAATCAGCGAACGGTCCGCGATGTTCCAGACCAGCACGCTCGCATCGCTAGTGCCGGCCGCGAGTTCGGTGCCGTCGGGGCTGAACGCGACCGCATTGACCCAGTCGGTTGCGTTGGTCAGCGTGCCATCCGGCGCCGCGCCCCGCATGCCGATCTTCCAGAGCCACACCTTGTCGTCCTGGCTCGAGGCAGCGAGCAGGTGACCGTTCGGGCTGAACGCTACGGAGGTGACAATGTTGCCCGGCCCGGTCAGCGGCCTGCCCACCGGCAGCGGACTTACCAGGTTGGCGACGTTCCACAATCGCACGGTGCCGTCCGCGCTGCCGAGCGCGAGCAACTTGCCGCTCGGCGCGAACGCGACGGACTCTATGTACCCGGCCGCGCCCGTCAGCGGCTTGCCGAGCAGCACAGCATGCGTCGGATCGCTGACATCCCACAGCCGCGCCGTGTCGTCCGCGCTACCCGCGACCAGAGTTCTGCCGTCGGGGCTGAACGCGACCGAGTAGACGGTGTTGGTCAGCCCGGCCAGCGGCTTGCCGAGCAGCACTGGATGGGCCGGATTGCTGACATCCCATAGCGATATCGAGCGCCCGGCCCCTGCGGCCGCGAGGATCTTGCCGTTCGGGCTGAACGCGGTCGTGTACAGCGGATCCGCGCTGTCGTGCAAAAGCGGGCCGCCAATGGCTATCGGCTTTCCCGGCCTAGCGACATTCCAGAGCCGCAAGGTACCGTCGGCCGCGGCGACGGCGAGTACTTTGTGGTCTGGTGTTAGGCTGATCGACTCGACAACGCCAGCGGAGTCTAGAATCCGCTCGGCCGAGGGTGAGCCGGTCGAATCGATCAGGCTCGCGACTGCCTGAGGGGTCTGCGCCGTCCGGTAGGCGGCAACGCCCAGCTGTGCCGCTACTGGCGCGTCCAAGCCGCGGACCTGGCCGGCCTCGACTGCGATCTCGCGCGAGTTCGCGTCATCGCGCGCAGTCCCGGTCTCCTGGCGCTGTTGGAACGCGTACCCCGCCAGCCCGCACACGGCTAGGAGGAGAACCGTCAGTGCGGCGACGAGGCGCTGCAGCCGACGGGCCCGGCTTCGCTCCGCGCGTTCGCGGGCTTGATCCTCCGCGATCGAGGCGCTGACGAATTCGGAAGCCAGCGTTCCCAGGGAAGCGCGCTTGTCGCCGTCGGAGATCCAGTCGCGGGCAATGGCGAGTTGGCTGCCGCGCAATAGTGCGGCAGTCTCCCGGTCGGCATCGCGCCAGGCTTGAGCGGCCTCGCTGATGCGGCGACGGGTACGCAGGTCTTCCCGGCCGACGTCGATCCAGGAGCGTAGCCGCGGCCACGCGGTCAGCAAAGCATCATGGGTGATCTGTGCGGTGCTCGCGTCGACCGTGATGAGCCGCGCGTCCACGAATCTGCTGAGCGCATGGTCGGCGGTCTCGCCGCCCCAGTCGCGCAGTTCGTTGAGCTCGACGGTGGCGCGAGTTGGCGGCGCGTTATCCGCAAGATGCACCAGCCGGAGGAACAGGCGGCGCGCAAGCTTCTGCTCCTCGGGCGGCAGAGCGGCATAGCCTCCTTCGGCAGTGCGGACCAGTGCGTCCCCGATGCCGCCGCTAGCCAGGTAGCCGGCGATCGTGAGCCTGCCGCCGCGGCTGTTCTCCCAGGTGGCAAGCATGGCGTGGGACAGCAACGGCAACTGGCCTGCTTCGTAAGCGCCCTGCGCCGAGTCGGCACGGTTGCTGTCGCCGTCTGGGCTTGCGCGCAAGGCAGTGACATCGCGGCTGCCCTCAGGCGAACTCTGGCCAGTCGGTGCTGGCTGATGGTCGTTGGCTCGCGGGCCTTCGAGCTTGTGTGTGCCGCCAGCGTCGGTTGGCGGGGCGAGATCGCGCAACAGCAGGCGGACCAGACCGTCCTCCACGTCCAGGCGGGCCAGCCGGGCGGGCTCGGTGATCGCGCGCCGCACCTGATCGGCCGTCATCGAACCCAGTACGACCTGCCTGGCCTGCAGCGCGCTCGCCAGCCCTGGATAGCGGAGCGCGTGTTCGTAGAAGTCCGCTCGCAGAGCAAGGACCACCAGCCCGCCGCGAGCCACTTCGCACAGTTCAGCGATGAACGCCCGCTGCTCGGCTTCGTTATGCCAGTGCGTAAAGACGGCCTCGAACTGATCGACAATGACCGCTGGAGCTTTCGTGCTCGGAAACTCTCGGGGGCTGGCGGATCCGCCGGGACGGGTGAGTTCAGCGAGCTGGGCATGGAGCGCAGCGCCCGACGCAGCTGTCGGATCGAGGATTATTGACGGGCCGGCGAGCCGGGGAATCAGGCCGGCCCGCAACAGCGACGACTTGCCCGAACCGGAGGGACCGACCAAGACTAGTGGCAGCCCGTTAGCCGGCTCGGACCGGTGATCCGGCCCGGCCGGCTCGCTGCTACCGTTCTGTGCCGATCCGCGGTCGGCGAGTTCGGCAAGCCGGTCAGCAATCTCCTCGCGACCGAAGAACCACCGCGCATCTTCCGGCTCGAACTTGGCCAGGCCGCGGTAGGGTGCGCTGGCCGGAATCTTCCTGCCCGGCGACCGCCGCGCGCGGCGGAGAGCGTCCAGCCATCGTGTCTGTTCGGCTGCATCGGTGACCGCACACGCCCGCAGCATCCTGATCAACTGCTCCGGCTGACCGCTCCCGGGGAGGTGCCGGCCGGAGAAGTAGTCGCCGGTCGTACTGATCGGCAATCCAGCTGCCCCGGCGACCTGCCGTACCGTCAGCCCGGCGAGGGTTCGCAGGGTGGTGAGCTCTCGGCCGAAATCTTGCTGCGTCGCGATCCGATCCGGATCCGCGGCGATATGCCCGGACTTGACATCGCTCACTGCGGTACTCCCCTCGCGGCCGCGAAAGCACTGATCAAGAGACGCCTAGGGGCTGTCCGAAGTTGTCCGGACATTGCCGCAGGCATTCTCTGCACGGGGCACTGAATGTGACGATTGCGTCGGGGGGGACGCCGCGCGGTCCAGCGTTCGTCATGCGGGACCGCGCGGCGCAAGCTTGTGGCCCGGCTCGGCTGCCGCGCTGTCACATACACCAGTTCGACCGATGGAGCATCGATGGGCCTTTTCCGCGACACGCCAGCTGAGAAGGAACTACGTGACCTGACGGGAAGCGTTGCGAAGTTCTATGTCCAGGCGCAGACAGGTGCGATCCCGGCAGGCCTATACCACGAGTTCGTGGCGGACATGGGTCCGCGAATCAAGGACCTCTACTTCCAGGTCGAGCGCGAACGAGGGACCAGGGCCGCCAACAAGGTAAGCATCAAGTGGGTATTCGACATGGTCAGGATCTGGGCGAGCGATACGCCGGTATCGGTTCCGCGAACGACCGCTCACGTGGAGGAAGTCTTGAAGGGGCTGATCGGCATCTGACCGCCCGACCGGCCACCCTGCCTCGGCATCACGGGCGCGCGTCGGGCAGCCGAGCGGTTCGGACTCGCTCGGGCACCTACCCATCCGCATCCGCATCCGCGGGCGCCTGCCTGGACTTGACATCGCTCACTGCGGCACTCCGCTCGCTAAGAAAGCACTAATCAGACGACGCCCTCGGTCAGTCCGGTAAGGACTGCGCTTATCGGACCGTCGGCACAGGTCGCGTTCTTTCCCGGCGCAGCCCGCAGAAAGCTGCAATACGGCACCTCGAACTCGACGGAAAGGACTGTCCGAGGTTGTCCGACCATAGGGGAAAACGGCGGCACCGGGTCGGCAGGATGGCAGGATCTGGCTTGAGGGGGGAGCGCAGAACGCCGCGCCCATAGCAGGTGTCGCGGCCCGGCCGCGTATCGCTGCAAACCGCTCATTTCACGCTGATCGGCGGATCCAAAGATCAGCAAAGCGAGGTGCGGGATCACGTGAGCCAGGTAGCCAAGATCAGCTTTGGCGTGAGGTATTCAGCTGTTTCCGTCGTCGGAGCCGCGGTAAATCGGTGGCATACGAGGCGCGCTGCGTTCCGACGCATTGCGCCGACGGCCAGCCCGCTTAGCGAGCATCGCCAGAAATTGGACGGGCGGCAATTGCTGTAAACCGTGCATGCCGGCCAGGCGTCTCCCAGTGCAAATCCGTGATGACGGCAGAACCCAGGGCGCTGAAGCGACCGTATGAATGGCTGGCACAAGGTGCCCACGGAATGACCGCCCGGCCCGCAACTGACGTCTGGAGGCAACATGGCAGCGGACACCGACTCGCTCGACGGCGATACTGCCGCCGTCCTGTCACCTGAAGGCTCACCCTTCGCAGAACCTGCCACCGGGCCTGTGGATCGGCAGGAGCCACCAGAGACCGCACCCGATGCCGGATCCGAGCCTGCGAACAATGCGAACGCCACCGAGATTGCCAGCCGTCTGGCCGAGATCTCGGCGTCCCTGGAGCATCTCGCCGAGTCTGCGCAGCGCTATCACGCCAGGGCCGAGCAGCGCGAGGCGGTGATCGACCACTTCAGTTCGGAAGTGGACCGGCTGCGCAGGGGCGAGCGCCGCGGGCTCATGCGGCCATTGCTAGTCGAGATCTGCCGCCTCCGAGCCGACCTGCTGCGCCAGGCTGACGATCTTCCGGACGACTTTGACGCCGACCGGGCGCGACTGCTGCTGCGCTCCTACGCCGACACAGTCGAGCTCGTTCTGGAGGACAACGGCATCACGACCTACGCCCCAGCCGATGGCGACGCATTCAATCCACGAATGCACCGGCAGGCGGGCACGGCTCCGGCCGCCGACGCGTCGGCTGTCGGGAGCATCGCGTCAGTCCGGGGCAACGGCTACCTAGATATCGATGCGGGCACTCCAGTGGCGCCCGCCGAGGTCGTGGTATTCGTCCGCGTCCCGGCAGCCCACGACCCGCGCGATGCGCAGGTGCCCGGCCAGAACGAGAGGAACGACCAGTGAGTGAGCCGCAGCGTGGCATCTTCGGCATTGATCTTGGCACGACGTACTCGGTCGTGGGCTACATCGACGACGCCGGCCGGGCAGCAGTCACGAGAAACAGCTACGGCGAGGACACGACGCCCTCAGTCGTGTACTTCGAGAACGACGGGAACGTCGTTGTCGGTAAGCCGGCCAAGGAGGTAGCGGGCGTCTATCCCGACCAGGTCGTCTCCCTCATCAAGAGGGAGATGGGCGACGGTGAGTGGCGGCGCACGTTCTTCGGTCACGAGTACTCTCCGCCGGCGATCTCCGCCATCATCTTGACGGCGCTGGCTCAGGAAGCTGAGGCTGACGCGCACCGGAAGGTCACCGACGTGGTGATCACCGTGCCCGCCTACTTTGGCTTGCTGGAGAAGGACGCCACCCGCAAGGCCGGAGAGATCGCCGGCCTGAACGTGATCGGGATCGTTCCCGAACCTGTCGCCGCGGCGCTGCAGTACGGGGTGACCGGGGGCGCGGACGGGACCGTGTTCCTGGTCTACGACCTGGGTGGCGGTACTTTCGACGTCAGCCTGATCAGGCTGACCTCGGACTCGGTCGAGGTGCTGATTGTCGACGGCAACAACAGGCTGGGCGGAGCCGACTGGGACGAGCGGCTGTTCGACTACATCGTCGATGAGACCGTGGCGCAGTCTGGTGACGACTCACTGCGCGACGACGAGGCGATGCTTCAGGAACTCCGCACGCGGGCGGAGCAGACCAAGCAGAGCCTGAGCGCGACCGAGAGCAAGACTGTCATTGTCCGGACCACCGGGACGGCCGCGAAGGTCACCGTGACCAGGGGCGACTTCGAGCGGATGACCGCCGACCTGCTCGCGCAAACGCTCGAGATTACCCACCGCGTGCTCGACCAAGCGGAGGAGAAGTTCCCCGGCGTTACCAAGCAGCTTGGCGACGTCCTGCTGGTCGGCGGTTCTTCGAAGATGCCGGCCGTGAAAGAGGCCCTCGAGCGGGAGTTCGGCTGGTCGCCGAAGCTCGCCGAACCCGATCTGGCGGTGGCGAAGGGCGCTGCGCTTTACGCGGCCGGACAGACCGTACGCCTTGTGGAGCCAGATCCTGAGGGCCAGTCAGCTGCGGAGGAGGCGGAGGCCGCTGCCGGCCGCGGGCTGCCCGGACCGGTGAACGAGCAGCAACTCGAGGTCGTGGCCGAGGAAACCGGCATCGCACCTGAAGACCTCGAGCGGCTCGCTCAGCGGACCGTCGTCAACGTGCTGCCGAAGTCGATCGGCGTGAAGCTTATCGACACCGAGAAGCCCGGCTGGGACAGCGATCCGACAAGTGCGTGCTACATCCAGCATCTGGTCGACGCGCAGACCCAGCTGCCATTCTCGGCAGAGCCGTTCGTGGCCGGCACCGTGGCCGCGAATCAGCGAGCGATCCAGATCGAGATCTGGGAGCAGGCCGGGGCCCGGCCTGGCCGCGAGCTGTCGGAGAACCACCCCCTCGATGCCAGCGGTCAGATCAAAGACCTTGAGCAGCATCATCTTCCGGCCGGCTCGCCCGTCCACTTGGATTTTTACGTGGACGCCGAAGGCACCGTGCACCTGAAGGCGGTTGAACCGCAAAGCGGCCAGAAGCTGACCCTCGAGGTCCGGATCAGCGTGCTCTCAGAGAAGCAGGTGGCCGAGGCCAAAGAGGTCGTGCAGACCGGCCTGAGGGTGAGTACTTGACGCCATGCAGTTCGACGAGACCAGCTATGTCCAGGAGTTCCTGCGGAAGGTGGGGCGAGGCCAGTCGCTCCCCGACGATCTGATCACCCGCTACGCGATCACGCTGCCCGCCACCGACGCGGAGATCGTCGCGCAACTGAAGACTGTCAGGGCTTGCTGGACGAAGCACTTCAACGGCAGCAACTACGCGGCGAAGGCCGCAAAACTGTGCCGGGCCGAGGACGAGAGGTTGCGCGCGCAGCACGGCCCGGTAATGGAGACCAAGGCCTGGTGGGAAAGGAAGCAGGCCGAACGGTCAAAGGCGGCGCAAGATTCGGTCGCGGTACTGGCCAGCGAGCTTCGCCGAGCGTACGGCGACCTTGGCGTCGTGACTGCGGCCCGCGCTGACAGCCTGGCCGAGTCGCTCGGACTGTCGCATGTGGACGCGGTCGCGGCAGTGAGCCAGGCCGGACTCACCGCGGTCGCGTCGATCGACCTGCTCAAGGCGCCGCCGATCGCCAGCTTCGCCGCGCTGCAACGGGACATGGGGCAATGCGCCGCGAGTTCGGTTCCCGACCTGGTGCATCCGGCGTCTGGCCCGTTCCGCTTGCTCGAGCGTTACGTCTGCATCGGCGACCCGCAGAAGCGGCTGGATGTCCTGGCTGTCGAGGCACAGATCAACCTGGCAGAGCGGCAAGGCAACTCAGCAACTGAGACAGCGCACCGCGGCGCGCTGCAGACCCTGCGCACAGCCTTGCGTGACGGCATCGATCTGCGGGACGTAGCGCTGTTCCATCTCATGAAGATGGCTGAGCAGCAGGCCCGGTTGTCAGCCGCGCTGGCAGCTGACGCGCTCACCAAGGCGGGTCTGGACCGGCCGGACGCGGTCGCACTCGCTGTGATGCTGTATGACCAGAGCCAGGCCGGCCAGGCGGCCGGCCTAGAGCAGATCCAGAACCTGATCACGAGCGGCAGCCTCAACGAGGCCAGCCAGATCGCTGCCAGCCTGCCCGCGGAGTCCTCGTTCCGGCCCGAGGCCGTCCGGCTCGTGGACGAGGCCAGGCAGCGGCTGAAGGCGCTGCTCGCCGAGGTTGCCGAGGCGCTGGCGGTTCCGGACGAGGTGCGCGCGGCCGCGCTGCTGCGGGAAGCCGCGGTTATCAGCGCCGAAGACGCCGAGCAGGCGCTGGCCGCCGTGTCGCTGCCGCCCCCGGCGAACCTGCGTGCGGTTTGTGACGGGACGCAGGTCAAGCTGTACTGGCAAGCCGCCACTGGCCACGACGGCGGCACTCGCTACGAGGTCGACCGCTCCGATCAGCGTGCACCTGCAGCGCCGGGCGACGGCAGCGTGGTGTACCGGGGAGAAGACCAGAGCTGCACTGACGCGCATGCGCCGGTGGCTCGGGAACTGCGCTACTGCGTGTTCGCGGCTGGCTCCGGCCGGCCAAGCTCGCGCCCGGCCGCGGTCACGGTGACTCTGATACCTCCGGTGTCTCACCTGGAGGCTACCGTCGGCCCGGCCGAAGTCACGGTGCACTGGTCGGCTCACCCAGACGCGCATGCGGTCCTTGTTACCAGCGCCGCACGCGGCAGACCCCCGGTCGCCGTGCCAGTCCGGGGCAGCACCTGCCAGCTGACCGGCCTCGCCGAGGGCGAGACCCAGGACATCTCGGTCGTTGCCGTCTACCGCGGGCCGGGCGGGACCGAGCTGCGCTCAGCGGCAGCTCAGGTCAGCGCGACACCGCGATCTGAGGCTCGGCCCATACCGCGCTTGCGGGCCAAGCCCGTCGAGGCTGGCGGACACGTGCGGCTGCGGGTGACGTGGACTCCGGTCGATAACTCCGAGGTACGCATCATGCGCCTCGCCGCGCCGCCCCGCTGGCCGTTCGGTACCTGGGTGTCACAAGACGACATGACAGCTGACGGTCAGGAAGTCACCGGCCGGCGGGTAACTGAGCGCGCCGAGGTCGGCATCGAGGCGGAGGTGCCGCCGGGCGTGCACCACCTGCTGCCGTTCTCGATTGGCGGCACCGGCATCGTGGTCGGCCGCGCCGCGGCGGTCGGCATCACCGAGCCGGTGCGCCGCCTGATCGTGACACCTTTCGCGGCTCACGCGACTGTGTCCTGGGAGTGGCCGGACACCGCTCAGCTCGCCGAGGTGAGCTGGGAAGCTGGCGACGACGCTGACTGCTTCGTGATATCCCAGGCGCAATACCGGTCCGAGGGCGGGGCACGGGTGCCGCTGAGGGGCGGCCCGTGCACCATCGAGGTTCGCGCCGTGATCACGGCCGAGGGAGCGTCCTTTACCTCGCCGCCCGCGCGGACCGTGGTGGACAGCTCTGTCGAGCCAGAGATCACCTACTCCGTCGCCCGGTCGCTCGCCGTGGGCCCCGTGGGTGGCCGTCCCACCGGGGTAACTTTCCGGTCCGCGGAGGGTTGCCGCGGCGTGCGCGTCCAGATGATCGCCCGGCCCGGACCGGTCATGCCGGCAACGCCCGACGGGGCGTTCGTGTTGCTGGACACGGCCCTGTCACTTGCTCCCGGCGAGACCGCGCAGCACCCGGTGGATATGCCGCGGCTGAAACGGCCCTACTGGGTGCGCTGCTTTGTCGTCGGCGGAGAGGCCAGGCTCCTCGATCCGCCCGTCTCGAGCCTGAAGGTGAGCTGATGGCGCTTACAGTCTGCCCGTTCTGCTTCCGAAAGATCAATTCCTCACGCCTGTGGTTCCAGTGCTCAGGCCGCGGCAACATCGAGTGCACGAAAGAAAAGGACGATGAGCGGGTCCGGCTCACTGGAAGCCAGGTCGAGACCTTTCCGACCTTTGCTATGCCGCAGGTGCGGTCGGAGACTCTGCTGCCGGCCAACAGCGCCTCCGCCCCGTGCCCGAAATGCGGTGCCAGAGCACGCCGGCGTGCCTGCCCGGAGTGCCACACCGCTCTGCCGGACCAGTTCGCAGGTTCCACGAACGCGATGATCGGGCTGGTCGGCGCCAGGGGCAGCGGCAAAACGGTGCTGATGACGGTCGCAGTCAAGGAACTGAAACGGAATGTCGGGCGCCGGTTCTCCGCCGACATCGGGATGGTCACCGACAACCCGGACGGCATGGAAGGCCGTAGCGCCTACCAGGCCGGCCGGGAGGCAGCGCTTTATGACCGCGGCAGCCTGCCGCCGCTGACTGACAAGCTCTCGAGCCGCGGGAGCGGGCATGCCACGCCCATCGTGATGCGCTGGCGGCAGGAGACATCTCGTTTGCTCGGCGGGCGTTCGGTCGACTCAACGCTGCTGTCGTTCGTCGACACCGCGGGCGAGGATCTGGGCGATGTCGAATCCGCCTTCACCCTGAACTACCTGTCTGTCTGCGACGCGCTGATGATCACTCTGGACCCGTTCGCCCTGCCTGGTGCGAGGGCCCGGCTCAACCTGCCGAGTGACGCGATCCTGGTGGGGGAGGACACCCCGCTCGATGTGATCACGTATATCACCGAGGTGCTGCGGGTCGAGCACGAAGTCCGCCGCAGACGACGGATCAAGATCCCTGTTGCGGTCGTGTTCACGAAGATCGATGCGTTCTACTCCGGCCTGAACAAGGGGAACCCGATCATGTCCACGGCCGGCACGTTGCCGGCCTACAACGAGGCGGACGGCGCGGCTGTTCACGAGCACATGCTGGCCCTGCTGCACGAGTGGGGCGCCGCCGACATCGACAACCACATGCGCCTTAATTACGACGATTACCGGTACTTCGGCGTGTCAGCGCTCGGCGCGGAGCCTGACTATGCGACGTACACAGTCGCTCCGGGCGGAGTCCAGCCGCACCGGGTGGAGGATCCGCTTCTCTGGCTGCTGTCGAAGACGAAGACGGTGCCAGTCGGATGACTGCCGGGGGATTCGACCGGCTGCTGTACACCGACTGCGTGGCCGGGACCGGCCGGGGCGCCGGTAACGGGTTCCAGGTCCAGGCTCAGTCTGCAGGTCTCGAGCCGGCCCAGGTGACGATGGCAGTCGGCTGGCTGCTCTACGACAGACCGGACACATGGATTGCCAGCGGACGGGCGGTCCATGACTTCCCGCTCGGATTCGCGCACGCCGCAGAGTCTGGTTACGGAACCGCGCAGAGCCGCTATCTCGGCACCTCGGTGAGCAGCCCGCGCCCCGGCAACCACCTGGCCGACTGCCTGCTGACCAGGGACGCGGACCTGTACGGGCCGTTGCGGCCAGCCCAGCTGTGGCGGTCGCCCCTGTGGCGGGCCGGGCCGTGGGATAGCACGGAATGTCCGCAGCTGTCGGAGCCGCTCGTGCCGGGGCCGCTGACCGTCGAGGCGACTGCCGACTGGCTGCGTGGCCAGCCCCAGCGCACTGCGGTGCTGGGGCGTCTAGTCAGCGTGCTCGAGAGCGCGGAACAGCGCCGCGTCATCATCGTTGCGGACGACCCTGAGACGGCGCTGCTATGGATCACGGCGGCTACCCTCCTGCTGCCCGCCCATGCCGCTCTCCAGATTTCCTTCAAGGTGTTTGCCACGCAGCCGGACCGAGCCAGGCAGCGCATCACCGGGGTGTCCAGAGAGCTGTATCCGCGAATGGCGCCCGGCAGCCAGGGCTCGGCGTTCGTTCTCGACGCAGACAGGGCTACCAGCGACGAGGCGGAAGTTAGCCCGCGCGCAGCGTGCTGGGCCGACTTGCTGGCGACGGCTGACGACCCCTACGACGTCGTCGATGCCGTCGAGCTGTCCGCGGCAATCGGCGGAGGCACCGCACCGGACTGGCCCGAGGCGCGCATCACCGCATGGGCGCTCACCGTGCCCGACCATGCGCTGATTGACCCGGCGCCACTTTTCAGCTGGCTCGAGGCCGCGGACGCCAAGCTCCAGCAGGAGCACGGACCTGGCGTCGTCAGCCGGCTGCTGGCCGCGGGCACGAACGCGGGCGCTCTCCGGTGGATCGACGCAGCAGTTGCAGCGGGCCGCATCGGCGCCGACCCCAGGGCGGTCCGCGTAGCCCTGCTGACAGCTGAGATCGCCGAGAGCCGGGCCGGCCGCGAACCGGTCAGCCAGGCACTACCTGCCGTGCGGCTCGCGGACAGCGAGCAGCGCGATGCGGAGAGCCAGCTGTCGTCGGCGATCGCGCTGTCAGCGGGGTCGGACCGGCTCGTTGAATTGCTGCTACGGCTGGCGGGCCGACACGGCATCGGTCCGCCCGTACAGCCGCTGAGAGAGCACTTGCATGCCTTCGCAGTCGGCTGGATAGACCACCCGGAGCGGGACTATCGCCTCGACCAGTGGGCGCTGCGCGAGGAGGTCCTCGACCTCTGCCATGACGAAATGCAGCGCAGGCTCGCCAGCGACGGATTCCCCGCAGTCGCGAGAGCGCTGTCAAAGCTGTGGCGCTACTTGTCCGGGCGATCCGCTGACGCCGATGACCCGCTTGCCGCTTACCTCGCCGTTGCGGCCATCCGGTCAGGACCTGGCGGAGAGCGGCCTGCCAGGCTGTCGGCTCTGCTGGCCAGTGCACGTCGGGGCCGTCGGGCCTCGGCCGCGATCGCGGGCATCCAGCAGGCTATGGTGGCCTGGCATCTCGTCGGGCCGACCGAGGCGCTGCTAATCGTGCGTGACCTGCCCGCCGACGTTCCCGTCGACCCGGCCGTCGCGAAATCTGCCGTCGGACAGCTCGGGCGGCAGCTCGCGCGACCCACGGCGCTCATGCTCGACGCGCTCGCCGCGCTGGAACATCGCGGCATCGCCCCGGAGGGCGACGCCGTCGCCGCGCTGCTGGCTTCGGATCGTCGCGTGCTCGGCTTTCTGGATGCCACCCAGGCCAGGAGGTTCCGCGACGATGCGCAATGGGGACGCAAGTGGCTGACTGCCCTGGGCAAGGCCGAGCCGGCAGTTGTCGGCGCGCGGCTCACCGAGGTGCTCCGCGCGTGCCTGGAGTTCCCTCAGCCCGGACTCGGGGCGGAAGTGCTCGAGGTGCTGCCTGGCCAGCTACAGGCAGCGTTTGTTAAGGCCTGGCAGCAGGAGCTGGGCGGCCAGCGGTGGGCGCGAGCCGCGATCGAAGGCTTCTACTGGCATGCGAACACGCGGACTGGCGCAGTCCGGTCGCGGGTCGCTGAGGTGTTCAGCGAGCTGAGTGCGCGCCTGCCGGACGCGGACCGTGACCGGCTTCTCAACGAGGTGTCCGGGGCGCTGCCCGCCGAGCTTGGCGCCGACTGGGCCGCCCTTCTCGGCTACAAAGCACCCAGGGCCAGCCGCTGGCTGCGCAAGGACGGAGCGCGATGATGTCGGCATCAGCCCTGGCCAGGCGGTGCGTCGCGAGCTGCCTGATCGGGGTAGCGACCGTGACACTTGTCGGAGCAGGCGTGGCCGCGTCGGCCTCGGCCGCCACGCGACGAGAAGCGGTGCTGACCGGGATCACCGGCAAGCACCGCAAGGGTTACGACGAGATTGTCTTTCAGTTCGCCGGCCGGACACCAAGGCACGCCGAAGTCCGTTACCGGTCGCTGCCACAAAGCAGCGCCGGCCAGTATCCGACTATCACCGGTGGGGCACTGGCTATGGTGTCGTTCTCGAGGGCCACGGGCATCCGCGGCGGCGCACTCGCTTATGGCACGGCGGAGCAGAGCTTCGCACTGCCAGGCGTGATCCAGGTCGTCACGGTGAGCGATGCCAACGGCACCCTCGTGCTGGGCGTCAACGTGGCCAGGCGCGCCCACGTTAGCCTCCACGTGCGAGCTAATCGAGATCAGGTTGTCGTCGACGTCCGGACGCCGGGCAGGATCGGAACAGTAGGCGTCGCATTCGTTAGTGCCCGCAGGGCTTCCGGCGCTACACCAACGCAATCAGTCGAGCGCCCGGTGCTCGGCCGCGGCACGCTGGGGGATGCCATCGAGCGGCTGTTCGCCGGGCCGACGCAAACCGAGCAGGCGGATGGCCTGACGTTTATCTCCTCGGGAGCCACTGGTGCCAGAGTCTCCCTCGACTCCTCGGGCGTGGCCAGGGTTTACCTGTCAGGGGGCTGTGACGCTGGTGGCTCGGCTGTCAACATAGCGACCGAACTCGATGCCACGCTGATGCAGTTCAGGGCCGTAAGGTCGGTCAAGATCTACGGGCCGACACTGACCACCGAGCATCCGAACGGCCTGGGTAACTCCATCCCCTCCTGCCTGGTGCCAAGACCCGGAGCGGTAAAAAGCTCTGTCGTACTCACCCTTCTCGGGCTCGGCGCGCTCGGCGTTCTGATAGGTCTCGTCCTCGCCGCGATGAGCATAGCTGCCGCGTTGTGGCGCAAGCCGAATGTCATCACGCCGTCGGCGTACGTGGCCGAGCAAGTCGTGGCGCACCCGGTTCCGGTCGGCCATTTCGAGCCCGATGCGGCCTGGCCGGTGTATCCGCTACGGCAGATGCGGGCCGACCTGGCCAGCGTGCGGGCCGAACTGCAGGCCCGGTACGCCAGGCTCTGGCGATGGCCCGGAGGCCGGGCAATGCTGTTCGTGCTGCCGGTGTCTGTGCCTGCGGCCGTCTGCCTGCTGGTTGCTGGCCTGACGATCGTCTTGGTCGCGGCGGCGTTCACGATCGTCATGTGGGCGTGTGCGGCGGTTGTGCTGGCGGCATACGCGGCGGCCCGCAGCGGCATGCGCGGTGCCGAGAGCCTGTGGCAGAAGGTCATGCGGACCGAAGCGTCGTGCCCGCACTGCTATCACGTTACGGCGCGGCCTGCGTACCGGTGCTGCGGATGCGACAGGCTGCACCGGGACATCCGGCCCGGTCGGCTAGGCGTCCTGGCTCGGCGGTGCGAGTGCGGTGCCCTGCTGCCGACGATGGTGTTGCGGGCGGCCTGGCGGCTGGATCCTGCGTGTCAGCGTTGCGGTCAGCCGCTACGGGTCGGGGCTGCGGCGCTCCGCGACGTCCGCGTTCCGATCTTCGGTGACACCTCGGCTGGCAAGACGCGCTTTATGTATGCGGGGCTAGACAGCCTGATGGCTGCGACGAGCCGGACCGGTATGCCGCTGACGTTTCCTGACAAGGAGTCGGAGCGTGAAGCGAATCTCGCGCTCGGACTGGTGCGGTCCGGACAGGACACGGTCAAGACGTCGGTGGCGCTGCCTACCGCTCTGACGTGCCGCATCGGCCATGGCGCTGGCGCTACGCTGCTGCACCTTTTCGATGCCGCCGGCGAGCATTACCGCGGGTCGGAGATGCAGGAGTCGCTCACCTTTCTTGACCACGGTCATGGTCTGGTCTATGTCCTGGACCCGTTCGCTGTCGGCGTGGTGAATGACCGGACAGCCGGACAATCGTCACCCGCAATTCAGGCCGCGCGCGCAGCCGCCGGTGAGCCTGAACTCGCCTACGAACAGGTTGTCTCCCGCCTGCGCGACAGCGGCGTAGCGGCGAGCTCACAGCGTCTGGCGGTCGTGGTATCGAAGGCCGACTTGCTAGCGGAGGCCGGGATTCAGATACCTTCCGAGTCTGCGGCTATCGCCGACTGGCTGTCTGACGCCGGCGTGCACAACTTGGTGCTCTCAGCTCGCCGCACGTTCGCCGAGGTCAGGTACTTCTCGGTGGCGTCCCTGGCGGCTGGCAGCGCGGGTCAGGGCCGCGACCCCGGCGCTCCGCTGCACTGGCTGCTGGCCGCGCGCGGGGCGCGGCTGCCCGGCGAGGAGGACGGGGTGGCATCGCGGCGTAACGGCGAAGCGAGTAGCGAGAAGAAGGTCCGCAACGCGACAGCAGGGGTACGGCCGTGAGCATCCCGCCGACATTCGTGATGTTTCGTCTCGTGGCGGTCACCGTCACGCTTGTGTTGTTGCTGTCGCTCGGCTTTGGTCTGCGCGGGCATGGCCCGCTCCACGGCCTGGTCGGCTACGGCAACTCGGCGCTCAACTGGCTCGACGCCAACACCGGAGTTCGGTTCAGATGAGTCACCCAGCGCTGGGCATCGACCTGGGCACGACGAATTCGGTAGTCGCGACGCTCGACCAGCACGGTGACGTCGTGGTGCTGCCGAACGCCGTGGGGAGTGAGCTCACACCATCAGTTGTGTATTTCGAGGCAGACGGCAGTGTCGTGGTCGGGGAGCAGGCTCTTCAGGCGACGGCAGCCGATCCGGAGCGCGGCGTGCGGCTGATCAAGCGGCAGATGGGAACGGAGTTCCCGCTACTCATCAGCGGCCAAGAGCACACCCCCGAGTCGATCTCAGCCCTGATCCTGCGGTATCTGGTGGCGGGAGCTTCGCCGGGCGCTGATAGCGCGCAGCGGCAGCGGGCCGTTATCACCGTTCCCGCCTATTTCGGCCTCGCCGAGCGGGAAGCCACCTATCAGGCCGGCCTGATCGCCGGCATCGAGGTGCTGCAGCTACTAGACGAGCCCGTAGCGGCCGCGGCCCACTACGGCCTGACGACAGGCGGCGACCGGACAGTACTGGTGTACGACCTGGGCGGCGGCACTTTCGACACGACGGTGCTGCGGATCAGCGGCGGTGCGGTCACGGTTGTGGCTACCGACGGTCATCACCACCTCGGCGGCGCGGACGTCGATCAGCGCCTGCTCGATGTCGTCGGGGACCGCCTAGAGCAGGTGCTATCCGCCTCGGACTTCGAGCAGTTCATGGACGACCAGCAACTGCTCGGAGGCCTCGTCCTCGATATCGAAGCCGCCAAGCGAGACCTCAGCGCAAGAGTGTCACGTGAGGTCGTCGTCCGCACACCGACTGGCCGGGTCCGGATCGCTGTCAGCCGCGCAGACCTGGAGGCGGCCTGCGCCGACCTCGTCGATACGACGACCGAGATCATCGACCGGGTACTGGCCTCGGCGCGAGCTGCTGGCGCTAGGGCGGTGGATGACGTCATCATGGTCGGCGGCTCAAGCCGCGTCCCGCTGCTGGCAGAGCGCCTCGGAGCGCTGACCGGCCGGGCACCCAGGCTGGTCGAACCGGACCTGGCAGTAGCCAAGGGGGCCGCTCTACGAGCGCACCAGCTCCTCGGCACGCCGGAGCTAACCGCGCTGGCCCGGTCGGCCGGCAAACTTGCCGCGGGCCCGTCGCTCGGCGTGGGCCGGGTGACCACCGTCGCACCGCGCGCCGTCGGCATCCTCGTCGAGGACAGTCATGATCCGGCTGGTCAGCGCAGCTTTGTTGAGCACCTGGTCCGGGGCGGCACACCGCTGCCGGTAACAGTGACCGAGGAGCGGTTCGGCACGATCCTGTCGAACCAGGAGTCGGTCCGGATCCAGGTTTACGAGCAGGCGGGCCCGGTAGCCTCCGCTCAGGTCGAGCACAACCGGCGGGTGCTGGACGGCGAGCTGACCAAGATCGGCGCGCTGCCTGCCGGATCGGTAATCCGGATCACCATGACGATCGCGGCCGACGGCCGGCTGACGGTCGTCGCGCACGAGCCGGTGTCCGGCCGGGAGATAACGCTGGAGGCGTTCGTCGAGGGCGTCGTCGATCAGGCCGAAACCGAGCGGCTCAGCCGCCTGGTTGGCATGACCGTGCTCCGCGGATAGGGGATATAGCGATGGCCAGCTGGATTCGGCGCTCGTTCAGTGCTCCCGGTCTGACGCAGATCCCGCCGGGTGCCGGCCTTGCTGCGCTCCAAGGCCGCTATGGCGGCACGGTAATGCTCTGCATCGATGTGAGCGGCTCGATGGACGGGCTGCCGATTCTCGAGGCAGTTCGCGGTGCGACAGAATTCGTCACCGAGGCGGTAGAGGCGCATTACCAGGTGGGTGTCATGCTCTGGAACACCGAAGTAGTCGCCCTTGCCGAGCCATCGGCCGACGGCGTGGCGGCACAGCAGCTGCTGGCCGGAGTGCGGGGAGCCTACGGCGGCAACTTCCTGATCGGCCCGCTGTCGCACTGCCATCAGATCCTGGACAGGGCCACCGGCGACCGGGTGGTGGCGCTGTTCGGTGACGGTGACCTGACGCCCAGAGCCGAGGTTCTCGCCAAGGTAGCGCAGATGAAGGCGGAGAACATCCGCTTCGTGACGCGCGGCCTCGGCCCGCCAGCCGCCCGCGAGTTTGCCGAGATCGGCTCGGACGAGGAAGCCGCCCGGGTGGAAGTGCGAAGCGTGGACGAACTTGCGGCCGGCATCGCAAGCATGGCCGCCAGCCTCAGATCGCGTGGCGGCAGCCGTGCTTAACTGGAAGGCGGCCAGCCTCAAGCCTGTCGGGGGACCTGCATGAGCACGATGTGGCGGCTGTCCAAGGGCATCTTTGAAGTGAGCGCCGCTGCGCAGCGCGGCATGGTGCGCCAGATAAACCAGTCGGCGGCGCAGCGCCAGTCGATGCGCGGCTCTCGTGCTGCGCAGCAGGGGATTGTCGGTCCGTGGGATCCGCCTCCGCCACCACACCTCGGTGGTTACCTCGACTTCTCCGGCGTCGCCCGGCCCGAGGATGTTTCAGGGAACGGGGCGGACTTCCCCCTCGGCAGGTATGTCGTTCCGCGCAAGCGCTGGGAACCCAGGGAACCTGTGGGGCTGACCGCGGAAGCAGCGAACTCGCATACCGTCGTGTTCGGTGCGAGTACGGCGGGCAAGACGACGTCCATCATCGCGCCCTGGATCTTCGCAGGCATGCGGGCGGGCTATCTGGTCGTGGCGATCGATCTCAAGGGCAACAACGACCTCATCGATAAAGTCGGCCAGTACGCCGCGAGCCAGCCGGCGATCCCTGACGTGCGCGTCGGTGTCTTCGATTACAACTCCCCAGCCACGTCGATGAGTTGGAACTGGATCGCCGACCTGAACGACGAGACGTCAGTGAATGCCGCCGCGGAAGCGCTGTGCGGGCGCGACCGGGACAACGACCCGAACCGCGAGTTCAGGCTCCGTGACCTCAAGTGGATGCGCGGGCTACTCGAACTGGTCAACAACACCGGCGCTATCTGGACGGTCCGCGATGTGCTGGCGCTGCTGGACGACCAGAGCCGGCTCCGGCTACTGATGAGTCGGCAGGTCGGGTCGAGGGCCGCGGTACGTCTCGGTGACCTCGCCTCGCTGGACCCGGCCGAGTACTCGCGAGCCGTCCAGTTTGTGACTACCTATCTGGAGGTGCTCAACACCAACGGCTTCGTCCAAGTGACCCGCCGGTCCGAGGTGAGAATCCATGATCTGGACGACGAGGCTGGCCTGTTCGTCATCAGCGCGCCCTACGCTGACCAGAAGCTCGGCGAGTCTGTGAGCGGGTTGTTCCTTTCCCAGTTCCTGAACAGGCAGCTGCAGAAGTTCAACACCCGCTCGCGGCCGGTGCTTCTTATCCTCGACGAGGCGCCGCGGCTGAAGGACCGGATCGACTTGCCAAGCCTGATGGCACTCGCTGCCAGCGCGAACATGAGCGTGGTGCTTGCGGTCCAGGAAGTCAACAACTTCCGCGAGGACGAGCGCGACGTGATCTTCGCCAACTGCGGCACGCAGATCCTCATGGCTGGTGCCGGACCTAAGACCACGGAGTACTTCGGCGCGCGCCTCGGCACCAGGGTCGCCGTCCGGCAGACGCAGTCGGCCTCCTACACTCGCGACGGCCGGAGCTGGCAGTCCGGCCACCAGTCGGCAGACGTCCCGGTGCTCGGCCACACCGAACTGGCCAACCCGCCGGGCGGCCGGTACGCCGCGATCGTGCACAGTCGCAGCCTGTCGCGCAAGCCGATCATCGTTGACCTCACTAGGCCCGATCTGTAGGAGGGGCGCAGTCGTGACTGAGCAGAGCCAGAGCAGCAAGCCGAGTGGCTGGCAGCGCGCCCAGAACGCCTTCAAGCACACTCAGGAGGCTGCCAAGCATGCTGAGGTCACTATCGCGGTAGCCAGCCGCGTACTGAATCCGCTTGCCGGGCCCGCCGCGGTGCAGACACATGTGGTACCGGTTCCCGACCAGCAGCAATACACACAGCAGGTCGAGATGGAGGAGTTCCGCACCTATGCGGAATCGGAAGAGCTGCAGCGCGAGAGGGCAGCCGGGCAGCTCGGCGGCGAGACAGCGCAGGACCGGCAAGAGCAGCAGGACCGGCAAGAGCAGCAGAACCTCGAGCGCCGTAAGTCACAGACACGGCACCGCGAGCGCGGTCAGTAGCGAAGTCGTACCGGGCTGTCGAAGCTACGTGATCAGCGGCCCGAAATCAGGTGAGCCGTGCGGCCCACCAGGGAGGTCTGGTCGGTGCGCCACTCCCGCTTGTCCGCGAGTTGCATCATGGCGTTGACACCGCGGACGGCAACATACCTGAGCGGTTCGGGCGGCCACGACCCGCCGAGTGGCCCGACCCACGGGAGCCTGACCAGCTCGCTGTCCCGGCTGAGGATGAGATCGGCGAGTGTGCGGCCGGCCAGGTTCGCTGCGGCCACGCCCTCTCCGACGTAGCCGCCGCCCCAGGCGAGGCCGGTGTCGCGATCGAGCCCGACAGCTGGCGCCCACTGACGGGTTGCACCGAGCACCCCCTGCCATGCGCCGTCGACAGCGACATCGGTCAGCACGGGAAAGAGCTCGATGAGCCGCTGGCGGAGCGAGCGGACAGTCTCGCTCGGCGGCGGGCCTTCCGACTCGGTCTCCGAGCCGTACCGGTACGGCGTGCCGCGGCCGCCGATGGCGATCCGCCCGTCGCCGGTCCGCTGGATGTACACGTACCGCCGGGCGCCATCGAGCATGGTCTCGGCCTGCTGCCAGCCGAGAGCTTTCCAGGTGGCTGAGTCGAGCACCGCTGTGGCGATCATGGAGCTCCTCAGCGGCAGCATGACGCGGCGCTGACCTGCCAGGCTGGCGGTGTAGGCCTCGGTGGCCCGGACGATGAACTTCGACCTCACCTCGCCGCCGGCGGTTTGCGCGACCCTCGGCCGGATGCGGCTGACAGGAGTCCCCTCGTAGATCGTCGCGCCGGCCCGCTCTACCGCCTCGCCGAGGCCGATCGCCAGCTTGGCGGGCTGAACGCGGGCGCAGTGCGGGCTGTACCGGGCGCCGAGCACTCCGTCTACCGACACGCGCTCGGCCGTTGACGGCCCGTCCAGCAAGACGCTGTCCTCGGGCCTGAGTCCCCACATCCGGTCCTCTTCGACCTGGGCCCGTACCCTCTCGAGCTGCAACGGCGTCTGGGCCACAGTGAGCGTGCCGCCCTTGCAGAACGCGCAGTCAATCCCTTCCGCTGCGGCCACTTCGCCCACTTCGTCGACCGTTGCCTGGATAGCACGCTCCAGGGCGAGCGCCCCCTCTCGCCCTCCGAGCTCAGCCCAGTGCTCCCGGCTCCCGGCCAGGCGACCCTCCACCCAGCCGCCGTTGCGCCCCGACGCGCCGAATCCCACTGCCTCTGCTT
>Ga0335075_10002053_pt1 | contig 32740 bp, 25 predicted proteins | sample Lox_Sample_24_FD_206723 | JGI IMG/M metagenome (GOLD analysis project Ga0335075, IMG submission 206723) | Soil microbial communities from Loxahatchee National Wildlife Refuge, Florida, United States - Lox_Sample_2.4 | ecosystem: Environmental > Terrestrial > Soil > Wetlands | place: USA...
CTGGGACTGAGACACGGCCCAGACTCCTACGGGAGGCAGCAGTGGGGAATCTTGCGCAATGCGCGAAAGCGTGACGCAGCAACGCCGCGTGGGGGAAGACGGCCTTCGGGTTGTAAACCCCTTTCAGGAGGGACGAAGGTTCGCCGGTGAATAGCCGTGCGGATTGACGGTACCTCCACAAGAAGCTCCGGCTAACTACGTGCCAGCAGCCGCGGTAATACGTAGGGAGCAAGCGTTGTCCGGAATCATTGGGCGTAAAGCGCGCGTAGGTGGCCACATAAGTCCGTTGTGAAAGTCAAAGGCTCAACCTTTGAAAGCCGATGGATACTGTGTGGCTAGAGTACGGAAGAGGCGAGTGGAATTCCTGGTGTAGCGGTGGAATGCGCAGATATCAGGAGGAACACCAATAGCGAAGGCAGCTCGCTGGGACGTTACTGACACTGAGGCGCGAAAGCGTGGGGAGCGAACAGGATTAGATACCCTGGTAGTCCACGCCGTAAACGATGGGTACTAGGTGTGGGAGGTGTCGACTCCTCCCGTGCCGTCGCTAACGCACTAAGTACCCCGCCTGGGGAGTACGGCCGCAAGGCTAAAACTCAAAGGAATTGACGGGGGCCCGCACAAGCAGCGGAGCATGTGGTTTAATTCGACGCAACGCGAAGAACCTTACCTGGGCTTGACATGTATGTGACCGCCATAGAGATATGGTTTCCCTTCGGGGCACATTCACAGGTGGTGCATGGCTGTCGTCAGCTCGTGTCGTGAGATGTTGGGTTAAGTCCCGCAACGAGCGCAACCCCCGTCCTATGTTGCCATCATTTAGTTGGGGACTCATAGGAGACTGCCGGTGACAAACCGGAGGAAGGTGGGGACGACGTCAAGTCATCATGCCCCTTATGTCCAGGGCTACACACGTGCTACATTGGCGCATACAGAGGGTTGCAATACCGTGAGGTGGAGCGAATCCCAAAAAGTGCGTCTCGGTTCGGATTGGAGGCTGCAACTCGCCTCCATGAAGATGGAGTTGCTAGTAATCGCAGATCAGCAATGCTGCGGTGAATACGTTCCCGGGCCTTGTACACACCGCCCGTCACACCACGAAAGCGAGCAACACCCGAAGCCAGTGGCCTAACCGCAAGGAGGGAGCTGTCGAAGGTGGGGTTCGTGATTGGGGTGAAGTCGTAACAAGGTAGCCGTAGCGGAAGCTGCGGCTGGATCACCTCCTTTCTAGGGAGTATCCCTAATGTCGACAGGCTCGACGATCGATTCATTCGTGAATCAACAGACGCTGCTCAGTTTTGAGAGACCGCCCATGGGAATCCCCCGTGGCAGCGTGTTTCGATGAAGCTTGAAAACTGCACAATGGCCAATATTGAATTAAAATGAGTAACAAGGCGGTCGGACTTATTCCTTAGGTCCGACCTGCTCACCGTCAAGATAGTAAGGGCGTACGGTGGATGCCTTGGCACCAGGAGTAGAAGAAGGACGTGGACGGCTGCGATAAGCCGCGGTGAGACGCTGAACAGTCTTTGACCCGCGGATTTCCGAATGGGGAAACCCGGCGCTGGTAATGCGGCGTCATCTGTCACTGAATACATAGGTGGCAGAATGCAAGCGAGCGAACTGAAACATCTAAGTAGCTCGAGGAAAGAAAATCAAACGAGACTCCCTGAGTAGTGGCGAGCGAAAAGGGATCAGCCCAAACCGATCAGATGTAAGAGGACACTCGTTGTCTGATCGGGGTTGTAGGACGCATGTCTCAGTCGTGTCTGGCTGAGCAGCAGTTACAAAAGCAGGTGATAGCCGAAGCGAGTGGAACCTCGCACCACAGAGGGCAAACGTCCCGTAGGCGAAATCGCACTGCACTGCTGATTGTGTTCCTGAGTAGGACCACACCCGTGAAACGTGGTCTGAATCTGGGGGGACCACCCTCCAAGGCTAAGTACTCCCTGGTGACCGATAGTGAACTAGTACCGTGAGGGAAAGGTGAAAAGTACCCCGGAAGGGGAGTGAAATAGTACCTGAAACCATACGCCTACAAGCGGTCGGAGCACCTTCGTGGTGTGACGGCGTGCTTTTTGCATAACGAGCCGGCGAGTTACTCTTCAGTGGCAAGGTTAAGCGATGAGCGGAGCCGCAGCGAAAGCGAGTCTGAATAGGGCGAACATAGTCATTGGAGGTAGACCCGAAACTGGGCGAGCTATCCATGGGCAGGCTGAAGCGGGGGTAAGACCTCGTGGAGGGCCGAACCGACCTAGGGTGAAAACTGGGCGGATGACCTGTGGATTGGAGTGAAAGGCTAATCAAGCCCAGAGATATCTGGTTCTCTCCGAAATATATTTAGGTATAGCGTCGAGTGTTATATGTTGTGGCCGTAGAGCACTGATTGGACTAGGGGCCCCACCAGGTTACCGACTTCAGTCAAACTCCGAAGACCATTACAGTTAGCTCGGCAGTCAGCGTATGGGGGATAAACTTCATATGCGAGAGGGGAACAACCCAGACCATCAGTTAAGGTCCCCAAGTACTAGCTAAGTGGTAAACGATGTCCGAATGCATAGACAACCAAGAGGTTGGCTTAGAAGCAGCCACCCTTGAAAGAGTGCGTAACAGCTCACTGGTCAAGTGTTCGGGCGCGGATAATGTAGCGGGGCTAAAGCTAGTCACCGAAACTATGGGTGTACAGGCCTGCGGGTTCTGTACGCGGTAGGAGAGCGTTCTCAGTGTGTAAGCGTTGGCGAAAGCCTTCGTGCGGTGCTGAGAAGTGAGAATGCCGGCATGAGTAACGAAAGAGGAGTGAGAATCTCCTCCACTGATTGTCCGAGGTTTCCTGAGTAAAGTTCGTCTGCTCAGGGTTAGTCGGGACCTAAGGCGAGGCCGAAAGGCGTAGTCGATGGCTAACAGGTTGATATTCCTGTACCACGTTGAATCCATTATGACCGATGGGGGGACGGGGAAGGGTAAGAGAACCCAGGCGATGGTTGTCCTGGGGCAAGTACGTAGCTAGTTGATCTAGGAAAATCCGGATCGGCGTTTTGACGCGAGGTGCGATGCCAGCTGGTTTGATTACCGGCAAGTCTCTGAGCCCATGCCTCCAAGAAAAGCCTCTAGGCAGGATTCATGTGCCCGTACCGATAACCGACACAGGTGGACACGTAGAAGATACTAAGGTGAGCGAGATAACCCTCGTTAAGGAACTCGGCAAAATCGCCCCGTAACTTCGGGAGAAGGGGCGCCCCGTTAGAGTGAAGTCCGTACGGATGGAGCTCGAGGGGGCCGCAGTGAATTGGTCCAAGCGACTGTTTACCAAAAACACAGGCCTCTGCTAAGTCGTAAGACGACGTATAGGGGCTGACGCCTGCCCGGTGCTGGAAGGTTACGCGGACTTGTTAGCTCTTCGGAGCGAAGCAACGAAGCTAAGCCCCAGTAAACGGCGGCCGTAACTATAACGGTCCTAAGGTAGCGAAATTCCTTGTCGGGTAAGTTCCGACCTGCACGAATGGCGTAACGACTTGGACGCTGTCTCAACGAGGGACTCGGTGAAATTGGAGTCTCGGTGAAGATACCGAGTACCCGCATCAAGACGGAAAGACCCCGTGAACCTTTACTGCAACTTGATATTGGAGTTTGGTGTGTTCTGTTCAGGATAGGAGGGAGACAGTGAACCAGCGGCTGCGGCTGCTGGGGAGTCAACCTTGAGATACCTCCCTTGACATACCGGGCTTCTAACACTGTGCCGTAATCCGGGCAGTGAACAGTGTCAGGCGGGCAGTTTGACTGGGGCGGTCGCCTCCTAAAATGTAACGGAGGCGCCCAAAGGTTCCCTCAGTACGGTTGGAAATCGTGCGTAGAGTGTAAAGGCAATAAGGGAGCTTGACTGCGAGACCGACGGGTCGAGCAGGTACGAAAGTAGGGCTTAGTGATCCGGCGGTAGCAAGTGGAAGCGCCGTCGCTCAACGGATAAAAGGTACTCCGGGGATAACAGGCTTATCGCTTCCAAGAGTCCATATCGACGAAGCGGTTTGGCACCTCGATGTCGGCTCGTCGCATCCTGGGGCGGGAGTACGTCCCAAGGGTTGGGCTGTTCGCCCATTAAAGCGGCACGCGAGCTGGGTTCAGAACGTCGTGAGACAGTTCGGTCCCTATCTGATGTGGGCGTTGGAGAATTGAGAGGATTTGCCCCTAGTACGAGAGGACCGGGGTGAACGTGCCTCTGGTGTAGCTGTTGTCCTGCCAAGGGCATCGCAGCTTAGCTACGCACGGAACGGATAACCGCTGAAGGCATCTAAGCGGGAAGCCGTCCTCGAGATGAATTCTCCCATCCCCTTGAGGGAGTAAGACCCCTGGTAGACCACCAGGTTGATAGGCCGGCGGTGGAAGGATGGCAACATCTGTAGCTGACCGGTACTAATGGGTCGAGGGCTTGACGGATATTTATTTTAGTGGGTCATTGTGCAGTTTTTAAGCTTCATCGGAACTTCATAGTCTCTACATATTTCCGGTGGTGCAATAGCGTAGAGGAAATACCTCTTCCCATTCCGAACAGAGTAGTCAAGCTCTACAGCGCCGATGGTACTTGGGGGGCAACCCCCTGGGAGAGTAGGTCGCCGCCGGTTTTTCTTCAAAGAGCGTCCCTTCGGGGGCGCTCTTTGTGTTTAAGGATGCGCTCAACTCTCGCTCGGCCGTGTGGCGCCGGGCGCCTGGCCTTCGATGCCGGATAGGGGCATCCCGGGGAGCACGCCGGCCTACCTGGAGAGAACGGTGCTTTCTCCTCGCCCCGGCACAAGGCGTTGGATTCGTGTTGGGACTGCCACGGATCCGTATAAGCGGCCGTATGGCGAGGGGTAGCTGGACGGACCGGCACCATGGGCGTGGTGCCGAACGGGCCTCAGGGCGCGTCAGGTGAGACCGAGATTCAGCAGCGTCCGCTGTCGCGCAGCTGGCGGCGATACTTGTTCATCGCGGAACGCTTGAAGTCGCCGTGTGTGACGGTCTTCATCGAGTCGACCTTCTCCCGGTGGAAAGGTGAGCTCAGGCTTTCGTTGTGCCCGATCACGTTGCGTATGCGGATGTCGAAACGGCAGCGCAGCCAGCGGGTCAGCTTCAGTGAGCCGCGCATCTGCTTGGCGTTGGAAAGCACCTCGTGGTCGGAATAGCCGACGTGCTCGATCCCGATCGCGGTCTGATTCAGCCCGACGGTGTGACGGCAGCGATTGTCCAGTGAGACGAACTGGAAGATCCTGCCGCTGCGGGCGACGCCGAAATGCGCGCATACATTCGGAAGCTCCCCGAATTCCGGGTCCGGCTGATCGGATCTGAAGGTGTTGTAGAGAGAAGAGATGTCCGGTGTCACCGAGTAGTGCTCGACGATCACCTTTGGTTTCTCGAGACGCCATTCACGCTCGCCGTAATGCCGTCTCGAGTAGGTGGCCATCTCGTGGCGCCGCTTGGCACCGAAAGGAATGCGTTTCTGGACGATCGACGGCTTCTGCGCCTTCCGGCCCTTGCCGGCTTTCACGGCCGCCGGTTCAATCGGGGATCCGCCGCTGTCAGGGGCCGGTGAAGAATGAGCCAAAGCGACCGGCAGGCAGAGCGCGGCGATGGCGAAGAGCAGCAGGGCCGCTCTGGGTGAAGGTCGGTTCTCGCGAGGAGTCACCCACCGATTGTCTCAGGCTCAGACCTCGAGCTTGATGCGGGGAGGCAGCAGGGCCTCGGGCAGGTTGGTCGAGGGGCCCCGTCCACAGGTGCCGCGGCGGCTTCGGGAGGGCTTGGTCACGGCCGGGCGGATGTGGGTGCGGACGGGCCGCTCGATCCGGGGAGAAGACGGCCGGTTCCTCGTTCGGCCCGGGCCGCAGGGAGCGGTGGTGACCCTCGGTTCGGCCGGAAGTTCCGGGTATTCGAGACCGTACTCACCGAGTGTCGCGAACTCGATCATCAGGTCCAGTGCGTCGGCTGCTTTGGCCGGGATCTTTTTCATATGCACGAACATAGGTTCGTAATTTACGGGAACCTTCGGACACGAACGTGTGTTTGCAAGGTTCCGTGCAGCATTGCCCTGAAACACAGTGCTGGAGCCAAGTAGACTCGGATTGATCGAGGCTGGAAGTCCCAATTTGCGGCGACTTTCTCAGCGGCCGCGACGTCCGAAGTTCTGTCCGACAGGTGCGACGGCCTTGAGCGTCGGATCGGGCGGTTCGATCTCCATGAGCGAGTTGACGATCAGGTTCACGACGCCCTGGTTGGTCTCGATCCGGCCACGCGCCTGGAGCAGGGTCGCGCTGCGGATCACCAGCCTGTATTTCTCGGCGACCCGGGGCGGAGTGATCAGGTTGAGGGTGCCGAACTCGTCCTCGACCAGCAGAAAGATCGTGCCCTTGGCGGTCTCCGGCCTCTGCCGGGCGACCAGCAGTCCGACCACCTCCGTCAGGGAACGATCGGCCAGAGCGGCGGCCTCGACCGTGTTCTTGACATGCGACTCGAGGCTGGGCCGGAGCAGGGCCATCGGGTGGCCCTCCAGGGTCATGCCGATACTGCCGTACTCGGCCCGCACCCGGTTCCATGCGCTCGGCTCCTGGAGCTCGGGCGTATCTCCGTTGCCGAAGGGCAGGGAAAGCTGCCGGCCGATCGCACCGCCACCGCCGTCCAGGCCGAGACCGGCGTTCCACAGGCCCGAGACACGCCCGCCCTGCGGCAGGGAGCGCAGCGCGCCGGCCCAGGCCAGATGCTCGAGGTCCTGCCGCCGGAGCGGCATTCTCGAGGACAGATCACCGAGGTTCAGATACCGGCCGCCGCGGTCGCGTTCGGCGACCAGCTGCTCCATCTCCTTCTGGCTGGCTCCCTTTACATAACCCAGCCCGATGCGAACCGAAGGCCGGTTCGGTGGGGGATCGTCCCGGTTCTCCGGCCACTCGGCCACGCAATCGACCCGGCTGGAGTTGATGTCCGGCGGCAGGACCTCGACCCCTGAGCGGCCCGCCTCCTGCACCAGGGAGTCCGGCGGGTAGAAGCCCATCGGCTGCTCGTTCAGCAGCGAGGCCAGGTATTCCGGGGCGTAATGGACCTTGAGCCAGGCCGACTGGTAGGCCAGCAACCCGAAAGCGGCCGAGTGGGCCTTGGGAAAGCCGAATCCGGAGAAACCGATGATCTGCCGGAAGATGTCGTCGGCGATCCGGGGAGTGATGCCCTTGGCGATGGCGCCATCGGTGAAGCGTCTGCGGTGGATCTCGAGCGCTTCCTCTGAACGCTTGCGGCTCATCGCGCGCCGCAGGCTCTCGGCCTCGGAGGAGCTGTAGTCGGCCACATGCATCGCCACCTCGATCACCTGCTCCTGGAAGATGATCACTCCGAGCGTCTCCTCCAGCACCGGCTTGAGCAGCTCATGCTGGTAGGGCACTTCGTAATCGGGATCCTCACGGAGCAGGCGCCTCCGTTCGATGTAGGGGTGGACCGCGCCGCCCTGGATCGGTCCGGGCCTGACCAGAGCCACCTGGATGGTCAGATCATCGATGCTCATCGGCCTCAGGCGCGGCAGCATCTGCATCTGGGCCCGGCTCTCGATCTGGAAGACGCCGGTCGTCTCGCCCCGGCGGATCGCCGTGAAAGTGGGGTCGTCATCGAGGTCGATCCGGCTGAGGTCCACCGTTTCACCACGGATCCGGTGGATCTCGTCGACACAGCGCTCGACCGCCGAGAGCATGCCGAGTCCGAGCAGGTCGATCTTCAGGAAACCGGCGTCCTGACAGGAATCCTTGTCCCACATAACGATCTGGCGCTCCTCCATCGCGGCCGGCACCACCGGGCAGATCTCATCGAGACGTTTGGTGGAGATCACCATGCCGCCGGAATGCTGCGACGGGTTGCGCGGGACGCCCCGGGCCTCTCCGATCAGCCAGGAGAGGTTCTTCCAGCCGTTCGAATGAGCGCGCTCGGCCCCGACCGCGCTGACCAGATCCCGTTCCAGATCGTCCGACCCGCTGTAGAAATCGACGGAACGGGCCGCTTTTTCGATCTCCGAGGCGGGAATGCCCATAGCCTTGCCGAAATCGCGGATCGCTCCCCGCGAACGGTAGGTGGGGAAGGCGGCGACCAGGGCGGATCGCTCGCTGCCGTACCGCTGGTGGATGCGAGGGATCAGCTTGGCCCTGATGTCCCGGGGGAAATCGAGGTCGATGTCGGGCGCCGCGGTCACCTCGTCGTTGAGGAACCTTCCCGGGAAGAGATTCGCCTTGACCGGATCGATGTGCGAAAGGCCGGTCAGATAGCAGACGATCGAACTGACGCTGGAGCCCCGGCCCCGGCCCGGCGGCAGGACCGAGCGGGCGGAGACCGGTCCGCGAACCTCCGCCGCGACCTCCCGGGCCAACTCCAGGAGATCGTGATGCAGCAGGAAGAAACCGGAGAGTCCCAGCTTGCGGATGATCTTCAGTTCGTTGTCCAGCCGCCGTTCGGCGGCGGCCGCTTCCGCCGTCCCGCGATAGCGATCGTTCAGCCGGACGGCGCAGAGTTCGGCCAGCGAGCCGTCCGCGGTCGGATCATCCGCCTGGGGATAGCGATAGCCCAGCTGCCGCTCGAGGTCGAACTCGAGCCGCTCGGCGAGATTTAGGGTCTCGGCGATCGCCTCCGGATACTGCCTGAACCGGTTGACCATCACTTGGGGGTCGGCCAGGGAGGAACTCGTGTTGCCGCGCCGCCGCGGTTCGGAGCCCTGCATGCTGGTGCCGAGCCGGACCGAGACCAGTACGTCCTGCAGCCGCGCTCGCTTCCTGGTGTGGCTGTGAACGTTGCCGGTCGCCACCGTGGGCACGCCCAGGTTGCGGGCGATGCCGCTCAGCCAGCGGTTGCGGGCGTGGTCGTGGCGCCAGAAGGGGCGCTGCAGCTCGATCCGGAGGTTCTCCGGACCGAACCAGCCGAGCAGGCCGCGGGCCATGCTCTCGCCACGGGCGAGATCCCCCTCGGCCCAGGCCGAGGCGATCAGTCCCTGCCGGGCACAGCCGCTCAGGCAGATCAGGCCCTCGGCCCGGGCGGCGAGCGACCCGAGCGGGACCGATGGCTGTGTGGCCCGCCGGCTCGGTTCGTCCCGGGTGTGGGCGTGGGCTTCGGTCAGCAACCGGCAGAGATTGCGGTAGCCGGTGCCGTCCTTGACCAGCAGGGTCAGATGGAAGAGACGGCCGCGCAGTGAGACGGTCAGCTCGGCCCCGGTGATCGGCCGGATGCCGGCTGCCTTGCAGGCCACCGCGAACTCCATCGAGCCCCAGACCCCGTCGTGATCGACCAGGCCCAGCGCCGGATAGCCGAACTCCGCCGCCTGTTTCGCCAGCTCGAACGGGGAGGAGGCGCCGTCCAGGAAAGAGAACGACGAATGGCAGTGGAGCTCGATGTATGGTGCGGACACGGCGTCACCACTCGCGTCAGGCGCGCTGGGCGAACCACTGCTGTGAGGGGAAGGCCTGGAACACGGTCAGGTCGCGCCCATCGATCAGGACCAGCTCGAAGTACCAGCGTTTGATCGGCGCGGCGGTCCACCAGCCGTCCTCGACGATCCACTCCTCCCGGACCGCGACCACGTCGACGTCGTTGACCTGGATCGGTGTGCGCCGCGAATCGCTGGCCACCTCGACCGGGCGGGGCTGGTAGAGACGAGTGGCCTTAGACAAGAGAAAAACCACCTCTGGCAACGATTTTTGGTCTATAAGACCAAAAATCGTTGCCAGAGTTCGGGGACTTGGGATTCCGTTTGGGTTTGCTGATCATTCGTTTACTCCGACAGGTAGGGGGTGAGCAGCATGCGCCGCTCCGGCAGGTGGGACTCGAGCTCGGCGTCCAGCACTCGCATCAGGCCGTCCTCGCCGACCGCGGCCCGGACCTGCCGGGCGGCGGCGTCGAGCCGCAGCGAGCGGGTCTGCTCGGGCTCGTGGGTGATCTCGATCTGCTCCGGGGCACCCGGGGCGAGATCGGTGACCCGCAGGTTCAGCACCTCGGCCGGTCTCGGCAGATACTCGAGGGCGGGCAGCAGGATCAGGCGCAGCATCTCGGCCCGGGCGGTCGGGCGGCGCGGGGTGACCTCGTGGGTCCAACTGCCGCCGCCGGCCAGTTTCGCCTCGATCGTCACCCGGCGTGCGGTCAGGCCCAGATCTCCGAGCCGGCCGGCCAGGCGATCACAGAGGATGGTCATGGTGCCGCGCAGGTGGATGCCGGAGGAGATCTCGGGCAGATCGAGGGATTCGCAGAGCTCTTCCCTCGGTTTCCGGGGCCGGAGATCGGACTCGGCACCCAGGGCGACATGGCGGGCCTCGGTCCCGAGGTGGCCGAAGCGGTCGGCGACCGCGTCGCTTGAGAGCCTGGTCAGATCGCTCAGGTGATGGATGCCGAGCTTGTAGAGCGAGGCGGTCATCCGTCGGGTCTCCGCCTCCGGCCCGCTGAGCCTTCCGATCAGGACGGCGACCGGCAGGGCACCGAGAAAGTCCCGCAACTGCCCGGCCGGCACGACCGAGATCTCGCCCTCGTCGCTCCTGCGGGCGGCCGCGTAGGCGACCAGGCGGGTCGGCCCGGCCCCGAGCTTGACACTCGGGCCCAGCCGTTTCGCGGTGGTCTCGAGCACGCCGTCGAGCCCTCCGTAGAGCCGCTCGATCTCCTCCGCCCGGAAGAAAGCCTCGCCACCGCGCTCCGACTCGACCTCGGCCCCGATCGATTCGAGCCGGGACAGGACCAGCTGCCAGAGATTCTCGGCGTGTCTGGGGTCGGGGGTGACCAGAGTCAGGCTGGGGCAGATGTCGATCGCCTCACCGATCCCCATGCCGGCACGAACGCCGAGTCCGTAGGCGACCCTTGAAACCTCCCCCAGGACCTGGGTCGCGTCGTGCTGGGGAGCCAGCGCAATTGGCTCCAGAAGACGGTTCTGGTCCTTGCCGAGCGCGGCTCGGAGGGCGAGAAGGGGAAGGATCACTGCGACGACCATAGACGAACATATGTTCGCATATGCCGGAGTCGGAAGCAACCGGAGCGGCCGGGGCGGATGCGAGAATCGGCCGATGGAAGAGGGAATTCTCGAGTTCGATGGTGAGATCTGGCTCAGCGAAGGCGCGGGTGGCTGGCATTTCGTGACGATTCCGGTTGATCTGGTCGACGAGATACGGGATCGATCGGCCGGAAATCCGAAGCCGTTCGGAATGGCGCCGGTGGAGGTGACGGTCGGTGAATCGACCTGGAAGACGTCGCTGTTCGCCGACACGAAAAGGGACTCGTATCTGCTGCCGCTGAAGGCCGAGATCCGGCGCCGGGAACGCCTGGAGGCGGGTGACGAGGTTCGGGTGAGGATCGATGGCGATTGGTGATCGTCCGCCCATCTCCCCGGAGTGCTTAGATGGAGGGATGCCATCGCCCGGAGAGAGCGATCCCGCCTGGATCAGGGGGCTGACTCAGCCTCGCCTTTCCCGGCGCCAATTCGTTCGGGGCGCCGCGGGAGTGACGATGGCCGGCGGCCTGCTCCAGTTCCTCGCGGCCTGCGGTCTGCCCGGCACCCGGGATACCGGGGCCCCGGCCGACTTCGACTGGGCCGCCTGGTGGAAGGACCAGAAATCGAACGGCACCCTCGATTTCGCCAGCTGGCCGCTCTACATCGACAGCGCGGGCGGACGGCACCCCTCGCTGGACAAGTTCACGGCGGCCACCGGGATCAACGTGAACTACCGGCCGGTGATCCAGGACAACGCCTCCTTCTTCTCCCAGATCAGCCCGGTGCTCCAGGCCGAACAGGGGATCGGCTACGACCTGATCGTGATTTCGAACGGCTGGCAGCTCACCCAGTTGATGCAGAATCGCTGGCTGATCCCGCTCGATCACTCGCGGCTGCCCAACTTCAAGAAGTACGCCGGGACGGTCGCCACCGATCTCGCCTACGACCCGCATGTCACCTACTGCGCGGTGTGGCAGGCGGGGGTGACCGCGATCGCCTACGACGAGGATCAGACCGGCCCGATCGACAGTCTCGACGCGCTGTTCGACCCGAAGTGGAAGGGCAAGGTCGGCATGTTGAGCGACAACGACGAGCTCGGCACGGTCGGGCTGCTGGCGCTCGGAATCGATCCGCAGACCTCCACCTACGCCGACTGGAAGAAGGCCGCGGCGCTGCTGACAAAACAGCGGGACGACGGCATCGTCCGCCAGTACTACGACAACAGCTACATCAAGGCGCTCCAGGACGGGGATCTCGCGATCAGCCAGGCGTATTCCGGTGACATCTTCCAGGCCAACGCCTCCGGCTATCCGAACCTGAAGTTCGTGATCCCGAAGCAGGGCGCGGTGCTGTGGCGCGACAACTCGGTGATCCCGCTCCATGCCGAGAACCCGGTCGACGCGCTCGAGTGGATCAACTTCTACTACCGCCCGGACATCCAGGCGCTGATCGCCGACTGGGTCAACTATGTCTCGCCGGTGCCGGCGGCCAAGCCGATCGTGGCGGGAAAGCTCGACGATCCTTCGGTGGCGAACAGTCCGCTGGTCTTCCCGAGCGAGGCCGATCTGAAACGGCTGAGCGAGTATCCGGTGACCGAGACGATCGAGACCCATGATCAATGGACATCGCTGTTCGACCCGATAATCCAGTCATGAGGCGGCACCGATGAGATCCCGGATCGTCCCGTACCTGCAGTCGGCTCCGGCGACCCTGTGGCTGGCGATCTTCTTCGTGGTTCCGCTGGTCTCGATCGCCTCGATCTCGCTGATGACCGGCAACTCGATCGAGGGCTACGACCTGACCTGGAACTTCGGTGTCTACCCGGACGCGATCGACCAGTACTCGGCGCAGCTGCTGCGCTCCTTCCTCTACGGGGGCGTCTCGACCGCACTCGCCCTGATCGCGATGTATCCGGTGGCCTACTGGATCGCCTTCCGCGGCGGCAAGCGCAAGTCGCTGTTCCTCTTCCTGCTCCTGCTGCCGTTCCTGGTCTCGTTCATCATCCGCATCCTCACCTGGCAGTTCATCCTCTCCGACGAGGGCCTGGTGCTCGGCACGCTGAAGGACATCGGGCTGGTGGGGGAAAACGCGCATGTGCTCTCGACCCCGTTCGCGGTGATCACCGGCCTCACCTATGACGCGCTGCCCTGGATGGCGCTGCCGATCTACGTCGCGCTGGAGAAGATCGACCGCAACCTGGTCGAGGCCGCCAACGATCTCTACGCATCGGGCTGGCAGCAGTTCCGCCGGGTGATCCTGCCGCTTTCCGCCCCTGGGGTCTACGCCGGGATCCTGCTGGTCGGCATCTCGAACATCGGTGACTACCTGAGTGCCCAGATCCTGGGTGGTCCGAGCACGACGATGATCGGCAACATCATCCAGACCCAGTACGTGCAGAACGGCGACTACCCGGTCGCCTCGGCGCTCTCGCTGATCCTGATGGCGGCCCTGCTGCTCTGCGTGTTCGTCTACGCCTGGGTGTTCGGCACCCGGACGATTCAGGAGTACGCCTGATGGCCGGCAAGGGAGTGGGGGCGAGCACCGCGGCACCGGTGAGAAGGCATCCCTGGACGCGTTTCTTCCTGCCGACCTACGTCTTCCTGGTGATGGCCTACACGCTGGTGCCGATCGCGGTGATGATTCTCTACACCTTCAACAAGGCGCCGAACGACCGGCTCACCTTCGCCTGGCACGGATTCACCACCGAGTGGTACGGAAAGCTCTTCGACGTCGCCGACCTGACCCAGGCCCTGATGCACTCGCTGGAGGTGGCCGTGATCAGTTCGATCATCGCCACGGCGCTGGGAACCCCGGCCGCGATGGCCCTGGCCAGAAGGAAGTTCGCGGGCCGCGGAGCGATCGACCTCACGGTGGTCACCAGCCTGACCGCACCGACCGTGGTCGTCGGAGCGTCCCTGCTCGGGTTCTTCATCGCCCTCAACGTGTCGAGAGGGATCGGAACGATCCTGATCGCCCACGTCGCCTTCAACCTCGCGATCGTGATCATCGTGGTCCAGGCCCGGCTCTCCGGACTCGACCACTCACTCGAGGAAGCCGCTCAGGACCTGGGCGCGAACCCGTGGGTCGCGTTCTGGAAAGTCACCCTGCCCCTGATCGCACCGGGGATCTTCTCGGCATTCCTATTGTCCTTCGCCCTGTCGATCGACGACTACATCATCACCAGCTTCGTGGCCGGCCAGACACTCACTTTCCCGCTCTGGGTGGCGGGCGCGGTGAAGGTCGGAATACCGCCACAGGTCTTCGTGATGGGCACGCTGATTTTCGTCAGCGGCGTGCTGATCGCGGCGGCCAGCCTGATCCTTCAGCGGCGGGGAGAGCGGCGGCTGGCCGTTCAGGCCGCTGATGATGATTGGGTTTAGCTTTTCTTGCGAGTATCAGGGCGGCCCGATCCCCGTCATTGACCCCTTGCCTTCGCGTTCTCACTTGAAAGGGGCGAGCGCTCAAACCGGACGAGCACAGTCGAATCTTCCGTCTAGTCTCGGTTGGTCACGTCTTCAGGTCCAGTTTGCTCAATGAAACTTGACAGGTACTTGTTGTATATGTAAGTTTGGGCGAGCAAAACTTTGGATGCTGGTTGGGAAAAGACTAGGAGGGTCTATGCAGGGGGAAGCGGCTAACACCGATGTCCTCGAGCCGGGGGGTGAGCAGAATGGAGTGAGTTCCGCTCGGCCTCTACTTGCTTTCGGGAGTCAGAGACAAGCAGACCAAGGCGATATCGAACATGCGGAGTCAGATTCCCCGCTGGGATTCGATCCCCCGCCCCTTGTGGGGCGCCATGTTCAGCTTCGCGCGATCACGACGGACGACTATCGATTCCTTCAGCTTGTCGAGACCAGTAGTGAGATCGGAGTGCGCTGGCGTTTTCGAGGTACTACGCCTAGTCCTGAGGGTTGGGCTCAGTCAAGTGGGGCATCGAGCCTTGCTCAGTTCATGGTCATCAAGAGGGTGGACCGAACTCCGCTAGGGCTAGTCGTTGCCTACCAGGCAAACTTTCAAGACGGATACGCCTATGTTGCTGCCGCAAAGTTTGAGCCCAAGCAAAAGTCGCCCTTGATGATTCTTGGGATTGTGATGTTCATCAACTACGTCTTTAGCTGCTGGAACTTTCGCAAGCTCTACATGGAGGTGCCCGAGTACAATCTCCCCCAGTTCTCCAGCCGAATTGATCGCTACTTTACGGTCGAGGGAACTCTTCGGGAGCACATCTATTCCGTTGGCAGATACTGGGACCAGTTCATCCTTTCCGTCGACAGAAGCACCTGGCAGGAACGGGGACAATTGCTCACTCAGATGGCGCTGAAGGAATCATGAGTCGAGGCCACGCTTCAGGTCGCAGAAGGCAGATGTTGTTGCAGCATCGGTTTGCGATTGTGGTTGCGGTCGTAGTCGTTGTGTTTCTGTGTCTATCGCGAGAACATGCGAATGCGAATTTCACAGCCCGTCCTATGCCGGAATCTGAGGCTAACCGACTCGTGTTTAGCCGCGAGGAGGCAGAGGCGATGGTGAGCCGCGACGCAATTGACTACTACGTCAAGACATATCGCGTTGACCGCAATGAAGCACGCAAACGCCTTGGCACTCAGCTGATTGCTCCCAACCTGCAATGGCCTCTCAAGAAGGAGCTGGGCGACGAACTTTCAGGGTTGTGGTTCGACAATGATTCGGGCAATTGGGTCGTTCAGATGACGGACGAAGCTTCCTCAGGGGCCGCCAAAGAAGTCTTGGAGCGTTTGGGCCTGGGGGACTCTTCCCGGCTCGACCGCGTTGACTACACACGTTCCGAGATGCTTGAGGCGAAGAGCGAGCTAAGAGTGCGATTGCTGGGGATGCTCGGTGACAAGTTCGAAGGTGGCCACCTGGGCCTCGGGGCGGAGGCAATTGAGGTGAAGCTTCCCAATGACCTGGACCCAGAAGTTCGCGGTCAGATTGCGGCCGCTGTTGGAGACGTGTCGCAGGGTCCTGGTCGTCCACCAGTCGAGGTGGCGTATCTGAATCCGGAATCGCTCGTGGTCGAGCCTTCCGCCTGCTCGCATCCCCGTTGCGACACGATGGCCGCCGGGGTCAGGGTAGGATGTACGGCCGCGTTTAAGGGTTACATGGAACCTGGGCCCGGGAGGATATCGCCGGGAACCAACTGGTTCTCGGCGGGCCACTGTCTGATATATCCCGGGGGGTCGATCGGTGACCCGTGGTCCTATGAACCTCTGCACGGGGACTTGACGCAGTACGGCACCGTGACCGCTGCCTATTGGGGAAATGGGTTCGGCGATGCGGCGCTATACCATAGGAGCAGCGGACCTCTCGGTATCCCCGGTTCCGGTGTTCCCGGCTACGTCAATTGGACGACGAACTCCATCCGTCCCATCCAGGGTTGGAAGTCCCAGAGCGCAGCCGTAGGGACCGTCGCCTGCAAGCATGGTGCGGTCACGGGTACCGGCTGCGGGACTGTTACCGACAACGACTGGGATGGTGCAATTCACGGTGAAACGTTCACAGACATGATCCGAGTTGATGGCCATTGTGTTCGGCGGGGGGACAGCGGTGCTCCGATTACCGCTGGTGATGTTGCGGTAGGAATCCTGTCTGGTACCGACTATGAGTGTCCTGGGTTCAGCATCAACGAGCCGATCCATCGCCCGGTCAATATCTGGAACAACGTCCCGATCGTGTTGCCGTAAATGGACAAGTTGGAGAGGCATGTGGAAGTTCCTTGGGAGTCGTTCGCGCTTGAGGTCGCTGCGATTGCCGATGTTCCAGTTTCGGATCTTGGCCCTGAGATTCGGTTGGTCGACGATCTCGACCTTGACTCGCTCGCTCTGGCGGAGTTGGCCGCCTTCATCGGCGATTCCTATGAAGTTCCCGGAGGATTGGACGAAATACTCGTCTCAGCTTGGAATGGGCTCACCCTAGGACAGCTTTTCGAGAGGATTTCAACAAGCCGGGTGCCAACCGTTGGCAAGACACCCGCTACCGACGGAGGCAGAGAATGAGAAGCAGGTTCACGACATGGGGCGGGTCGCCGGTGCTATTGGCTGCTGCGCTGGTAGTGGCAATCAGTCTGGTAGGAACGGCGATCGCGGGGCGCGAGAACTCTTCTTCGTCTCTGTCTCGAGCCGATGTCAAGAAAGTTGTGCGTAAGCAGATCCGCGCCCTCGCACCCAGGCTCTCGGTCGCCCGTGCGAAGCGGGCGAATAATGCCAACTCGGCTCAGAGCGCTGTGGTCGCACAGAGAGCGGAAAAATCCGAGAGCGCGGACCACGCCACTCGGGCGAATATGGCATCAGAATCTCAGAATGCCGCACAGGTGAACGGCATCAAGATGACCCCTGTCTACTACGAGCGAAATCCCGGTTCGGCGACCGAGACGATTCTCGATGCAGCGGGACTAGCGCTGAAGGCGGCCTGTGCGGCCGACGGGAAAATCTCCATCACGGCGACTACTAGTTTTGATGGGGCATCGATCTTTTCCTCGGCGGTTGACACGAACTCAAACAACAACAATTCAAATGCCGATGAGGAGAGTGGATCTTTCGATATCGGAGATCAGTTTGACCTGCTCGCTGGCAGCAATGGAGATCCCGCTCTGATCACTTTCGAATACGACGGAGCAGGCCCCGATTCGCTTGTCGGGGTCGTGACAGCGGATCAGCACCATCCGGCTGGTGATGCCTGCCGGGTCCGAGGTCAGGTCTCAAGCGGATTCTTGCCGCCTCCTTGAACTCCCAAAAGAGGGTTGGACAACTTCTAAGATTGAATCCGACCTTAGATTTACCTGCAGCCGGACGGGTATGGCGGATGGGTACACCAATGCGAATCAACGGCCGAGTTGGATCTATATGGCCCACCATTCAACTGCCAATCGCCAGCTGCACGGCACTGCTTATCACTATCCCGATCCGCAATAGGAAGGGTCCAAGATGAACCACGCAATTAAATTCGGATCAGGTATCGGGGTTGTTGGGCTGCTCGCAGTAGTGGCAGCTTTGACGTTCGGTATATCCGGTCCAGGCCAGAGTGAAGCCACGCCCGCGAACCCGGATCAGAAAGCCAGTCATGATTTGAGTGTTCTGGAACCCGTTCAGCCTTCCGATCTCAGAGGTTTCGGTGAGGAAGCGGATTTTAGAATTGGTTTGACGATTGATCGATTTGGAGAAGATTCGAACACGGTCGTAGATTCTCTTGCCCAGGTGAATGCGGCGGACGGCAGCCGGATCACGATCTATGGGGTTGACCAAGCTGTCTGCTTCTACAAGGAGATGGGAGCTGGAACCTGTGGAAACGATGAGAGCCTGTTGGACGAAGGCCTCTTTGTCTCCAGTCCCACCGGTTGCTCTGGATGGGAAATACTTGGCCTCGCACCAGACCGGGTCACAAAGATCACTACCACCGACCCCGAAGGGGTCTCAAAGAGCTGGCCAGTTTCATCCAACGTCTACCTCGCAAAGGTTGGACATGACGACGTGGACGTACAAGGCTTCGACGAGTCTGGTCAGAAATTGGTTGATTTCCCGGTGGATATTTCGTGGATGGACAAAGGAATGACCGGATGTAGTCCGGTGCAGTAGCGCGAGTCTGCTGCGAAGGAGAGGCCCACATGGGTCGGGCTTCTCCTTCGTTTTCGTGCGAAGCACGTGCAGGCGGATAATCTGCTCGGATGAGGGAGACGAGGTGGCATGCCGGGTTGGTCCTGTTGGGATTGATCGTGCTCATGCCGGCCTGGGTTTCACAGGCCGGGGCGGATGAGCTGAGGGTGAACGTGCCGGAGGTGTCCGGTTCGAAACAGGTGGGCACACGCTCGTTCCAGTTGGTCGATCGGTCGCGTTCGGCCGGATTCGATCAGTCCGGCAAGCGACGGCTGATGGTTCAGGTTTATTACCCGCTGGCGGATCGGTCCCAGACTCGGTGCCGTCAGGCGCCGTACATGGCATCGGCGACCGAGCGGAGCCTGCTCGGATTCATCGCGATCGACCGTCCGGTCACCGTTGACACCGGGGTCTGTGCCGGCGGCAAGGTGCGGGGCCGGGCGCTGCCGCTGCTCGTTTTCTCACATGCCTACACGGCGAGCCGTGGGGTCTACTCGTCGCTGCTGTTCGATCTGGCCAGCCGTGGGTTCATGGTCGCTTCGGTCGACCACACCTACGACTCCTTCAACGTCGCCTTTCCCGGCGGGAAATCTGTGGACGGTCTCTTCGGCAGCCCGCTCTCGTCGAAGCCGATCACCGAACCCGAACTGGTTTCGCTGGTTCAGATGAGGGTGCGTGACCTGCGTTTCGTCACCACGAGGCTTCTGCGCGAGAGTTCCCGGAAACGCTCTTGGCTCGGTGGCCGCATCGATCGCGGGCGAATCGGCGTGTTCGGGCATTCGCTGGGTGGCGCGACCGCGGCCCGGGTCGCGACGGTGGACCGGCGGTTTCGTTCGTCGGCCGATGTCGACGGATCGCTTTTCGGCGAGTGGCCTTTGACCGTCCGCACTCACAAGCCGTTTCTCCTGTTGGTCGCGGAGGGTGGGCTGGGGCAGGTCCTGCCTCAGGACAAGGCATGCGACTTCTTCGCAGGAGCCACCGGGCCCAAGATGGCATGGCAGCTCGATGGGGCGAAGCATCTTTCCTTCAGTGACTTTCAGAGTCTCGCGCCGCAGCTCGCCGAGAGCTATCCCGAATGGCCGTTCGCTTCCCTGTATCCGGCGATCATCGGTGACCTGGAGCCGGCCGCCTCGATTCGCTCGCAGCGGGAGGGAATCGCACGTTTCTTTCGGGCGACTCTGAAACCGGCCCCTGGGGTGGGCGAGCGGCCGGATCCGCCGTCCGGAATCACACCCGCGAGTGGCGGGCAGCTGACCTGCCGGTGATGGCGGTGGCCGCCTACCGGCCGATGAGATGCGCATCGGCGTCGAGCCGAGATTTGTGCCGACCGCCCATGTACCGTATTGTTCGCCGCAAGGAGTGGGGAATGATTCCCAGAGGGTGAACACGGGAGAGGCAAGACATGAGTCTTTACGTCCGCATGACCGGCATCGTCGTTTCGACGCTGGCATTGATGCTGCTGGCATTCGCCGGCCCGTCCGGCGCGAGCACGCAGACGAACCAGTCCGGGGGAGCCGCCCTCGGTGTGATCTCCGCACAGAAGTCAGAGGCCCACAAGGAGGCCCTGAAGAAGTGCGACAGGATCCGTGGGGTCAGTCAGCAGCGGATCAAGAAGATCCGCCGGGCCGACAGACAGAAGCTGAAGCGGCTGGCCTCCCGTGGCGCCAGTGCGAAGAAGCTCAAGCAGGTCCGCAAGGCGAACCGGAACAAGCTCAAGCGGATCGCCAAGCGCAACAGGTCCAAGGCCAAGCAGCGCCAGGCCTGTATCAAGAAGGTCAACGAGCGCTTCCGCTCGAAGCCGGTTGACCCTCCGGTCGATCCACCCGTGGATCCCCCGGTCGATCCGCCGGTCGATCCTCCGATGAAGCCGCAGTGCGTGGAGTCGACGCCGGCTTCGTTCAAGGCATGCGGCAGCGTCGGTGAGGCCTATGTGGTTGACGCCGAACCCGGCACCGAACTTGAACTGGTTGACAGCGACGGCGTCGTTGTCGACACCGGAGTCGCCGACAGCCTCGGCAGCAAGATCTTCTACGAGATCGAACCCGGACCGGACTTCGCCGTCCGGACCCAGTCGGGGGAAGTCAAAGCGGCTGGCTTTGATGTCATCAAGACCGGGGACAATCCGCCGCAGTCCTTCTACACGGAGGGTGAGGACAAGACCCTCCATGAGGGCCTGAACTACGTGACGATGCGTGACGGGGTCGAACTCGCGATGACCGTTCGACTGCCGGGTGCGGCGACCATGGAAGACGGTCCTTTCCCGACCTTCATCGAGCATTCCGGGTACGAGACGGCCGGACCACACTCCGCTCTGACATCGCTGCTCTCCGGCACATCGGACCCGCTTGCTCCGGCCTCTTCCACGGCCGTCGGTTCGATCGTCGGTCCGCTGATCGGTTTCGCCACGGTCAGCGTCCAGATGCGCGGCTCCGGATGCTCCGGCGGCGCTTACGACCTGTTCGGTCTCCCGACCACATTTGACGGATACGACATGGTCGAGACGATTGCCGCCCAGGACTGGGTCAAGGGCAACAAGGTCGGCATGGCGGGAATCTCGTTCTCGGGAATTTCGCAGCTGTTCGCGGCCGGCACTCAGCCCCCGCATCTCGCGGCGATCTCCCCGATGTCGATCACCGATGACCTTTACCAGGGAACCGGAATGCCGGGTGGCATTTTCAACAAGGGCTTTGCGCTCTCCTGGATCAAGGACAGGATGAACGACGCGAAACCCGCACCGGGAGCCGGGCAGCGCTGGGCTCGCGAAATGATCCTCAACGGCGACCCCGACACCGGATCCGTGCCGGATACCCACTGTCTGAACAACCAGAAGCTTCGGCTCCAGACCCGGGACGCCGTCCAGCTGATCGAGGAAAATCCGCACCGGACCCCGGCGCTCTTCGATGAGCGGGCACCGGGCGAATGGATGAAGAAGATCAACGTGCCGACCTTCTTCGCCAGCCAGTTCCAGGACGAGCAGACCGGTGGACGGTTCGCTGAGAGCCTCGGCGGGATGGCCGACAATCCGAACGTCTGGATGGTTCTCCAGAACGGTCCGCATGTCGATTCACTCGGCCCGAGCGTGATCACCAACTGGGTCGAGTTCATGAAGCTGTTCGTGGCCGATGAGATCCCGAAGGTCGACCCGTTCATCATCGACATGAGCGATTTCCTCTACGACGCGATCGCGCCGGCGGCCGGTTCCCTGCCGGTTCAGCAGTCACAGTTCGCCGAGTACACCGATGTCAACCTCGCGAAAGCCGAATTCAAGGAACAGCCGAGAGTTCGCCTGCTGATGGACAACGGCAACGCGGTTCCGGGCACGCTCGGAGCGATCGGGTCCAACTGGGAGATCGATTTCGACTCCTGGCCGATCAGCGAGATGACACCGACCACGTACTACCCGGGGCCCGGTGGAACCTTGACGACCAGCAAGCCCGGAAGCGAAACCGACGTCAGCTATGTGGCCGATCCGGCGGCGCGTCCCAAACAGTCGTTGAGTGGTGCCGGTGGTGGCATCGGTGGCGACGAAGCCTGGAAGGGCCAGCCGAACTACAACTGGGTGCCGGTAGCGAGTGGCAAGGGCATCGGTTTCACCACGCCGGCCCTCGCCAACGACATGATCATCGCCGGAACGTCGGCTCTGGATCTCTACCTGAGGTCAACCGCCAGCGACACCGACCTGCAGGTGACCCTCAGTGAAGTCCGACCGGACGGCAAGGAGACCTATGTCCAGAACGGCTGGCTGCGGGCATCGCATCGCAAAGTGGATCCCGCGAAGTCGCTGGTCAACGATCCGGCACCGACACATCTGGCAGAAGATGCGGCGGACCTGCCAGCGGGTGAGTACAGCCTGCTGCGGATCCCGATCTTCCCGGTGGCGCATGCCTTCCGGGCTGGATCGAAGATCCGGGTGACGGTCCAGGCGGTCGGTGGCGATCGTCCGATCTGGGACTTCGACACGGTTGACGATGGCACCGCTGAGAACGAGGTCATTCTCGGCGGGGCGAGAGCGGCCAAGTTGATCTTGCCGGTGATCCCGGGAGCCAACGCACAGGGCACCCCGCTGCCGGCTCCCACCGCGCTTCGCGGTCAGCCCAGCCGCACCTACGTTCCCGCCTCCAACGGAGGCTGATCGTTCCGGGCCCAGCCACAAGTGGCTGGGCCCAGTCCGATTGCCTTCACGAGACGTCCCGCTAACATTCTCGGCAACTCACGAACTACAGGGAGATGGGAATGGAGTCCTTCGAGACTGAGAGAATCATGCGCTGGACCTTGGGTGTTCTCTTGCTCTCAGCGTTGCTGGTTCTGTCCACGTCGGCTGTGGCTGAAGCGAAGACATACCGCGCGAACATGGTCATCGCCCCGACCGGTTGGTGCATGATCAAGGCCGGAGGCGGAATCGGGTGTTCGAGCCCGGCTATTCCCGCGATGACGGACGGATACGCCTGGATCAGGAAGCAAGGCCGAACGCACCTGGGAGATACCGGCAATCTGATCTCCCCGGTCTCGTCGGAACTTCCATCCAATCCGCCGCAATTGCGTCGGGGTGATCGTTGGAACAAGCGCGGAGTGCGGTGCCGGGTGATCCCGGGCGGCATCAAATGCAGCAACGGCAAGCACGGGTTTCGGCTGAAGAAACGCGGCTATCGCGTCTGGTAGCGGTAGACACCAGCGGTAGTCTTGTCGCTGGCCCGAAGCCGTGCGTCACAATGACCGCATGGCGAAACACGGTAAATGCGATTGGTGTGGGGTAGGGGTTCCCGAGGACGACGGCTTCCGGCTGCTCTGGCCGAAGCGCAACCTGGGAGCGACCTTCTGTCGGCTGGAGCACGTGGTGCCCTGGCTGATGCAGAAGAACGATTGGCACATCTGGAAGGACGTCGAGGTGCCCGAAGGCGTCGCGCCGGTCTGTGCTCAGACCGGCCTTGAACTGGATGAGGACGCGCTCTATCTCGTCCGACACCGCGGAGACATCAGGATCCCCGACGGCTTCGCCGGAAGCGATGCCGTGCTGGCCTGGGCGAAGGCCGGAGGCCGCTGGGCCTAGCGCCCTGGTCTCAACTGCCCGGTGCCATCTCTTTCCTCTCCGGAATTCTGATGGCCGCCGGGCTGTGGCAGCAGTCGAGTTGGAGCGTGGCCGTTCAGATCCCTCCGGCTGAGGTGGCCGCGGCGGGTGCGTTTCCGGTTCGTTTCAGGCGTGTGCCGGGACCGTCGGCTTGGTAGATGCCGCCGGCGCCTCGCTTTCCGAAGATGACCACTCGGGCATCGGACGGTGTGCTGACCGCGGTTGCCGTCAGCGGGGTGTCCGTGGGGATGGTCTGGCGCTCATGGACCATCAGCTTGGCGGCAGGGTCATATGAGTGGGCCCAGGAGACACCGGTCATGCTCACCATGCTCGGGCCCATATGGTCATCGCCCATCATCGAGTAGACGGTCACCTGGTTTTTCATTCTGCGGTATTCGCCGGCTGACGACGCGATGATGCTGGCGAAGCCACCGTCGGCGGCGAAGGGGTATCCGGCGTCCACATTCACACCACCGCCGTATCCCTCGGGACCGAAAAGGAAGCTCGAAACCTCGATCGGATCCAGCTTCGATTGGACGTCGGGAAAGTTGCCCTTGGAATCACCGAAGAGATCGAAATTGAACGCCTTGACAAGGGCCGGGCCACCCGGCCCGGCACCCGTGATCAGACTGATTCGTCCTCCTGAGACGATCGCGTCCGCGGCGACCGAGACACCACCCTCGAAAGCATCGCCGTATGGGGAGAAGTCAGCGAGGGTCTTCGAATCGGAACCATTGGAGATGATCACCCGGCTCTTTCCGCCTCGGCCTTCACCGGTGATCAAATCGTCGGTGCCGTCGCCGTTCAGGTCTCCGAACGCCAGACTCGAGACCGTGCCATCGTCGTCGAAAGGTTCGATCTCGCGGATCACCTTGTCCCAGCCGGAGGCGCCAGAGTAGATCCTGACCTTGGAAGGGCTGCTTTCGTCCGCCCTCGAGCCGATCGCCACATCCGGGATTGTGTCGTGGTCGATGTCGCCGACGGCAACAGCCAACTTGTGGCTTGACTCCTGGGTGATCGTCTTCAACGATTTGTCCGTCGTGCCGTCGAAAACGGTGACCTTGTCGACCGCCGCGCCCGCGTACACGGGCCGCTCGGGGATGGTCCGAACCATGCTCATCATGCCGCGGTCCTCGTGAGGCAACCGGTGGCAATGCTCGACGTAGGTCCCCAGATAGTCACGGAACTTGAGTCGCAGCACGATCACACCCGGCTCGGCGACCTGCCCGTTTTCGTCCAGGACGGGATTGCCGTTTTCGTCCACCCGGGCCGGTGGAAGGTTGATCACATCCCGGTTGAAGGGGTTCGGCCGCTTCTGATTCAGGTCTGTGACGTGTTGGACCGAGGGGTAGACCCCATCCCCGCCGGCCAGGTTCTTGCCGTTCGGTGCCACTATCCGCATGGACTGAGAGAACTGTGTGTGCACGTGGAAAGGGTGGTGGAGACTCGAGTAGTTGAGAATGGTCCACTCCTCGACCGTTCCCGCCCGTGGTTGCTCGACCGCATTCTCGGGAAAGAGGGCGTTGTCGATCGGAAAGTTGTTCGGAGTCGACTCGGTCGGATCCATGACGCTGTTGAAGACGTATGTGCGGCGGTAGTCGACTTCGTCATCGTCGTAAAGTTCATCGCCGTACTCGTAGTTGGCGGTCAGGGTTTTCGGCAGCTCGACCTTGGTCCCGTCGTAGTCCGGGTCGGCGGATGACACGGCCAGGACGTCCCGCGTGTAGTCGCGCCAACCGCCGCCCCAAACCTGGTCCTGCCAGTTGTAGGCGCTGCGATCACCGGTGCCGCTGCGGTTCTCGACCTGGACCAGCCGGACCACCTTGGACGGGTCGGACGGACCTTGAACCAGGACCGCCGCCCGGCCTCCCTGACCGAGCAGATATCCGCGTCGGGCGGCATTCCCGGTGAGTGATTCAGGAGAGTGCATCGGGGTGCCGTCGACCGACACGATGTTGAAGTCCAGCGGCTTGCCGACCACGTTCCGTTTGAGTGCGTCTTCTTTGTCGACTTCTTCAAGGGCGATCACGTAGCTGGCACTGCCGGTGATATTGGTGAAAGCCCAGATCTGAGATTCGTCGGGGTTGAGCGGGACCTCGGGTGCCTCGCGGCCATTGACCGAGTAGATCATCTCGCCCCTCGGCTCGAGGGCGGTGCCCTTGGTGTTGGTTGCGGACGCGTCGATCAACTCGCCCATCTCGCCCTTCTTGCGGACGTTGTAGCGAATCATCATGTCGCGGATTCGCAGGCCGTCGAACTCCTTGTAGTCACCGTCCGCACGCCCGACGATGATGTGCCCGGCCAGACCGGAATAGACTTGGTCATCGGTCAGGCCGTGGATGTGCGGGTGGTACCAGTAGAGCCCGTGGTTCTGATCCTCAGGGACGTCGATCGTGAACCGGTTCGAGCGGCCGGGCGGGATGCTGAGCAGAACGTTGTCGCTGTTCCCCGAGGGGTTGACGGTGAGGCCATGCGTGTGGAGATTGATCGGCTGGGGCATGGCTACCGGCTTGCCCGTCGAGGCCGGCGTGAACGGAATGTCCTGCAGGTCATTGATGTACTCGATCACCAGCCGGTCACCAGGCTGGATCTTCCAGGTCGGACCCACATAAGGACTGGCCGTGCCCGGGGTGTACTCACCCTTGCCGTCAATCACTTCGGTTTCGAAAGTCTGAACACCTTTGTAGGTGGCCGTCCCGATTTCAGCCCGAGTCTGCTTCGCGGTGACGCGCAGATGGAGTTCACCATCCTTACTGGCGTAGACGGGAGGTTCAGCCAATTGGTTGCCCGGCGCGCTGGCTTCAGGTGGGCGGGGGCCACCCGGATCATCAGCCTTGTCTTGACCACATGAAGTCAGTGCAAACGCACACAAAAGCGCTGCAATCAGACCGAAAGCAATTGAGTTCCCCCTCTGGACGGACATCCCTTAAGTGTAGGAAACGCAGAGGCGTCAGATGGGTCAGTTGGCCGCGCCCTGCTTCTGCCGCTGCTTCTTCCTTCCAGCCTGCTTCTTGTTGCCCTGTTCTGCCTGGGCCTTCCTGTTCGGCTGGGCCTTCGGCTTTGAGTTCCCGCTGTTTTTCGGCTCGGCCTTCTTGGGCTTCGGCTCCGGCTTGGGTTCGGGCTCAGGTTCGGGTACCAGGGAGTCGGCGAACCGCTTGATCGCGGCGGCGGTCTCTTCGGGGGCCTCCACCTGGGGTGAATGACCGACGTCGGGGATGAGCAGGGTCTGGACTCCCGGGATCGCCGCGTAGGCGCTGATCGACTCGCGGGCGTCGAAGATCTGGTCCTCCTCGCCGAAGATCACGAGCAGCGGCACCCCGGTGGTCTCCAGGCGGTCGTTCAGGGGCTCTTCTCCCGAGTAGTCCTTCGAAGCGGAGTAGGAGTCCGTGTAGGCGGGGTAGGTCATCGCCCGCACATCCTCGACGTACTTGTCCGGCACGTCGTATCCGGGGGCGAAACCCTGCGCGACGTTCCGCTTGATCATGAAATCGGGGGCGATCCGCCACAGGGCCTGGCCGAGCAGGGGCCACTGGGCGGCGTTGGCGGTGCCGCTCAGCCCTCCGAAGCTCCTGTCCGGGCCCATGTCGACCACGACGACGCCGGCGACCAGCTCCGGTGAACTCTCGGCCAGCGCGGTCGCGACCATCGCTCCGTACGAATGTCCGACCACGGTCGCCTTCTCGACTCCCAGCTTGGCGATCACCTGGGCGATCAGGCTCGCCTGCGACTCCACCTCGTAGCCCTCCTTCGGCTTGCTGGAGCCTCCGTAGCCGAGCATGTCGATCGCGATCACGCGGTGATCCTGGCTCAGGATCGGGATCACGTCATCCCACCAGTTGATCGCTCCGCCGGACCCGTGGATCAGGACCATCGGCATCGAATCCGGGTTGGCGGTCTCACCCGTGTCGAGGACCTGGAGCTCACCGGAGGTCGTTTCCACCAGGGTCGCTCCGTCGGTGGTGAGCGAGGCCGATTCGGTCTCGTTATTCAGCGCGAACGCGTTCAGTACGATCAATGCCAGCAGCACCACCAGCACGCCGATCGTGATCTTGAGGCCGCGGCCCTTCCGGGAGCTTTTGCCCCGCCTTGAACGTGAAGAAGTCTGTGCCATCTGCGCTGTTACCCTAGTCCGACTTTCGGTCGGGTCATATCCACCGGATCCGGTCCTAAGAAAAACCGTCTACTTGCGGGGATAAATCATATGGAGAAGTTCGTCATACAGGGCGGAGTACCGCTCTCGGGGGAAATCACCGCCGCCGGCAACAAGAACGCGGCCCTGCCGATCCTGGCCGCCTGCCTCCTCACCGAGGAGGAAGTGGTGATCGCCAACGTGCCCCGCATCCGCGACACCGAGGCCCAGATCGCCCTGCTCGCCAAGCTCGGCGTCGAAGTCGAATGGGTCGAGGACAACACGGTCCGCCTCTGCGCCAAGAACGTCACCGACACCACCCTCGACGAGCAGCTCTCCTCGGCGATCCGCGCGTCCTTCCTTCTCGCCGGCCCGCTGCTGGCCCGCTTCGGCGAGGTCCACATGCCGCCGCCCGGCGGAGACTTCATCGGCCGCCGCCGCCTCGACGCCCACCTCGACGCCTTCCGCGAGCTCGGCGCCAGGGTCTCGAACCAGCGCTGGATCGAGCTGAACGCACCTCCCGGAGGCCTGCGCGCCGCCGAGATCTTCATGGACGAACCCTCGGTGATGGGCACCGAGAACGCCCTGATGGCCGCCGCTCTCACCCCCGGTGAGACCACCATCCTCAACGCCGCCTCCGAGCCGCACGTCCAGGACCTGGCCCGCCTGCTGGTCAAGATGGGGGCTCCCATCTCCGGCATCGGCTCCAACGTCATGGTCGTCACCGGCAAGGACAAGCTCGGCGGGGCCGAACACACCGTCACCCCGGACCACATCGAGATCGCCAGCTTCATGGCCCTCGCCGCCGCCACCGGCGGTGAGCTGCGGATCCACGAGATCGAGCCGGCCGACCTGATCATGATCCGCCGCCAGTTCCGCCGTCTCGGCTTCCAGTCCGTGGTCGAAGGCACCGACGTGATCGTGCCGCCGTCCCAGAACCTGGTCGTCCAGCCGGACGAGGGTGGGGCGATCCCGAAGATCGAGGACGGCCCCTGGCCCGCCTTCCCGGCGGATCTCACCTCGATCGCGCTGGCACTCGCCACGCAGGCCGATGGCGAGATCCTGATCTTCGAGAAGATGTTCGAGAACCGTCTCTTCTTCGTCGACAAGCTGGTCGCGATGGGTGCCCGGATCACGCTCTGCGACCCGCACCGCGCGATCGTCTCCGGCAAGAGCCCGCTCCACGGCGAACGGGTCGACAGTCCCGACATCCGTGCCGGCATGGCGATGCTGATCGCCGCGCTCGCCGCCGAGGGCACCTCCGAGATCGGCAACATCCGCCAGATCGACCGCGGCTACGAGAACATCGAGGCCCGCCTCAAATCACTTGGCGCTCATATTGAGCGCGTTGAGGACTGACGCGAGGATCCAGCTTGATCCACCCGATCCCCCCAGGCACCCGGGACGTGCTCCCGGACGAGATGCGCGAGTTGCGCCGTCTTCAGATGGCGCTGCTCGACGTGTTCGAGAGCTTCGAGTACAGCGAGGTCCGGACCCCGACCATCGAGTACGCCGACGTGGTCGATCGCGGGGACGAGCTGGACGCGGGCGCCTACCGCTTCTTCGACGATCGCGGTGAGCTGCTGGCCCTGCGCACCGACATGACGATCCCGATCGCGCGTCTGGTCGCGACCCGTTTCGGCGAGGTCGAGCCCCCGTACCGCCTCAGCTACATGGCCAACTCGTACAAGGCGGTCACTCCGCAGCGAGCCCAGATGCGCGAGTTCGGTCAGGCCGGAATCGAGCTGATCGGTGTGAACGGCACGGCCGGCACGGCCGAGGTGGTCGAGGTCCTCACCCGCTCCCTGGACGCGGTCGGGCTCCCCAAGGCCGTGATCGGACTCGGCGACGCCGACCTCTGGAGCTGCCTGCTCACCGATTTCTCGGCCGGGCCCGAACTGATCAAGAGCACCGCGGCCCGCCTCGCCAGCCACGACATCGTCGGCCTCGAGATCGAACTGGAATCCTCCGGCGATCTCAGCGGCGAGCAGATCGGCTGCCTGACCAAGCTGATCCGCCTGCGCGGAGGCCCGGAAGTGATCGGCGAGGCCCGTGGGATGGGCGGTGCCGCCTTCGAAACCAGTCTCGACAGCCTTCAGGCCACCTACGACGCGATCGCCGAGCGGGGCGGGGCGGACCGGGTCCAGGTGGACCTCGGACTGCTGCGCGACCTCGGCTACTACAGCGGCTCGATCCTCGAGGTGTACGACCCCTCGGTCGGCGAGGTCATCGGCGGCGGCGGACGCTACGACGGCCTGATGGCCAAGTTCGAGGTCGATCAGCCCGCGGCCGGATTCACGCTCTACGTGGAGCGCATCCACAAGGCCCAGCTGGAGCAGGGGAGAAACGATGTTTGAGTCCCTGAGAGCACCGGGCGGACCCCTGAAGCTCGCGGTGCCGCGCGGCGCGCTGCTCGACGAGACCCTGGACCTGCTCGACCGGATCGGCGTCGAGACGGCCGAGGTCCGCGGCGACTCGCGCTCGCTGGTCTTCGACGGCGGTGAGATGACCCTGGTCACGATGCGGCCCTACGACGTGCCCACCTACGTCCAGGCAGGTGCGGCCGATGTCGGCATCACCGGCAAGGACGTTCTGCTCGAACAGGCCGACCGCACCGTGTACGAGCTGCTTGACCTGAAGATCGGGCTCTGCACCATGGTGCTCGCGACCCAGAAGGGCGATACCGGGCCGAGCGAGCACGAACGGCGCCTCGGACTGATGAGGATCGCGACCAAGTACCCGCGGATCGCCGAGGAGTACTTCGAGGCGAGCGGACGCCAGGTCGAGGTGGTCGAGGTCAAGGGATCGATCGAACTCGCGCCCCTGGTCGGCCTGGCCGACGGCATCGTCGATCTGGTCGCGACCGGACGCTCTCTGCGGGAGAACAACCTGGAGGCCCGCGAGGAGATCGTGACCTGCACGGCCCGCCTGGTCGCCAATCAGGTCTCCTACAAGCTGCGCTCGGCCGAGGTCGATTCGCTGGTCACCAGACTGAGGGAGACGGTCGGGTGAGGATCAGCCGTCTACCCTGGGCGGCGCCCGACGAGCTGGCCGCCGAGCTTCGCGACCACTTCACCGATTTCGAGGAGGGCGCCGTCGACGTCTCGGACATCGCCGCCGAGGTCGCGTCCAAGGGCGATGCCGCCCTGCTGGAACTGACCGCCAGGTTCGACGCGACCGAGATCGAACCGACGAGGCTGGCGGTTCCGCTCGACGAGGCCGACGACGCGCTGGAAGAACTCGACGACGAAGTCGAGGCGACTCTTCGCATGGCGGTCGAGAACGTCTCGATCGTCGCCGCCGCACAGCTGAACGACGAAGAGAGACTGGTCGAGCTTCCGCAGGGCCAGACCGTTCTGGTCGGAGAAGTGCCGGTCGGCGCGGCCGGAATCTACGCGCCCGGAGGCCGCGCGTCGTACCCCTCGACCGTGGTCATGGGCTGCGCGACGGCGCGGGTGGCCGGGGTCGAACGGCTCGTGCTGGTCGCCCCGCCCGGACCCGACGGCAAGATCAATCCGACCACCCTGGCCGCGGCCTCGATCTGCGGGGTCGACGAGATCTACGCGGTCGGCGGTGCCCAGGCGATCTTCGCGCTGGCCCGCGGCACCGAATCGATCAAGCCGGTGGATGTGATCGCGGGGCCCGGCAACGATTGGGTCCAGGCGGCGAAGAAGACGGTCTTCGGCGAGGTCGGGATCGACTCCCTCGCCGGCCCCTCCGACCTGATGGTGATCCTCGATGGTGACACCGACCCTCATCTCGCGGCACTCGATCTCTGCGCCCAGGCCGAACACGGCAGCGAGAGCATCCTGCTCGCGGTCGGTCCGGACGACGAGACGCTGAAGCGGCTCGAAGCGGAAGTGGAACGAATCGCCCTCGAACAGCCGAGTGTCAAGCACTGCCGGCTCGCAACCGTGGTCGCGCCGAGCTCCGAACTCGCGATCGATCTCGCCAACGCCTTCGCTCCCGAGCACCTCCAGCTGATGGATGAAGGCTCGGCCGCGCTCGCCTCGCGGATCCGCACCGCCGGCTGCGTCTTCACCGGACCTTTCACCGCCACCGCCTTCGGTGACTACGTGGCCGGATCGAACCACGTGCTGCCGACCGACGGCACCGGGCGGATATTCGGTCCGCTTTCACCCGCCACGTTCAGACGCAAGACGGCGCGGGTAAGCTTGGATGCCGATGCAGCCCGGCTACTGGCCGGGCCCCTTGATGCCCTCGCGAGGGCCGAGGGCCTGCCGGTGCACGGAATGTCAGCCACAGCGAGAGCGGAAGAAGATGAGTAGACAGGCGACGATCAGCAGAGACACGAAGGAGACCCAGATCGAGGTCTCCCTGGACCTCGACGGCACCGAGTCCTCGGCGGCCACCGGAGTCGGGTTCTTCGACCACATGCTCGACCTGCTCTCACGTCACGCCAACATCGGCCTGAAGGTGAAGGCCAACGGCGATCTGGAGACCGGCAGCCACCACACGGTCGAAGACGTCGGCATCGTGATCGGCCAGGCGATCGACCAGGCATTGGGCGACCGTTACGGAATCCGCCGCTACGGCTCCGCCGTCGTGCCGATGGACGAGGCCGCGGCCGCCTGCGCGATCGACATCTCCGGCCGGCCGCTCTCGGTCTTCCGGGGCGAGATCCCGGTCACCTCGATCGCCAACTACGAAACCGAGCTGACCGAGGAGTTCTTCCGCGCGATCGCCAACGGATCGAAGATGACCCTGCACATGGAGATCAAGTACGGGTCGAACGTGCACCACATGATCGAAGCGGCCTTCAAGGCCTTCGCCCGGGCACTCCGGGTCGCGGTTTCGATCGATCCGGACGAGAAGGGCGTGCCCAGCACCAAGGGCACGCTGAACACGTGACTTCCGGCACAGTGAGCCTGGCCATCCTGGACTACGGGATGGGTAACCTGCGCTCGGTCGAGAAAGCCCTGCAGCGGGTCGGCGCGTCCACGGTCATCACCTCGGACCCGAGCACCGTC
>Ga0335075_10002054_pt1 | contig 32717 bp, 31 predicted proteins | sample Lox_Sample_24_FD_206723 | JGI IMG/M metagenome (GOLD analysis project Ga0335075, IMG submission 206723) | Soil microbial communities from Loxahatchee National Wildlife Refuge, Florida, United States - Lox_Sample_2.4 | ecosystem: Environmental > Terrestrial > Soil > Wetlands | place: USA...
GTGTGCCGGCCGTCGTCCAAGATTGGCCTCCGGAGATTATCAGGATTTTCCTGGATGCGATGATCGAGGGAGATGGGACCACCCATAGGACCTTCAATCACCGCGTTATCTATACCGCGTCGCGCGAGATGGCGGATGACCTGCAAGTACTTGCAATTAAGGCTGGCTGGTCGGCAAACGTTAGAATTGACGACCGCACGGGACTTCTGCGGACGATGCCTAGCGGCCAGCAATTCCGTAGTCGCTGCCCCGGCTATATCGTCTCCATTCTTACACGCCGCCTCACTCCCCTAGTTAATACCAACCGCGGAGTCAGCAGCCGGTACTGGAACGGAGAGGGGTATAACGACCAAATTGAATACTATCGTGGTGGTATTCATTGCGTCAAAGTCCCTAGCGGATTGCTGTTCGTCCGGCGAAACGGTAAACCCGTAGTTTCTGGAAATACCCACGAACTCATCAGGCATCGCCCGGGCACCGCAGTCTCGCAGGAGTCGCTGCGCTTCGTCCGCCTCGAGGAACTGCCCTTCTGGTTCCCCGACTGGGCACAGCAGGACCTTAAGCTGATGAAGCGCGCCACCGCCCTGCTGACGGAAATGGAAGCCTTTCAGCAGTGGATGGCCGACCATTTCCGCCTCGACGACGACGGCGTTCCCTTCCACGAGAAGAAGCACAAGACGTCGTTCATGCGCCGCTTCGCGCCGGACGGCGTGGCCACGGGGCTCGTGTGGACCGCGAATATCAGGGCGCTGCGGCACACCATCGAAATGCGCACCGATGAGGGGGCGGAGGAGGAAATCCGCCTGGTCTTCAGCAAGATCGGGGAGATCATGCGTGCCGAGGCACCCGCCCTTTTCGGTGACTACCAGGTGACCGACGGCGTGTGGGTGCCGGGCTGGCGGAAGGTCTAGGAAGAGCCCGCGTTCGGTAGGTCGTAATACAGCCGCGCCGGATAAGCCCCGAGCGTCGGCAGCGCTTGGACGGTTTTGGTGATCATGGCGTCCGCCTTCGCGCCGAGCACCGGCATCGTGCTGCGCGACGCCGTCGGCCTCTTCCTCGGACGTGGCGGGGTCCACCTCGAGCCACGAGTAGTCCAACTCCAGCCGGCGCAGCGCGTGCGGGTCGTAATAGCCCGGCTCGGGTGCGCCGTGGTACACCACAATGCGGCGCCGCGTGCCGGGTTCGGTGGCGGCCGCGAGCGCCTCGATGATCGCTGACGGGGCGAGCCCGGTGCCGTCAGCGGGCAGAGCACGGGTCGGCTCGACGCGATGTCCGCGGTCATCCGGCTTTCGGCCATTCGGCCAGGTAATGGTCGAGCCGTTCGTCCCTGGTCACGAGGATCCGGTGCAGCGCCCGGTAAAACCGCTGTCGCTGGTCGTCCATCGCGGCAGGGAACATTGAGCCGATCTCCGGCTCGGCGACGAAGAGTGGCCGGAGAAATAAGTCATCGCCAAGTCATAAACCGGTTCAATCAGGAAGAATGGTGGTGTTGCCGGGGCGGGGGAGTTCTTCCTGTCTGACGGCTGCGACGTCACAGCGCACAGTGCTGCACTCGTGACGAAGCGTTACAAGGCGAGGAGGACTGAATGGGCCGCCCAATCATAGGCATCACGTGCGAGCTGGAGGCGGCCCGCTGGGGGGACTGGCTGCGTGAAGCGGCCATCTCGCCAGTCAGCTATATCCGGGCCGTCGACCGGGCCGGCGGAGCGCCTGTGCTGCTGCCGCCCGTGCCGCCGGACTCGGTGTCCGCCTTCGTCGGCCGGCTCGACGGGTTGCTGTTCACCGGCGGCCGGGACGTCGACCCCGCGCTGTACGAGCAGCAGCGGCTGGACGACACCGACCTGCCCGAGCACCGCAGGGACAGGTTCGAGCTGCTGTTGATGCGGGCGGCGCTCGAGGCCCGGCTGCCCTTTCTCGCCATCGGCCGTGGCCTGCACGTGCTGACCGTGGCGCGCGGCGGCACGCTGACCCAGGACCTGCCCGCGCACCGGCCGGACCGGGCACGCTACCTGCCGCACGACGTGCACCTGTCCGACGACAGCGTGCTCGGCCGCCTGCTCGGCAGCAAGGTCCAGGTGCCCGCGGCGCACCACCAGGCGCCTGACCAGCTCGGCAACGGCCTGACGGTGGCCGGCTGGTCGCCGGATGACCAGGTCATCGAGGCGCTGGAGGTCGCAGGGCACACCTTCGGCGTCGGCGTGCACTGGCACCCCGAGGAAAGCGACGACACCCGGCTGCTGGCCGCCCTGGTCGAGGCGTCGGCCAAACCCCGCCGCGACGCGGCCTCAGCCAAGCGAGCGGAACCGCAGCAGCCCCAGGCGCACCAGCAGCCTAAGACCAAGCCCAAGGCGGCCGCTCGCACCAGCTAGGCGTCGGCTACGTGCGCCATCTCCGGTCCGGGAGCCGCTAGAGCGGACTCGAGTAGCTGCCGAACCAGTGGGTGTGCAGCCACGCGATGGCGGACGTCCACGCGCCGGTGACCTCGAGGACGCCGACGACCACCAGCAGCGCGCCGCCGATCCGGCTCACCAGCCGCGCGTTGCGGCGGAAGAAGCCGAGCACGTTCACCGCGCGCTGGAAGGCCGCGGCGACGATCAGGAACGGGATGCCGAGGCCGAGCCCGTAGACGAACGCGAGGAACGCGCCGCGCGCGGCGGTGCCCGACGTCTCGGACAGCGCCAGCACGGCGGTTAGCGTCGGGCCGATGCACGGCGACCAGCCGAAGCCGAACATCACGCCGAGCAGCGGCGCGCCGGCCAGCCCGGCCCGCGGCCGCGCCGACGGCCGGAAGATCCGGCCGGCGAAGGTGAACCGGTCGAAGAGACCGGCGAACATCAGCCCGAGCAGGATCGTGATCACGCCGAGGACCTGCGTGAGCCCGGTGTTATGGGCGCGGAGCAGGTGGCCGAGCCCGCCGAACGCGAGCCCGTAGACCGCGAAGACGGCGGAGAACCCGAGGACGAACAGCGCGGTCCCGGCGACGGCGCGCCCTCCAGGGGGATACGGGGGGCTGGACAAGCCCCCCGTGCTCGGTGCAGCTGCCGAGCCCGGCGCGTCAGCCGTCGTGACCGTAGCGATCGTGACGCCGCCACTGCCGCCCTCAGCGACAGCCACGGCGGCGGCGCCAGCGCCCCCGCCCTCGGCAGCCGCGCTCTCCGCGCCCCTAGTCGCCCCGCCATGCGCCCCGGCGCCGGACATGCCGGTGATGTACGACAGGTAGCCGGGCACCAGCGGCAGGCAGCAGGGGGACAGGAACGTCACCGCGCCCGCCGCGGCGGCGACCGGTATCGCCAGCAGCAGCGGCCCAGAGGAGACCAGGTTCTCGACGCTCATCCTCGCCGCTTGCCGTGCGGAACGATCACCAGGATGGCGGCGTAGCAGAGCATCGCGACCGCGGTGCCGATCGCCATGCCGAGCGACGCGCCGTTGGCGCCGTCGTGCGCGAACGACGATCCGGCGCCGGCCGCGGCGACAATGGCGACGAGCCCGACGATGGACGCGGCCGCCGTCGCGCCCGACTTCGCCTGAACCGCGCGGAACACCAGCACCGCGGCCGCGATGATCAGCAGGATGCCGAGGATCACGTGGATGGCGAGCAGCGGGCTGGAGAACAGTCCGACCGACTTCGTCGACGTCGGGGCCGTGCCGTACAGGTTGTACGCGGTGCCGAGGACGAACTGCAGGACCAGCATGGTCAGGGCGCCGAAGCTGGCCATGCGGACTCGCTCCAGCCGGGCGGCGACCGCGGACCCGGTTCCCGGTTCGGTCAGCGTAGACATGCCACCACGATATCGTTACCGGTGTGAATCCGGTCGCCGCCAGGCCCCCAGGTACCCGGCTCGTGACAGCCGGCGTGATCGCGTTCGTTGCTGTCATCGCCAGCTGGGTGGCCTTCGACGTGCTCAGCGGCAAGGCCGGCGCGCTTAACCCGGTGGACCTGACCGTGTACCGGGATGGTGGGCTGATCGTCCGGCACGTGACCCCGTACTACGACCCGCACGCGGGCGCTCCGCTGTACGACTGGGGCGGCTACAGCTCGCTGCAGCTGAAGTTCACCTATACGCCGTTCGCCGCGATCGCGTTCGCGCTGATCTCGTTCATCCCCATGAAGCCGCTGCTGGCGCTGTCGGTCATCGTGAACATCGCGAGCCTGCTGGCGGCGCTGTGGTTCACGTTCCGCGCGCTCGGCTACGCCGACCGCCGGGTCCGGCTCGGCGCCACGCTGGTCGCCGCGGCGGTGACGTTCTGGCTCCAGCCGGTGGTGCGGACCATCTACCTTGGCCAGGTCAACCTGATCCTGATGGCGGCGATTATCTGGGACCTGACTCAGCCGGAGTTCACCAGGAACGGGAAGCGGCGCTGGTGGATAGGGGCGGTCACCGGGATCGCCGCGGGGATCAAGCTGGTGCCGCTGATCTTCATCCCCTACCTGCTGCTCACCAGAAGGTTCAGGGAGGCGGCCATGACCGTGGCCGGCTTCCTCGCCACCGCGGGAATCGGGTTCGCCGTCCTGCCCCACGACTCGTCCAAGTGGTGGCTGCACGGCATGGTCTTCTCCGACGGCAACAGGACCGGGTTCACCGGCTGGGCGGGCAACCAGTCGCTGCGCGCGATCATCACCCGGTTCGCCGGGTCCATCAACGCGGGCACCAAGCCCTGGCTCGCCGCCGCTTTCATCGCCGTCGTCCTGGGCATCGTCGCGGCGGCGCTGCTCGACCGTGCTGGCCACCGGATGGCCGCCATCCTGACGACCGCGCTCACCGGGCTGCTTGCCTCGCCGATCAGCTGGGACCACCACTGGGTGTGGGTCGCCCCGGGCCTCGCGGTCGCCGGCCACTACGCGATCCGCGCCTGGCAGGCCAGGGACAAGTGGCGGGCCGGCTGGATCGCCGCGCTCGGCGCCGGCATCATCGTCGTCTATGGCGCGTGGCCGGACGCGCTGTGGGAGCACGCGCGCAACCTCGGCAAGTTCTCGCTCGGCTTCCTGTGGGCGCAGCGGAACACCAGCCCGATCCTGTTCAGCGAGCACGGCGACCAGCCGCAGTACGTCGAGTACCACTGGCACGGCTTCCAGCTGCTGTGGGGCAACATCTACATCCTCGGCGGCATCGCCCTGCTGCTGATCCTGGCCGGCATCGCCTTCACGCTCCGCAACGCGACGCCCGCCCCGGGCAGCGTCGAGCGTCCCGGCGTGCCCGCCGAGGTCCCCGCGTCGTAACCCGCAGGACAAGCCGCGCGGGACAATAACTCCATGGCGAGCATGAACGAGGCCGTTGCCGGATTGCTGCGGGAGTACGCGGAACTGCTGGCCATCACCGGCGGCGACCCGTTCCGTGCGCGGAACTACGAGAAGGCCGCCAAGGCCGTGGCCGGGCACCCGGCCGACGTCACCGCCATGCCGGAGAACGCGCTGACGAGCATCCCCGGCGTCGGCACGTCGATCGCCGCCAAGATCACCGAGTTCAAGCGCACCGGCACCATCAAGGCGCTCGAAGAGCAACGAGCCAAGGTCCCGCCCGGCGTCCGCGAGCTCACCAAGGTCCCCGGGCTCGGCCCCAAGCGCGCGCTGCAGCTCAGCAAGGACCTCGGCATCGCCACCGTCAGCGACCTGCAGGCCGCCGTCACCGAGGGCAAGCTGCGGAACATCCCCGGCTTCGGCCCCAAGAGCGAAGAGCGCATCCTGCGCGGCCTGGCGGTGATGACCACCGACCGGGTGCTGCTCAACGTGGCCCTGGGCACGGCGACGGACATGGTCAGCGCCCTGCGGCACACCGCCGGCCAGGTCGAGTACGCCGGCTCGCTGCGCCGCTGGCGCGAGACGATCGGCGACATCGACATCCTCGCCACCGCGGACGACGACGCCCACGCGACGCGGATCATGGAAACGTTCAGGAGCCTGTCGGACGAGATCGTCGTGTCCGGCCCGACCAAGACCTCGATCCGAGCGGCCACCAGCGCCGGCGGCGGCCTCCAGGTCGACCTGCGCGTCGTCAAGCCGGACTGCTACGGCGCCGCCCTGCAGTACTTCACCGGGTCGCAGGCGCACAACGTCGCGGTCCGCCAGGTCGCGATCAGGGCCGGGCTGAAGCTGTCGGAGTACGGGCTGTTCCGCGGGGAGGAGCTGGTCGCCAGCGCCACCGAGGAGGATGTCTACGCCGCCCTCGGCATGGACTGGGTGCCGCCACCGATGCGCGAGGACACCGGGGAAGTCGAAGCGGGGATCAAAAGACAGGTGCCAGCGCTCGTTCAGGACAATGAAATACGCGGCGACCTGCACACGCACACGAACCTCACCGACGGAGTCGCGTCGCTGGCGGAAATGATCCGGCAGGCGGAGCCCAAGGGGTACGCGTACTACGCGGTCACCGACCACGCGCCGAACCTGATCATGCAGCGGATGACCGACGAGAAGATGCTGGCGCAGCGGGCCCAGCTCGCGACGATCACCTCCAGCATGGTCCTGCTGCACGGCACCGAGCTGAACATCGCGCCGGACGGCTCGGTGGACTGGGACGCGGACTTCCTGCGCGGTTTCGACATGTGCGTGGCGTCGGTCCACTCCCATTTCGACCAGCACCGGCGGGCGATGACCAGGCGGTTCATCGCGGCGTGCGAGAACCCGTCGGTGAACATCATCGGCCACCCGCTCACCCGCAAGATCGGCCGCCGTCCGCCGGTCGACGTCGACCTCGCCGAGCTGTTCCGCGCGTGTGAGCGCACCGGCACCGCGCTCGAGGTCAACGCCTCGCCGGCCCGGCTCGACCTGCCTGGCGACTACATCAGGCAGGCCAGGGACGCGGGCGTGAAGTTCGCGATCGACACCGACGCGCACTCGTTCGGCGACCTGGAGAACATGAAGTACGGGGTGGGGACGGCGCAGCGCGGCTGGCTGACGGCCGACGACGTGATCAACACCTGGCCGCTAGGGAAACTGCAGGAGTTTCTGCGCAAGGACCGTTTGCGTTAATGTTACTGACGAGTAGCATAGATCAGGGCAGCGCAATCAGTAGCCTCCACATTCCTCAGGCAGGGAGCAGCGCGACTATGCGGGCACGCGATGTGGTCTTCGTGGACGGCGTCCGGACGCCGTTCGGCAAGTCAGGGTCCACGGGCATCTACGCCGAGACCAGGGCCGACGACCTGGTGATCCGGGTGATCAGGGAACTGCTGCGGCGCAACCCCGACCTGCCGAAGGACCGGGTCGGCGAGGTCGCGATCGCGGCCACCACGCAGATCGGCGACCAGGGGCTGACGATCGGCCGCAGCGCCGCGATCCTCGCGGGCCTGCCGGTGACCGTGCCCGGGTTCGCGATCGACCGGATGTGCGCGGGCGCGATGACCGCGGTGACCACGGTGGCCGGCGAGGTCGCGCTGGGCGCCGCCGACGTCGCGATCGCGGGCGGCGTTGAGCACATGGGCCGCCACCCGATGGGCGAGGCCGTCGACCCGAACCCGCGGTTCATCGCCGAGAATCTCGTCGACGAGTCCGCGCTGTTCATGGGCATGACGGCGGAGAACCTGCACGACAGGTACCCGGCGATCACGAAGGACCGCGCGGACGCGTACGCGCTGGCCAGCCAGCGCAAGGTCGCCGCCGCCTACGCGGCGGGGGAGATCCAGCCGGACCTGGTGCCGATGGCGATCCGCACGAAGGAACTGGGCTGGGGCTGGGCGACGGTCGACGAGCCGCCCCGCCCGGAGACGACGCGCGACGGCCTCGCCGCGCTGAAGACCCCGTTCCGCCCGCACGGCCGGGTCACCGCGGGCAACTCCAGCGGCATCAACGACGGCGCGACCGGCTGCGTGATCGCCGCCGAAGAGGTAGCGGCCGAGCTGGGCTTGACCGCGAAGATGCGGCTGGTCGACTTCCAGTTCGCCGGCGTCGAGCCCGAGGTGATGGGCATCGGCCCGGTGCCCGCCACCGAGAAGCTGCTCGCGCGCAACAGCCTCACCATGGACGACATCGGCCTCATCGAGATCAACGAGGCGTTCGCGGTGCAGGTGCTGGCGTTCCTCGACCACTTCAAGATCGACGACGACGACCCGCGGGTGAACCCGTGGGGCGGCGCGATCGCGATCGGCCACCCCCTCGCCTCCTCAGGCGTCCGGCTGATGATCCAGCTCGCGCGGCAGCTCACCACCCGCCCGGAGGTTCGTTACGGGCTGACGACGATGTGCGTGGGCATGGGCATGGGCGGCACGGTGCTGTGGGAGAGGATCTGAGATGAATATCCAGAACGTACGCGGCTTTCTCCCCGGCGAATCCGCGCTGCCCGATGAGGTGGTGACTCGCGCCCTGGTCCGCGACGTTGACCTGGGCGCTGTCGTACCGGGCAACGGGGCGGGTGTCATGGCGCTGATCACGCTGGACAACGGCTACGACCACACCAAGCCGAACACGTTCGGCGTGCGCGGCCTGCTGTCGCTGAACGCCGGGCTGGACGCGGTGGCCGCGCGGGTCGCGGCCGGCGAGATCACCGCCGTCGGCGTGACCGGCAAGCCGTTCATCCTCGGCGCGGGCGCGGACCTGGAGGGCGCGGCCACGGCGATCGCGGCCGCGGGGACTGACCCGACGGCCGCTCGGGAGCGCGCGCTGGGGATCGCGTCGCTGGGCCACGCGGTGTTCCGGCGGCTGGGGGAGCTGGGCGTCCCGTCGTTCGGGTTCATCAACGGCGTGGCGCTCGGCGGCGGCCTCGAGGTGGCGCTGCACTGCACGTACCGGACGATCTCGTCCGGCGTGGCGATGGTCGCGCTGCCCGAGACGTTTCTCGGCCTGGTGCCCGGCTGGGGCGGCGTCTACCTGCTGCCCAGGCTGATCGGGCCGTCCGCCGCGCTGACGATGATCATCGAGAACCCGCTCTCCCAGAACAAGATGCTCCGCGGCCCCGAGGCCTTCGGCCTGGGCATCGCGGACGCGATGTTCGAGCCCGCCGACTTCCTCGAGGAGTCGCTGCGCTGGGCCGCGGGGGTGCTTTCCGGATCGGTGGCCGTGTCCCGGCGTGAGCTGGACTCCGCGGCGGACTGGGACGCCGCGGTGGGCGCCGCGCGGTTCTTCGCAGACGGCAAGCTGCACGGCGCGGCGCCCGCGCCGTACCGGGCGCTGGATCTGGTCGCCGCGGCGCGGACCGCGAGCCGCGACGAGGCGTTCGCCGCCGAGGACGACGCGCTGGCCGACCTGATGCTGTCCGACGAGCTGCGCGCCGGGCTGTACGCGTTCGACCTGGTGCGCAATCGCGCGCGGCGGCCCGCGGGCGCGCCGGACAAGTCGCTCTCCCGGCCGGTGACCAAGGTCGGCGTGGTGGGCGCGGGCCTGATGGCGGCCCAGATCGCCCTGTTGTTCGTCCGGCGGCTGCAGGTCCCGGTGGTGATCACCGACCTGGACCAGGCGCGGGTGGACTCCGGGGTCGCGTATGTCCGCAAGGAGATTGACAAGCTGCTGTCCCGTGGCCGGCTGTCCGCCGACGCGGCCAGCCGGCAGCAGGCGCTGATCTCCGGCTCGGTGTCCAAAGACGGCTTCGCCGACGCGGACTTCGTGATCGAGGCGGTCTTCGAGGAGCTGTCGGTCAAGCAGCGGGTGTTCGCCGAGCTCGAGGCGATCGTCTCGCCGGAGTGCGTGCTGGCCACGAACACGTCGTCGCTGTCGGTTTCCGCGATGGCCGCAGGGCTTGCGCATCCCTCGCGGGTGGTCGGCTTCCACTTCTTCAACCCGGTCGCGGTGCTGCCGCTTGTCGAGGTCGTGCGCGGTTCCGCGACGGACGACGCCGCGCTGGCGACGGCGCTGGCGGTCGGCAAGTCGCTGAAGAAGAACTGCGTGATCGTCGCGGACCGCCCCGCGTTCGTGGTGAACCGGCTGCTCACCAGGTTCCTCGGCGAGATCACCGCCGCGGTCGACGAGGGCACCCCGTTCGAGGTCGCCGAACACGCCGCCGACCCCCTCGGCCTGCCCATGACCCCGTTCCTGTTGCTGCAGCTGGTCGGGCCGGCGATCGCGCTGCACGTAGCGGAGACGATGCACGCCGCGTTCCCCGACCGGTTCAACGCCTCGCCGAAGCTGCGGGCGCTGGCCTCGTCGGGTAAGACGTCGGTCTACCTGCCTGACTTCTCTGTGGACCCCGAGGTGCTCGCCGTGCTCGGCGGCGGCGACCGCCCGTCCGCCGGCGCCGAGGTGCTCACGCGCGCCCTGGAGGGGCTGGCGCAGGAGATCCGGATCATGCTCGACGAGGGCGTGGTCGCCGCCCCTGAGGACATCGACCTGTGCATGATCCTCGGCGCCGGCTGGCCGTTCCACCTTGGCGGCATCACGCCCTACCTGGATAGGACGGGGATCGCGGCCAAGGTCAACGGCACGCCGTTCCGGGCCTAGCCGGCGCACGGCTGCACGGCTGGCTCCGCGGTGACTGAAGACTGGCTGCGACAGGCGTCTCGCCCGGTCCGGCCTGCCCGCATCGACGCCTCGGCGCCGAACGTGGCGCGGGTGTGGAACTACCTGCTGGGCGGCCGGGACAACTTCGAGGCTGACCGGGCGGCGGCGCGGGCGCTGATCGCCGTGGCGCCGGTGATGGCCGACGTGGCGCGGGCGTCACGGTCGTTCCTCCGCCGGGTCGTCGGGTTCCTGGCGGCCGAGGCGGGGATCAGGCAGTTCCTCGACATCGGCACCGGGATCCCGAGCGCGGGCAGCACCCACGAGCTGGCGCAGGCCGTGGACCCGGCCAGCCGGATCGTCTACGTGGACAACGACCCGGTGGTGCTCGCGCACGCCCGCGCGCTGGTGCTGTCCCGCCCGGAAGGCGCGATCAGCTATCTCCAGGCGGACGCGCGTGAGCCCGCCGCGATCATCGACGCCGCTAGGGACACCCTCGACCTCGGCCAGCCGACGGCGATCGTGCTGATCGACGTGCTGAACTTCATCGAGGGCCCCGGGCTGGTCGAGGCGGTGCTGCACGCGCTGGTCGCCGCGCTGTCCCCGGGCAGCTACCTCGCCATCCTGCAGCCGGCCGCGGGCGAAGGGCTGCTCCCCGCCCAGCGGCGGTGGAACGAGCTCGCCGCGCTGCCGGTCTGGCTGCGCGACCGCCCGGAGGTGGCCTCCTGGTTCGGCGGCCTGTCCCTGGTGGAGCCGGGCGTCGTCGAGGTCAATCAGTGGCGCCCTGACCAGGGCGACCCGCCGTATCCGCACGGGATGCCGCTCTACGCGGCGGTCGGCCGAAAATTGTAAATAAGTTTCGTTCTGCAATCCTTTGCGGTGTCCGATCGGAACGTAGTAGACCGGGACTCGGGGCCTTTTCGGCGAAAGGGCACGCGGATGGCGGACAACTGGCGGCACGACTCGAGACGCACGGCCAAGGCCGCGCTCATCGACATCACGGTGCCGAACCCGGCTCGTGTCGGGGACTACCTGACCGGCGGCCGGAACAACTTCGAGGCCGATCGCAAGGCCGTTCGAACGCTCGAGGCGACGGTGCCGTTCGTCAGCGCCATCTCCGCCGCGGCCCGCGTCTTCCGCCAGCGCGCGGTGCGGTACCTCGTGGCCGAGGCCGGGATGAGGCAGTTCCTCGACATCGGCACCAGCCTGAACATGTCAGGCAACACCCACGAGGTCGCGCAGTCGCTGGCCCCGGAATGCCGGGTCGTGTACGTAGACAACGACCCGATGGTGCTCGCGCACGCGCACGCGCAGCTGACCTCAACGCCCGAAGGCGCGGTGGTCGCGCTCGACGCGAACCCTCGAGACCCCGCCGCGATTCTCGCGGCCGCGTCCGTGGCCGGGACCCTAGACCTCGGCCGGCCGATCGCGATCCTGCTGATGGCCACCCTCTCGTTCATCCTCGACGACGCGTCAGCGACCCGGGTGCTGCGGACGCTAACCGGGGCCGTGCCTGCTGGCAGCCATGTCGCGCTCTACCACCAGGCAAGCGACCTGGACCCGGCGATGTCCGCGGGAGCCGAGCGCTGGAACACGATATCCGCCCGCCCCGTCACCCTCCGCTCCCGCCCGCAGCTCACGGCGCTGCTGTCCGGCCTCGACCAGGTCCCGCCCGGCCTGGTCCCGGTCACCGAATGGCGCCCGGCCCCGGACGAGCCCCGCTTCGACCAAGCCGTCCCGGTCTACGGCGCAGTGGCCCGCAAACGGTAGCTGCTGGCCACTGCTGAGCCCGGGGAGTAGCGTCCCCACCAGACATAAGCAGGTGGGGCCCGATGGCCAAGATGACGCCTCAGCAGGAAGCCCTGTACGCGCTCCGCTGGGGGACCGCCCGCAGCGGTCTGCCGCCGGGGGCGCAACTGGCTTATGACCGCCTGGTGGAACAGCAGGCGCGCGCCGCTGCTTCAGCACCGGTCCTCCCCGCGGACGGCGAGGCCGCCAGCGCCCCCGTCACCATGCCACGGTGGGCCGCCGTCCTGGGCACCGCCGTCTTCGCCCTGCTTGCTCAGGGAGGCGGCGTGGTCCTGCTGCGCAATTCGCCACCGTCACGGCGTTCTCCGGCGGGCGGGTCACCACCTGCCTCGCCCGGCAGGCACGCCGGCCGGGCTGATCGACCCGGCCCGCATCGCGATGGCCGGCCACTCCGATCCCGGCCGGCGCAGGAGGCTGAAGCTCGCGCCTAACCTTTCACTCCGCGCGCAAAGCTAGGGCGGCGGGGGTGCGGGCGGCTGACCGGCCGGGCAGCGCGGCCACCAGGTTCACCAGGGCTACGGCGCACAGCGGCAGCAGGATGAGAGCGACGACAGGCACCGCGGGCTGCGGCACCGCGTAAATCTGCCGGGCGAACGCGGTCCACAGCCACCGGCCCAGTGCGATGCCGAGCGGGATGCCGATGGCGCTGCCCACGATCGCGGCGACCGTCGCCTGCCACGCGACCGTGGCGGCGAGCTGGCGGCGGGTGAACCCGAGGGTCTTCAGCACCGCCAGGTCCTGCCTGCGCCGCCGCACGGACGCGAACAAGGTCAGGAACAGCGCCGCTATCGCGCCCGCCGCGAGCCCGGCGGCCAACAGGCTCGGCGCGGCGCTCAGCGCCGCGTAGTTGGCGATCTGGGCTGGATGCTGGGCGGGCAGGACATTGAGCGCGTCACCATGGCACGGGCTGGACTGCGAGACGGCGGCGAGCTCCCGGTTGACGCCGATGGCGACGTGCCGCATCGCGGCCAGCCCGGCCGCCGCGTTCACGTCCGGCCGGAACCGGACGAACGTCATCCCTGGCAGCCCGCCGCAACTTTTCCCTAGCGGACCCAGGAGCTGGGCGGACGCCAGCGCGCCGGTTCCCATGGAGGTGTGCAGCACGTCCGACAGGCCACCGTCGGCATCGTCGCCGTGCCGACGATGATCAGCGGGTCCTTGAGCCGCAGGCCGGGCCCGGCGAGGGTGAACGACACCGTGCCCCCAACGTGCTGGTGCAGCGCCGCCAGCGTGGCGGGACCGAGCACCAGCTGGTTCTTGCCGGAAACCGGGTGCCCGGACAGGATCGGCGGCGCGACCGCCGCGCCGGGATCGCCGAACAGCATCGGGACGGCCTGGCCGTCCAGGTCGGCGGTTGCCATGGACACTGTCGACCACGCCGCGACGCCGGGTGCGGCGCGCAGTCCGGTGTCGACCTGCTGCCCGGGGACCGCCTCCGGCCCCTGGTTCGAGGCCAGGGCGTAGGACCAGTTCCAGCCGTACAGCGCCGGGCGGGAGACGAGTGCCGACAGGCTCGAGCCGAACGTCAGCGCGGTGACGACGATGACCATCGCGAGGACGGCGGCGGTCAGGGCCGAACGGGCGGGCACGGCCCGGCGGCCCCGGCCCGCGCCCGAGTCGAACGCGAACTGGAACCCGGCGACCGCCGCCGCGGGCAGTCCGGAGGCGGCGGCCAGCCGGCCCGCCGCGGAACCCCGCCCCTGGACCGCCGCAGACGCGGTCCAGGCAGCCCGCCGGGCGGCCGCGCGTGCCGCCACAACGACCGCGACCGCGCCGAGGACGCAGGCCAGCAGCAGGAACCCGCCGCCGAGCACCGTCCAGTCGAACGCCACCCCGGAAGCCGGATAGACCGGCCGTACGGGACCGATCGGCGCGACAGGGGAGAGCGCCACCGCGACGGCAACGGCGAGCAGGGATCCCGCCACGACCGCCGCCAGCGTGCCGAGCAGGCAGTCGGCGGCGATCATCGCCGGGCCGGCCCCGAGGGCGCGGAGCACCATCCGGTCGCCGTCGCCCGTCCGGACCTGGCGGGCGATGGCCTGCGCCCCGACGAGCAGCGTGACAGCGAGCGCGATGATGGCGAACGCGGCGAGGGCGATCCAGTCCGGCTCGATGCTGCTCTGCACCTGCGCCTCGTCGTCCGACGCGACCTCGAACGAGGCGCCACCGCCGGAGCCGAGCCTGGCATCCGCTTCGCGTTCGACGGCAGGGACGCTCCCGGCGCCGTCGGCGAGCTTGAGCCCGTACCAGGAGATGCCACTGCTCGTCCCCGCCGCGAGCAGCGTCTTCGCCAGCGCCGGCGTGAACAGCAGGTCGCCCTGCGGACGGTCGGCGTCGTCTTGCACGAGCTCGTCGTTGAACTCGACCAGCCCGGTGATCAGCGCCTCGATCCTGACCACCGGTCGCACCCGCGCCGTGCCGTAGCCAGGCGATCCCGCCTGCGCGTCGGTGTAGAACCCGATGGGGACCAGCTCACCGACGCGCAGCCCCAGCAGGCTGGCTGCCCGCGCGTTCATCATGACCTGGTCACGACTGGCCGGGTTGGCCATCCGCCCGGCGAGGACGCCGACCCGGTCCTGATCGAAGTACAGGCCGTCGACGCTCGCCACGAATGCCATGGTGATGCTCGCGGCGATGCTGGCCGGGAGCGGCGCGCCGTTGGGGCCGAGCACGTCGCCGACGGGTTCGAAGGCTGATTCCGCGTGCTGGACCAGCGGCAGGCCTGTGACGACGCGGGCGAACGGCGGCAGGTTCGCGGGCGCGCCGTCCTGGAAGTGCTGGACGGTGAGGTCGGACGGGTTCGTGTTGGCGAGGAACACGGGGAACGACGACTCGGTGCGCCTGGCGGCCGCGGCCGCCCCGAGCGCGACGCCGCCGGTCAGCCCGATGACCAGGACCAGCCCTAGATAGCCGGCCCATCGACGGCGCAGGGTGACGGTCAGCCGGTACCAGGCTGCCCGCAGGACGCTCACGGTATGTCAGTGTGGCGCGCTTCCGGCGCGCCGCCAATCAGGCCAACCGGTCACGCGGCGTGGTGCCACTACCACCCGCGGGAGGGCGAAGGTCAGGCGGCGACGGGCAGGCCCAGCCGGTCGCCCGCCACGCGAACCAGCACCGCGGTCCAGGTGCGGAACGGCCGCCAGCCTTCGGCGATGCGCTCGAGCTGAGCAGGGGACGCCGGCCCGGGGCCGGTGCCGTAGAAGTGCGCGACATAGCCGGGCAGCCGCGGCTCGCCGAACGTCATCATGTCGGTGACCCCGGTGGCCCGCAGCAGAATGAGCGTGGCATACGACGGCCCGATGCCCGGGAGTTGCCGCAGGTGCGCGAGTGCCGCCGCTGGGTCCATCGACGCCAGCATCGCCGGCTCGAGGGCGCCGTCGAGGGCGGCGCGGGCGACGGCGTGCAGCCACGTCACCCGGTTGGGGGCGACGCTGCGGATCGCGTCCACCGCTAGCAGCTGGTCCGGGAGCGGGAATGCATGTACTTCCTCGCCGCCAACGGTGAACGTGCGCCCCACTTCGGCGCTGATCCGATCGCGGATGGCCGCCGCCTGGGCGCGGTGCCGCCGGGCACTGATGATCGACCACGCGGCGGCCTCGTAGGGCGAGTGGAACAGCACCGGCCGCAGCCCCTCGTGCTCGCGCTGCAGGGTGCCGATCACCGGGTCGCGAGCGCCAACCCGCGCCCACGCTGCCCCGTCGTGGTCGAGCGACAGGATCCGCCGGACCTGCCGCAGCACAGCCTCGGGGGCTCCGTCAGTGTCGACGGTAACCGCGATGGTTCCATCAGGAACCTGCGCCAGGCGGACCCCGGCGTGGTGCTGCATGTCGTCGGTGACGAACGCCAGCCGCATCTCGTTCCCCGCCGGCTTAGGGCACCCCATGTTCGGCCCGAAGCCGAACCCGGCGGCCGCCGCCAGCGAGAAAGGCCCATCCGGCTGGATGGTGCACGTAGTGAACTTCATGTCACAGATATAGCGCTAGGGTCTGACATTCCGTGCTCAGCCAGCGGCCTGGCGAGGGCTTACCGGCCGTCCCACAGTGAGCCGGTGGCCGGTGATGAACCGCGGCTGGAGTGGGGCCGCCTTGCCGCGTTCGACCTGGTCGTCGCCCGGCAGATGCCGGCCGGCCTGGTTCGCACCTGGCAGCTCGCGCAGGAGTCAACGGGCCTGGTAGTGCGCTCCTTGCCGCGATCCACGGCGAGCCGCAGCGACGCGCAGTGGCCCTGACCGCGCAGGGCACGGCTGATAACAGCAAGAAACAGCTCGTCGCCTACCGACCGGGAGAGATCGTGCGGGATACGTCCCGGATTCCGGCGCCAGATCCCGCACGCTAATTTGACCGCCTCCAGTGCGCCCGGCGGAACAAGCTGCCGTACGTCTGGTGGTACCCGTAACCCGCGCCCGATGCCTGGTCGATCGCGTTGGCGTAGTAGACCGGCGCGTCCCGCGCCGGCGGGGGCAGCGCGGTGGCCTGGGCCGCGTCCAGGTCACACCGGATGTAGCCAGAGGTGATCGCCGCGACGTGGTCCGCGTCGACGAACCGGAGGTGCTGCGGCTGGAGATGTTCCAGCCGTCGCGCGGCGGAAGCCTCTCCGCGGATCAGGTCGCGCTGGACCCGCCGGTCCAGCCAGCCGCTGCCGCCCGTCCACACGACGATCCCGTCGAAGACGTCCTCCTCGGGGACCTCGAGCACGTGCTCCAGCACGCCGAACTGCTGCCCGTCCTTGGTGAGCACTGGGACACCGGGGGTGACGCCCTGGTAGGAGACCGCGAACTGCGCGTCGTCGTCGTCCATACGGGCGACGATAGCGGAACCAACGCCGGCATTGACACGGGACCGCGATGCGGGAGGATTCCGGTGTGGCGACAGTAGAGACGGCGCGCGGCCCGGTACCCGCGGCAGAACTCGGCCGCACTCTCATGCACGAGCACGTGTTCGTGCTGACGGCCGACGTGCAGCAGAACTATCCCGACGAGTGGGGTGACGAGGACGCCCGCGTGGCGGACGCCGTAACACGCCTCAGCGAGCTCCCGCAGTACGGCATCCGCACGATCGTCGACGTCACCGCCATCGGCCAGGGCCGGAACATCCCGCGCGTCAAGCGGATCGCCGACCAGGTCCCCGACCTCAACATCGTCGTCGCCACCGGCATCTATACGTTCGACGAGGTGCCGATGTTCTTCTGGCGGCGGCACCGGGAGGCCATGACCGGGCTGTTCGTCCGCGACATCACCGAAGGGATCGCCGGCACCGGCGTCAAGGCCGGGATGCTCAAGTGCGCGGTGGACGAGAAGGGCCTGACCGAGGGCGTCGAGCGCGTGCTCAGGTCGGTCGCCCAGGCCCACAAGGAGACCGGCACGCCGGTCACCATCCACACGCACGCCGACTCACAGCACGGCCCGGCCATCCTCGAGGTCCTCAAGCAGGAAGGCGCGGACCTGAACCGCGTCGTCCTCGGGCACAGCGGCGACGCCACCGGCAACCCCGACTACCTGGAAAGCATGGCGCAAGCCGGCCTCACCCTCGGCATGGACCGGTTCGGCATCGACCACTTCGCCACCTTCGAGGAGCGTTCCGCGCTGGTCGTCGAGCTGTGCCGCCGCGGCCTCGCCGACCGCATGGTGCTGTCCCACGACACCTGCTGCTACATCGACTGGTTCGAGCCCGGCTCGCTCGACGACCTCAAGCACTGGCACTACCTGCACGTCAGCCAGGATGTGCTGCCGTACCTGCGCGACCACGGCGTCACGGAGGACCAGATCGACGCGATGCTGATCCGCAACCCGGCCCGCATCCTCGCTGGCTAACCGTCAGTCGCGGCCCTGCCAGGTGGTGATGCAGGCCTCGTTGCCTTCGGGATCGGCCAGCACCCAGAACGCCGGCGCCTCCGCGTCGCTCAGCAGCCGTCCGCCCGCGGCCAGCGTGGCCTCGAGCCGGGCCGCCGCCTGGTCGTCAGGCACCGAGACGTCGATGTGGATGCGGTTGCGCTGCGGACGGGGCGCGTCCATCTGCTGGAACCACACCGCCGGCCCCCGGCCGGCGGGATCGATGATGGCGTTGGATGACTCGTCGATATAACCGAACACCGCCCGCCAGAACGGCAGCACCGCCGGAATGTCCAGCGCGTCGATCGCGATCTCGGCCGTCTGCGCCCGCGCCGGTTCCGGCGGAAGGCCCAGTTCGCGCAGCCAGGCGGAGATGCCCCACGCGGCAGCCGCACTCGCCGGCGAGGCCCGCCCCTTGCCGAGCACTCCGGCGAGGGTGATCACCAGCCGGTCATGGCGGATATCAAGCTGGAGCTGCCCGTGACCGTCCGCGGCCGGCACGGCGCTGTCGAGCGCCGCCAGCGCGGCGGCGGTATCCGCGGCCTGCCGTAGGGACCCGGTGACCACCTGCGTAGACAGGTCACCGAGAATAAGCCGCCAGCCGGCGTCAGCGACCGCCGCGGAGAGCTCTGACCGGTTAAGCGACGCGGAATGCATGCGCCCATCCTGTCAGCGATCGAAACGGCCGACGACCCCTAGGCCGCCGAAGACGAGCGTGCAGACCGCGTCGGCCACCGCGGCGCCGTCGTCGCCTGGCCGCGGCCTGTACCACTCGGACACGGAGTTGACCAGGCCGAACAGCAGCCGGGCGGTCAGCGCCGGGTCGATGTCCGCGCGCAGGTCGCCGTCCGCGACCGCCTGCTTGACCAGCGCCGCGGTGAGCCGGTCGAACTCGCGGCGGCGGGCGAGGGCCTCCCGCTCAGCCTCGGTGTTGCCGTGCACCCGCAGCAGCAGCGTGACGAATGGCAGCTGCGATGCGAGCACCGCGAGGCTGCCGCGGACCAGGTGCTCCAGCCGGTCCACCGCGCGGCCCGGCAGCGCCTCCGCCGAGGCCGCGACCGCGAACAGCCCGTCAAGCGCCCGGCCGGTGCCGAGCCGCAGCAGTTCCTCCTTCGAGGACACGTGGTGGTAGATCGCCGACTTCGTGATGCCGAGCGCGCGGGACAGGTCTCCCATCGAGGTCGCGTCGTAGCCCCGCTCGTTGAACAGCCGCGCCGCGGTCGCCAGGATCGACTCCAGGTCGTGCCCTGGCCGGCCCGGGCGCCCGCGTCGCGCGGATAGGGCTTCGCTCACGGCGACCGCTTGTCGATCACGCGCCGCATCTTCCCCGTCGACCGCTCCAGCGATCCCGGGTCGACGACCTTCGCCTGGACCGTTACCCCGATGGTGTCCTTCACCGCCCGCACGATCTCCGCGGCCGCCGCGCCGCGAGCCCCGGCCTCCTTCGCCTCCGCGGATCCCGGCGCCGCCTCGACCAGCACGGTCAGCTCGTCCAGCTGCTCCGGCCTGGTGAGCACCAGCTGGAAGTGCGGCGCGAGCCCCGGCACGCGGAGCACGATCTCCTCGATCTGCGTCGGGAACACGTTGACGCCGCGCAGGATGATCATGTCGTCGGTGCGCCCGGTGACTCGCGTCATCCGCCGGAACGGCGCGTGCGACGTCCCCGGCAGCAACCGCGTCATGTCCCGGGTGCGGTACCGGATGACCGGCATTCCCTCCTTGGTCAGCGTGGTGAACACCAGCTCCCCGGGCTGCCCGTCGGGCCGCACCGACCCGTCGGGCGCGACGATCTCCGGGTAGAAGTGGTCCTCCCAGATGTGCAGCCCGTCCTTGGTGGTCGCGGACTCTTGGGCGACACCCGGCCCGATCACCTCGGACAGCCCGTAGATGTCGACCGCGGTCAGGCCGCCCCGCGTCTCGATCTCGCGGCGCATCGCCTCGGTCCACGGCTCGGCGCCGAAGATTCCGATCCGCAGCGACGAGTTGGCCGGATCCAGGCCCTGCCGCTCGAACTCATCGAGCAGCGTCAGCATGTAGGTCGGCGTGACCATGATGATCTCGGGCCGCAGGTCGTTGATCAGCTGCACCTGCCGCGAGGTCGCGCCGCCGGAGGCGGGGATCACGGTGCAGCCAAGCCGCTCGGCGCCGTAGTGCGCGCCGAGGCCGCCGGTGAACAGCCCGTACCCGTACGAGATGTGCACGGTGTCGCCTGGCCGCCCGCCCGCCACCCTGATGGACCGCGCCACGACCGACGCCCACACGTCCAGGTCGTGCTTGGTGTAGCCGACCACGGTCGGCGTTCCGGTGGTGCCGCTGGAGGCGTGGATCCGCACGAGCTGGTCCTCGTTGACCGCGAGCAGCCCGAACGGGTAGCTGGCCCGCAGGTCGTCCTTGCTCGTCAGCGGCAGCTTGGCAAGGTCGGACATGTCGTGAAAGTCGTCCGGCCGCAGGCCGGCCGCGTCGAGCATGTCCCGGTAGAACGGCACGTTGGCGTACACGTGCCGCATGGTCGCGCGCAGCCGCACGATCTGCCGCGCGCGCAGTTCCTCGACGCCGGCCGGCATCGCACCTGGCTCGTCGTCGTCCTCCAACCCGAACGCACCCGCCACGGCGGTCACCACCCAACTTGATTACTGACCGAACGGACGGTCATTATTGTGGTATGGAGCTCAGCGAGACGCAACTGAGTGAGCACTTCGAGGCGACGATAGCCCGTCAGGGGCGTATCGAGCCACGGGACTGGATGCCTGAGGGCTACCGCAAGACGATGATCAGGCAGATCGCGCAGCACGCGCACTCGGAGATCATCGGCATGCAGCCGGAAGGCAACTGGATCACCCGCGCGCCAAGCCTGCGCCGCAAGGCGATCCTGCTCGCCAAGGTTCAAGACGAGGCCGGCCACGGCATGTACCTGTACGCCGCCGCGGAAACCCTCGGCGCCGACCGCGCCGACCTGACCGAGCGGCTCATCGACGGCAGGCAGAAGTACTCGTCCATCTTCAACTACCCCACGCTCAGCTACGCGGACGTCGGCGTGATCGGCTGGCTGGTCGACGGCGCGGCGATCTGCAACCAGGTGCCGCTGTGCCGGTCGTCGTACGGCCCGTACGCCCGCGCGATGGTCCGGATCTGCAAGGAAGAGTCGTTCCATCAGCGCCAAGGATATGAGCTGCTGCTCACGATGATGCGCGGCAGCGACGCGCAAAAGGCCATGGTCCAGGAGTCGGTGGACCGCTTCTGGTGGCCGTCGCTGATGATGTTCGGCCCGCCGGACGCCGAGTCGCCGAATACCGAGCGCTCCATGGCCTGGGGCATCAAGCGGAATACCAACGACGACCTGCGCCAGCGGTTCGTCGACATGACGGTCCCGCAGGCGGACCGCCTGGGCGTGACGCTGCCCGACGACAAGCTGCGCTGGAACGAGGCCCGCGGCCACTACGACTTCGGCGAGGTCGACTGGGCCGAGTTCAAGACCGTCGTCGGCGGCGCCGGCCCGTGCAACGCCGACCGGATCGCCCGCCGACAGACAGCGCACGAGGCGGGTTCCTGGGTGAGAGAGGCGGCGATGGCGTATGCCGGCAAACACTGAGCCGCCAAGCACTGGCTGGCCGCTGTACGAGGTGTTCCTCCGCGGCAAGCGCGGCCTGAACCACGTGCACGTCGGGTCGCTGCACGCCGCCGACCCGGAGATGGCGCTGCGGCACGCCCGCGACCTCTACACCCGGCGGAACGAGGCGGTCAGCATCTGGGTGGTTCCCGCCGAGGCGATCACCGCGTCCAGCCCGGACGAGAAGGACCCGTTCTTCGCCCCGGCAGGCGACAAGGTGTACCGCCACCCGACCTTCTACCAGATCCCGGAAGACGTGCCGCACATCTGATGAGCGAACAGAGCGAATTCGACGCCTACCTGTCCCTGACGGACGTCACAGAAGACGATCACCGCTGGGCGTTCGGCACCGGCTTCGCCGACCCCCTGGCAGGCCTCGGCGAAGCGGTCCCGCCTTGTGTGGACCCGGCCGCCCTCGCCGGGCGCTGCCTCACGCTCGGCGACGACGCCCTCATCTACAGCCATCGCCTCCAGCAGTGGGTCACCCGCGGGCCGGAACTCGAGGAGGAAACCGCCCTCGCCAACATCGCGCTCGACCTCCTCGGCCAGGCCCGGCTGCTGCTGGCCCGCGCCGCCCAGGCGGAAGGGCTCGGCAGCGACGAGGACCGGCTGGCGTTCTTCCGCGAGGAGCGCGAGTTCCGCAACGTCCGGCTGGTGGAGCGCGCCGACGCCGACTTCGCCGAGCTGACCGCGCGCCTGCTGGTGTTCTCCGCCTGGCGGCTGGCCCTGTTCGAGAGCCTGACGTCGGATCCCGATCCGGTGCTCGCCGCGATCGCGGTCAAGGCCGTCAAGGAGCTGACCTACCACCGCGACTACGCCGCCGCCTGGGTCATCCGCCTCGGCGACGGCACGGCCTACTCGCACGCGAAGATGCAGGCGGCTCTGGACGCCCTATGGCCCTACGCCGGCGAACTCGACCTCGACGCCCCGGTGGCCGCCTACCTCGACAGTGTCTTCGCCGAGGCCACGCTCGCCCGCCCGTCGGCACCCCCGCTGGCCCCGGTCGCGGGCAAGGCCGGCCGCGACGGCACCCACACCGAGGCGATGGGCTACATCCTCGCCGAGCTGCAAAGCGTCGCGCGCGCCAACCCGGACGCGACATGGTGAGCGCGCGGGAGACGGCTGCCTCCGTTCTGGATCCCGAATTGCCTGCCGTCACCATCGCGGAGCTCGGCATCTTGCGGGACGTGCGGGAGGCGGACGGGGCGGTGACGGTCACGATCACGCCGACCTACTCCGGCTGCCCGGCGATGGCGCAGATCGCCGCCGACCTGCGCCGCCGGCTCGCCGCGGCCGGCTATGAGCGAGTCGACGTGCGCACCGAGCTGTCTCCTGCCTGGACGACCGACTGGATCACCCCCGATGGCCGCCGCAAGCTGGCGGAGGCAGGCATCGCCCCGCCGGGGGAGCGCGGCGGCCCCGTCCTCGTGCCGCTGGCCGTAGCTTGCCCGCGCTGCGGGTCGCGCGACACCCGCGAGCTCTCCCGGTTCAGCGGCACCGCGTGCAAAGCGCTCTACCAGTGCCAGGCATGCCGGGAGCCGTTCGAGCGAGTCAAGGAGCACTGAGCATGCCGCCCGCGGTGTTTTACCCGCTCACGGTGTCGGCGGTCGACCGGCTGACCGCGGACGCCGCCGCGGTGACGTTCGCCGTGCCGCCGGACCTGCGCGAGGCGTTCGCGTTCCGCCCGGGCCAGTCGCTGACCGTGCGGCGCGGCGACGAGCGCCGGTCCTACTCGATCTGCGTCGCGCCCGGCCGCGCGCCGCGGATCGGCGTGCGCGAGGTCCCGGACGGGTCCGTGTCCGGCTGGCTGGTGCGCGGCACGCGGCCCGGCGACACGATCGAGGTGCAGCCGCCGTCCGGCGCGTTCACCCCGGACCTGTCGGTGCGCGGTCGGCACGTGCTGATCGCGGCCGGTTCTGGCATCACGCCGGTGCTGTCGATCGCCGCGGCGCTGCTGGCGGCCGGGTCAGACGTCACCCTGCTGTACGGCAACCGCCGCGCGGACACGGTGATGTTCGCCGACGAAGTGGCCGACCTCAAGGACGCCTACCCCACCAGGATGCGGCTGGTGCACGTGCTGTCGCGGGAGGCGCAGGAGGTTGACCTGTTCACCGGCCGCCTGGACGAGGACAAGCTGCGGACGCTGCTGCCCCTTCTCGTGGACGTGCCCGCCGTTTCCGGCTGGTGGCTGTGCGGCCCGTTCGGGATGGTGACGGGCGCGATGGACGTGCTGCGCGGCTTCGGCGTGCCGCGGGAGCGGCTGCACCGCGAGCTGTTCTACGTGGAGGAAGAGCCGCCGCCCGAGGTCACCCACACGGAAACCCCAGGCCCGGGCGCCGAGGTCACGGTCATCCTCGACGGCCGCGCCACCACGGTGACGATCCCGCCAGGCACCCCGATCCTCGACGGCGCGCAGCGCGCCCGCGCCGACCTCCCGTTCGCCTGCAAAGGCGGCGTCTGCGGCACCTGCCGCGCCGTGTTGCGCGAGGGCAAGGTGACAATGCGCCGCAACTTCGCCCTGGAGGATAACGAACTAGCGGCCGGTTACATCCTCACCTGCCAGTCCCTCCCCGCCGCGGATACGCTCGTCGTGGACTACGACAGCTAGGAAGGTCTGTCAGGCAGCGCGCCCGGCGGCGAGCCGGACGGTGAAGCCGTCCCCGGACCGGATCAGCGCGGTGTCGAGGTCCAGCGTGCCGATGAGCCACAGCCCGCTGTGCTCGAATTCCGGATTAGCCCACGCGGGAGTCAGTCCGGCCAGCGGGTCGGCTGGCCCGGGTCCGGTGTCGTGGACGCGGACCACGACCCGCCCGTCGGTCGCCCAGATCCGCACGGTCACGGGAGGGCGTCCGTGCCGCCAGGCGTTGCTGACCGCTTCCGACGCACCGATCTGCAGATCAATCAGGATTGGGGCGGAGACGTGGCCATGGCCGATGCTGGTGACCGCGCGCCGGATCTGGGCGGCTGACGGATCGGTCACCTCGAGGGCGAGGGGAGTCCGTTCGAGGGGATCGGGCTCGGACGGCAATGGCTGGAAGTCCGCGGGATGCTGGTACCGGACGTTGTGCTGAACCTGGCCTGAGGGCAGCGCGATGCGAGGGTGGGTGCGCCCGGCGATGTCCAGGACGTGGGGCGCGGCGGTGGTGGCGTCATACAGGCACCGGCTCAAGACGGGAAACTGGTCCCAGACGGTGTTGATGGCAGATTCGTAGCAGTCCCATCCGGCGAACCGGCCGCCGTTGCCCTCGTGCGGCACGTCCCCGGCGATCCGGATTCGGGTCGCGCCGGCGGCGATGTGCTGCTCGAACATCTTCCAGTAAGACGCGATTGCCTTGGCGGGCGTGGCGTACAGGGCGTTGTCCGCGATGAAGGTAACGGCGGCCTCGTTGGAAACCCACGACCGCAACAGGCTGGCCTTGCGGTCGTCATAGCCGATGATGACTGGCTGGCCCGCGGCCAGCCCTTCCTCGACGAACGGCACGATCAGGGCGCGGAACTCGGCGTCGGAGCGATAGAACCCTGCCTCGTGGAGATGCCCCGGTCGGCTAGCCGTGCTCATCGCGTGCCTTTCGTGTCCGGCCGGGTTCCGGCTCGCGCTCGGCTTTCATGCGGGCGCTCGCCTCCGACCGTTGCAGCGTACCGGCCTTTCCCTGATCGTGGTCATCTGACCTCTCGCGCGGGGCGCAAACCTACCCGGCGTCGGCACTTCTGGATGCGGACCGCAGGCCCGCGTCCCGCAGGAAGGTCAGTACCGCGGCGACCCGCCGGTGCACGAGCTGCTCGCTGGCCAGGTCGAGCTTGGCGAAGATCGCGTTGACGTACTTCTCCACCGACGACTCCGACAAGGACAGTTCCGCGGCGATTCCGGCGTTCCCGCGGCCCTGTGCCATCTCGCGCAGCACGTCGAGCTCCCGTGGGGTGAGCCGGGCCAGCGGCGACTCACGCAGCCGCGCCCGGCGGCTGACCAGCGCGTCGACCACCTGCGGGTCGATCACCGAGCCGCCGCTCGTCACCTCGCGCAGCGCCGCCAGCAGCTGCTGCAGGTCACCGACGCGGTCCTTGAGCAGGTAAGCCAGGCCCGCGGTGCCGTTCTTGAACAGCTCGAAGGCGTAGGACTCGTCGGCGTACTGCGACAGGATCACGACGCCGATGCCCGCATCGGCCGCCCTGATCGCGTGCGCCGCGTCGATGCCTTCCATCGCGGGCCTGGCCGCGGCCCCGGCCCTGTCGCCCGGGCCTCCCGCCGGCGGCATCCGGATGTCCGTCAGGACCGCATTCGGCCGGGAGCGGCGCACCGCGTCGAGCAGCTCGGCCGCGGAGCCGACGGCGGCGAGCACGGTCACCTGCCCCGAGTCCTCGAGCAGCCGCCGGGTTCCCTCGCGGACCAGGTAGTTGTCGTCGGCGATGACGATGCGCAGTGGCTCATTCCGGGGAGGTTCAGCCATGGCGGGCGTCCGGTGCGGACAGCGGGATCTCGGCGTGCAGCGTGGTTCCCCGCCCGGGCTGGCTGTCGATGCGCAGCGCCCCGTGCACGATCGAGATCCGGTCGGTGAGGCCGGCCAGCCCGAGGCCGCGCACGGCCACCGGATCGAAGCCGCAGCCGTCGTCGCGCACCTCGACAGTCAGGTGCCCGTCCGGCTGCGCGAGCGCGACGAGCACCCGGTCCGCTCCCGCGTGCTTGACCGCGTTGGTCAGCGCCTCCGCCACCACGTACCAGGTGGTCGTCTCGATGTGCGCGGGATAGCGGACGCCGCGCAGCGCCGGATCAGCCTCGATCACCACCTCGAGCGGCAGCCTGGCGGCCTGCGCCTCGATCGCGTCGAGGAGCCCCTGGTCGGCGAGGACCGGCGGATGGATCGCGTGCGCGAACTCCCGCAAGGCGGCGAGCAGGTCACCGAGGTCACGCTGCAGCTCGGCCAGGGGCTCGTCGGCGCGCGGGTCGCCGCGGCGCAGCCTTTCCCGTGCCAGCGCCAGCTTCGCCGTCAGCGCGACGACGTCCTGCTGAGCGCCATCGTGCAGGTCGCGCTGGATGCGCTGCCGCTCGGCGTCCTGGGCGTGCGCGATCCTGGCCCGGGACGCGGTCAGTTCCGCGGTCAGCCGGACGTTGTTCGCGGCCGTCGCGGCCTGGCTGGCCAGGTGCGTCAGCAGGCGGCGGTCCTCGTCAAGCAGGGGACCGTCGCGCCGTGGGCCGCATTCGATCCGGCCGAGCGCGCTGCCCGCGTGAACGAGCGGCACCACGCAGGCCGGGTCGGCGGCCACGCCGGGAGCGATCCCGGCCGTCGCGGCCTCGGTGTCGAGCCGCACGCGGACCCACTCCAGGTCGAGCCCCTGGCGTATCGCGCTGGCCAGCCTGGGCAGCAGGTCCGCCCCGCCCGGTGACGTCTCGAGCGTCGCCCCGAACCGGGTGATCACCGTGTAGCCGTCGAGCCGTTTCCCGAACACCCACCGGTCGGCCAGCCGTTCGAGCCTGCGCTGCACCGGCTGGAACGCCAGCGCGGCGCCGGCGGCCAGCAGCATCGCGGCGCCGGTCGGCAGGTACCGGTCGGCGAGGATGCCGAGCGCGGTCGCGGCCGCGACGTACACCACGGCGATCAGCGCCCACAGCGCCCGGTAGATGACCGACCGGCGGGCGGCCCGGTCGATGCCGAGGACGCCGTCGTCGGTCAGCGCCACCGACAGCGCACCGAGGAACAGGACAAGCCCGGCTACCCAGAGCACCCAGACGCAGATCGCCGCGAAGGTGCCCGAGCCGAAGGTCCCCACGACGCTGACCGCGACGAACACGATCAGCGCACTGCCGCCGCCGGCCAGCAGCCAGCGGATCCGGCGGCGATCGGTTGGCGCCGACCGCCGATACCGCAGGTAGAGCAGGACCAGCCCGGAAAAGATCCAGGCCGGGAACGTGAACTGCAGCGCGGCCAGGACCGGTTCCGCCGGACGAAGCGCTTGCGCGAACAGCGGGCTGACGATGCCCCGCTCGGCGGACTGGAACAATCCCGCGGGGGGTGTCGGACTAGCGGCCATCAGCGCGACCGGCACCAGCACGGCCTCGAGAGTGCTGGTCCACAGCACCACGCGTTCGCCGCGGCTCTGCGGGACACCGGCCGGGAACAGGCCGATCAGCCCGACCCCGGCGACCACCGACAAGTTATTCACGCACTCCGCGGTCAGCAGGACGAGCCACGCGGACGCTGCGCCGGCCACCGCCGGCAGATCAGTGATGCTGGTGACGAGGCAGTCTCCCACCGCGGACAGCGCTCCGCCAGCGATCAGCCAGAACGCGATGGGGTGACCCGGCCTGCGAAAACCCAAGATGAGCCCGGCGACATACATCGGCGCCACGCCAACCAGCATCCAGGCGGCATCATCCGCGTGCCCGACGGCCAGCGCGATCCACGTCCCGGCCACCAGCGCACAACCGCCGACGATCGCGAGAAACACGCAGACAGCCCGCATACGCACAGTGTGACCCCCACGGTGACCTGCAGGGAAGGAGGTTTCCCGCACCCTGCGACTGCGGCCTGCCTCACCCCGGACCGGCCGGCAACCGGATACCGGGCGGACATGCCGCGCCATAGCGTCTCGCAGCAGGATCGATATCGCTCGGGGGAAAGGGCGTTCACGGACATGACAGAGAACCAGATCGTCGCCGCGCAGGAGACCGCGACCGGGACTGCGAGCGCGCTGCGCCGCGGCGCCGACGCCGGGTACCGGTGGCTCTTGCTGCTCTTCCTGGTAGCAGGCGTGGTGCAGATCTTCCTCGCCGGGCTCGGGGTCTTTCACCTGCACGCCTACGGCCTCGACGACCCGGCCGGCGACGCGGCCCTGGACCCGCACCGCACGCTGGGGTTCACGATGGGGGTCATCGCGCTACTCATCCTGGTGCTCGCGCTCGTCGCCAGGCCGGGCGCCCGCCAGGTCGTCCTGGCGGCCGTGCTGGTGCTGCAGACCGCGGTCCTGCAGAGCCTGCTGGCCGGGCTCGGCGACGACAGCCCGGTGTGGGGCGGCCTGCACGCCCTCGACGGGCTGCTCGCGCTGGGGGTGGCCGGCTACCTGTACGGCGTCGCCCTGGTCCGGCGGCGCGCCGCGGCGCGTGACCTCCGGTGAGCGAGCCGCCGGATAGCCGTCCGCGGCTCTCCGCGGCCGCGTCCCGGACTTTCACGGCAACGTGGCTGGTCACCGCCCTCGCGGCGGCGACCGGGTGCGTGCTGACCGTGCTCGTGCGGGAGTACATAGCCAGAGGCGACCTCATTGGCAACCTGACGGAGTCGCTGGCCAGCGTTTATTACGCCGCCCTGGGGGTGCTCATCGTCCGGCGGGCCGGGAACCGGATCGGGTGGCTGATGCTCGGCATCGGGGCGATGCTCGCCGTGGAGACTGTCGCCAATGGGTACGGGGTGGCGGGCATCCGGCATCCGGGTACGCTGCCCGCGGCCACACTAGTCGGGCTGTTCGCCGAGTGGCTCTTCGTGCCGCTCTTCATCACCCTCATCGGCACGTTCCTGCTGTTCCCCGACGGCAGGCTCCCGTCTTCGCGATGGCGGCCGGCGGCCTGGTTCTTCGCTGTTGTTGCCGTGCTCGGGATGACGGGGTTCGCGATCGCGCCCCGGCTGGTGCGCATCCCGGCCCCCGGCGGGTCGGTGCATTTTCCGAACCCGCTCGGCGTGGCCTCGCTCGGCCCGGTCTGGTCCGGCCTGCTGCTCGGCACGCTCACCGCGATCAGCCTGGCGTCTCTGCCGCTGCTCGCTATCGTGGTCGCCGCGCTGGTGACCCGCTTCCGCAGAGGCGATCCCGACGTAAGGCAGCAGGTGAAGTGGCTGGCGTTCGCGCTGGCGGTCATGCTTGTCGCCCAGCTACTCGGCCCGCTCAGGGACACGGCCGACGGTGGCCCGGCCGGTGGTTCGCTTGTCATCGCCTCTGACGCGGTATCGGCCGCCGTCCCGCTTGCCGTGGTGCCTGCCGTCGTCACGCTGGCGATCCTGAAATACCGGCTGTACCAGATCGACGTCATCATCAACAGGACGGTCAAGTACGGGCTGCTCTCGGTGGCTCTGATCGCCGTCTACGTCGCCATCGTCGTGGGCATCGGAACGCTGGCCGGCTACGTCGGCGGCCCGCTGCTCACCGTGGCGGCGGCGGTCACGATCGCCGCCGCGTTCCAGCCGGCCCGCAACCGGGCCCAGCTGCTGGCGAACCGCCTGGTCTACGGACGGCGGGCGACGCCGTACCAGGTGCTGGCCGACTTCGCCCAGGACATGGCCGCCCAGCCGGACCCGGCGGCGACGCTGGACCGGATGGCCGCGCTGCTCGCGACGGCGACCGGCGCCACCAGGCTCGACGTCTGGATCCGGGTCGGTGACCAGCTGCGTCCGCAGGTGACGTGGCCCGCCGGGTCCGACCCGGCCGCGCCGGTTCCGCTGGCCGCGGGAGACCTGCCGGACTTCGGCCCGGCACGGGCCGTCCCAGTCCGGCACGCGAATGAGCTGCTCGGCGCGCTCACCCTCGTCAAGCGCCCGGATGAGCCGGTGTCGGCCGCCGACGACAGCCTGTTGCGGCAGCTGGCGTCACAGGCCGGCCTCGTGCTGCGTAACCTCCGGCTGACCGCCGAGCTGCGAGCCACCATCGACGACCTGAAAGCATCGCGGCAGCGGCTGGTGCGAGCCCAGGACGAAGAACGCCACCGGATCGAGCGGAACCTGCACGACGGTGCCCAGCAGCAGCTCGTCGCGCTCAGCATGCTGCTCAGGCTGCTCGAGGACTCCGCTGAGGACCCAAGCGAGGTCAAGCAGCTGGCGAGCCAGCTCAAGGACGGCCTGCGCGCGGCGCTCGAGGACCTGCGCGCCCTCGCTCGCGGCATCTACCCGCCGCTGCTGGCCGAGCAGGGACTGCGGGCCGCGCTGCGCGCGCACGCCGACCGGGTTCCCGTCCCGGTGCTGGTCGAGGCGGACGGCATCGGGCGCTACCGCCGGGACACCGAGGCCACCGCCTACTTCTGCATCCTCGAGGCCTTGCAGAACGTCGCCAAATACGCGCGGGCCTCTCGCGCCACCGTCGCGCTGGCCTGCCCGGACGGTCATCTCGAGTTCAGCGTCGCGGACGACGGCGTGGGCTTCGACGCCGTGACGACCACGGCAGGCACAGGCCTGCAGGGCATGGCCGACCGCCTCGCCGCCGTCGGCGGCAGCCTGAGCATCCGCACCGCGCCCGGCGCCGGCACGACCATTAACGGCCGCCTCCCGGTCTAGGCAGTCGGCCTAGGCGCGCCGGCGCCCCGCGCTCAGCGCGGGTGCCCCCGGTAGGTCCCGAACGACCAGTGATTCCCCTCCGGGTCGAGGACCGCGAAGTCGCGCGAGCCGTAGTCCGTGTCGGCCAGCTCCCGAACGACGGTCGCGCCGCCGGCCACGGCCCGCTTGTACAGGCCGTCCGGGTCGTCGCAGACGACGTACGCCTGGCTCGTGCCGGGCGTCCGCGTGCCCGCCGAGCCGAGCATGACGCCGCCGCCAGGCGGCCAGGCGAGTTCCGCGTGGTGGACGAGGTCGCCGTCCCCGTACACGACGGTCTCCTCGAAGCCGAACGCGTCGACGAGGAACTTGATCAGCGCGCGGGCGTCCCGCGCGAACACGGTGGGCCACACCTGAGGTGGCGGTGCTGTCGTCATGTCACCGATCATTCCCCGAGGTCGGCGGGGACGGCTTGGACGAATCGGAACTCCTCGGCCAGCCACTGGCTGGGCGGGCAGCCGGCCAGCTGGCGGAACTCCCTGGCCAGGTGCGCCTGATCGTAGTAGCCGCATTCGGCGGCGAGGTCAGCGAACTTCGGTCCCGCAGGCCGCCGCGCGGCGGCCTGCGCGATCGCGCGCCGTGCGTGCTGGAACCGGAACACCCGGGCCGCCTCCTTCGGCGACAGTCCCGTCTCCGCGCGGAACCGCGAGTTGAGATACCGCGCGCTCCAGCCGGTCTCCGCCGCGAGTTCCGCTACCGGTACCGCGCCATGCGACGTCCGCAGCCGCCGCCACGCGTAGCCCAGCTCCGGCCGGATCCCGTCCCCGCTGTCGGCGTCGCGCTCGCGGGCGCGCCGGCTGAGCAGCGACCCGATCACCGCGAAGCGCCCGTCCCAGGTCCGCTCCGCGGCCACCCGCTCACGCAACTCCGCGGCGAACACTCCGAGCACCTGCGTCGCCGCCACGTCCAGGTTCGCCAGTTCACCCGCGGGCAGTCCGGCCAGCCGGCGCGCGCCGAGCGGGGTCAGCCCCAGCTGGATACCGGACTGCCGGCCGTCGTGCGTGACCAGCGCCGGCGACGTGTGCAGCCCGCCGAGCAGCGTGTCATACGCCGCGGCCGGCTGCCGCGGATCCACGTGCGCCGCGATGACGAGCGGGTCGTCCAGGGTCACGATGAACGTCAGCCATGGCGACGGCAGCCCGCGGTGCCGCTGCGGGCCGACCCCGGCCTGCCGGTACCCGGTCGCCCAGGCGACGAACGGCCGCAGCTCCGCCCCGGGCACCCGCCGCTCGTGCTCGTCGATCACAAAACCAATTATCCGTAACGGTCCCGTGGTTCCCCCGTCAGGCCACCATGTCCGAGAGCGGCGCTACGCGGGCCCCTCGCGGGTCCAGCCCGGGGCGACGACGGTCAGGGACAGGTCGTCAGGGTTGACCTCCTCGCCGCAGTGGCGGCAGACGAACGCCGGGTCCAGGTCGTGCCCGCACGTGTGGCCGAACAGCGTTGGCGGGCTGTCCACCGCCCACTTGTCTCCCCAGGCCCGCAGCGCCTGCAGGACCGTGCGCAGTTCCCGGCCCGCCTGGGTGAGCTCGTACTCGTGGCGCGGCGGGTGGTCGCTGTACTGGGTGCGGGCGATCACCCCGGCCGCCTCGAGCGCGCGCAGCCGCGCGGCCAGCCGGTCGCGCGGCGCGCCGGTGTTCCTGGCGATCACGTCGAACCGCTTGTTGCCGAACGCGATCTCGCGGATCGCGAGCAGCGCCCACTTCTCCCCGACCACGTTGAGGGCGGCCGCCACCGAGCACGGACGGCCAGGCAGATCTTCGCGCATACGGCAAGCATACTCGGTTGCAAAATCAAACTCACTGAGGTTAGTCTTCAGTTGGGTTTTCAAAC
>Ga0335075_10002056_pt1 | contig 32714 bp, 27 predicted proteins | sample Lox_Sample_24_FD_206723 | JGI IMG/M metagenome (GOLD analysis project Ga0335075, IMG submission 206723) | Soil microbial communities from Loxahatchee National Wildlife Refuge, Florida, United States - Lox_Sample_2.4 | ecosystem: Environmental > Terrestrial > Soil > Wetlands | place: USA...
GACATCGGATCCCCCGGCGGGGCAGGACTTACTTCTAAGCCGCACCGTGATCGGTCGACAACAAGTCGCCTTACGTGGGCCGCTTCGCCTGCGGCTGGCATCGGCTAGCCAGGCCGTGCGCCCTGCTGACAAGGCAACTGACCTGACGCAACCACGGACCCGGGCGGGTGCCATGAAATGACGTTAGCCGCATGTCCGCTGAATGTCAGGTGGGGCATCGCCGTTGGCGCAGGCCGGAGGCCGGCATCAAGCGCTGACGCCGTAATTTATGGCGTCGGCCAAGTCATATAGGTCGGATAAGTCGGGAATGATGTAGCTGAAGCTGCCGATTGCCAGGAATTGCCGCCGTTGCGGGAAACCTCAAGCCCGTACTGCCCGTGGTCGGACGTCCCGACAGCCAACGCGGCGCCATTGGTGGCGAGGGACATGGCCCCGGCCGGAGCGTTGCCAAGCAGCCGCCCGGCAGCTCCTGTCAACGGCACCTGCCAGATCGCGTTTCTGGTCAGCACCACGAGTTCATAGGAGTTGTACCAGCTCAGCGCGGTCGGACGGGACAATCCAGGCCAGGCTTGTACCGCGGCGCCGAGCGATACCGACAGGCTGGATCCGTCGGCGTTACCTGCTGTCCCCTCGGCGCCGTCCTCGGGGCGGCCCTTGCCGTTGCCTGCCTTGGGGCCGTTGACGCTGAAGACGACAGCCGTCAGCAGTACCCGATTCCCGTCGCTCGACTTGACCAGCAGTGCCGCCCTCACGCCGTCCGGGGCCATCTGCATCGACAGGATGTTCGGTCCGGACTTGCCGTCGGGCGGCAGGTTTCCCGGACTCCTGACGGCGAGCAACTGGTAATGAGTCCGCGACGGCCGCAGCACCCAGATATGCCCGCCAGCGACGGCCCAGAGGTTCCCGTTCCGGTCCCAGCTCAGTGATGAGCACGCGCCCGCGGAGTCAGGTATGTGATAGCTGTGGTACGGCCCTCCCGAGGCGCCATGGATGTAGACCGCGCAGCCGGCCCCGCTCTGGACGGCGACGGCAACGGCGCCGACCTCGCTCTGGACCGCGGCGGCAACGGCGCCAGGCTCCGTCGCGGCGGTCGCCGTGATTTGCGCGAAGCCAATCTGCCTGGGCAGTGCCAGAGTCGAGGGACTCTTGGAATTGTTGGTGACCTCGCTGACCGTGTCCGGCCCTGACTGATAGACGAGCTGACCCAGGACTACCCGGCTGGGGTTGGAGTTCGGGCTCGTGTACCGCTTACGGCCGTCAATGTACAGCACGACGTTGTGCGCGAGCGGGCTGGAATATGCCTTGCTATCAAGGGTTGCCAGCAGCTGCGCTTCCATCTGGTTCAGCCGCTGCGCGCTCGCGTTCTTGGCAGCGCCGCCCAGGTCAACGATCGCAACCTGGCCGCGAAGCGTCACCTTCACCAGCGTGGTTCCGGGTGGGAAAGCGGTCGTCGTCGCGTCGCTCAGCCAGCCGGTGGGATCGCTGAGCAGACCCTTGACCAGCCCGGCCGCCACGTCAGTGTTCAGGGCGTTGTTAGCGCTCTGCAGCGGAGCGTAAACCGGATCGGGCACTAGTTCCCCGTTCACCACCGTCCCCTGGCGGGCGAAGAAGAACAGGTTTCGCGGCTGATACACCTCCTCGAAACTGGCCTTAGTGAGCAGCAGGTTATGCAGGCCGTCCGCTGGCAGTTTGGTGATCAGCCATACGCCGTTCTTCGGCTTCGCCAGGCTGAAAGTGTAGTTAGAGGTGCCCGCATTGGGCTCATACTGGCCGCCGGGGCTCAGCGTCGCCAGGTGCTGCGCAGTGATGTCGACAGACTGGCGGTCCACGCCGGCGGACGGCTTGCCGCTGAATTGCGCGCAGGTTGATTCCAGAGCCCGGCACGCAAGACTTGACTTGCCGCTGGCGGGCGCCCCCTTTGGCCGACCGAGCGAGCTGACAACGGTGACTGGCCCAGGGCGCCAGGTCTTACGGAGAGCGGGCGACAGGAACTGCCTGGCCGCGGCCGGATCGTAAGCGTAGGTCGCGCTCGCGGCCAAGAAACCGAGCACTGTCTCGGACGGCGACTTGTACTGGCCTGATGACGGGGGCGGCGGCGGCAGCGGGCGGACGTATGCCTGCACAGCGTTGCCACCGGTCAGCACTTGGCGTGGCGTGTTGGTTGACGGCACCGTCGCGCATCCCGCGACGATTCCCGCGACGACGGTCGCCACCACTACAGGCAATGGCAGGGAACGCCGGAACCCGATACTAGCCACGCGCGCCGACCTCGGTGGCTGCGCCTTCATCAGCCCCCGGATCGGCGGCTCCCGCCTCGCTGGCCGCAGTTCCTGCACCAGTTCTCGCCTCTGCGCCAGCCCCCTCCTGTGCGCCAGCCACCGCCGCTGCGGCTCGCAGGGGCGGGACGGCGGCCAGCTGGATTTCGGCCGTGTCGATACCGTCAGCGGGCGCGCTGAGCGGCAGCGGGACGAGCGGCAACGGCGACCCGTGCAGTTCGCCGCCGACGGTACGGGGCAGCGTCAGCCGGAATACCGAGCCATGCCCCAGCTCGCCCCAGGCCTCCAGCCATCCGCCGTGCAGCAGTGCGTCTTCCTTGGCGATCGCAAGCCCGAGGCCAGTGCCCCCGGTGGTCCGCGCCCTCGCCGGATCGGCCCGCCAGAAGCGGTCGAAGACGAGTTCCTCCTCGCCGGGACGCAGGCCCACGCCGAAGTCCCTGACGGAAACTGCGACCGCGGCCGAGTCCATCGCGACGGTAACAACGGTGTCCTTGTCTTCGCCATGCTCTACCGCGTTCAGCAGCAGGTTGCGCAGGATGCGCTCGACCCTGCGGTGGTCGAGCTCGGCGATGCACGGCTCAGCAGGGACCCGGAAATCGATGTTGGTGCCGCGGCGCTCGGCGAGCTGTTGCGCGACATCCGCTGACTGCCGGACTATGCCACACAGGTCGACTGGCTCGGCGTCCAGTGTCGCGGCGTTGGCGTCATACCTGCTGATCTCCAGCAGGTCGGTCAGCAGCACCTCGAACCGCTCAAGCTGGCCCTGCATGAGCTCGGCAGCGCGTGCCGGGGCGGCGTCCAGCTCGTCCCGTGCGCCGAACAGCACGTCTGCAGCGATCCTGATAGTCGTCAGCGGCGTCCGGAGCTCGTGCGACACGTCCGAGACGAACTGGCGCTGCACCTGCGACAAGTCCTGCAGCTCGGCCAGTTTCTCCTGCAGGCTCGCGGCCATCTCATTGAAGGAGGTGGCGAGCGCCGCCAGCTCATCTGAGCCGCGTACCTCCATCCGCTGGTTGAGCTCGCCGGCCGACAGCCGTCTGGCACCCTGCGCGGCCAGCCTGACCGGCACCACCACCCACCGCGTCACCAGCCAGGCGACTGCCGCTAGCAGGAACACTACGGCGATGCCTGCCAACAGCAGGCTCTGCTGGATGTTCGCGATGGTCTGCTGCTGGGCGGTCAGCGGGAAGAAGTAGTACAGCTCGTAGGCGTGGTCGAACGGCGCACCCCACAGCAGGCCGGGCACGGGCCGGGCACTGGAGCCGAATGGCATGCTCGCCCACATGACCTCCGGGCGCTTCTTGCCAAGCAACTCGTCGCCGACAGCTGTTGTGAGCGCGGAAGGGAACTTCGGCACCGATCCGAAGAATCCGACCGCATCCCCGCCGCTGTACACCGGCGGGCCAGATTTCTGGGGTGCTGGCATGACCGCTACGGCGTACTGGGTGCGGTCAGCAGGCTTGAGATCCCCGACGAGCGAATTTATGGCCTGCCCAGACCTGCCGGTAGGAGTCCCGCTCAGCGCACTGCCGCCTGCGTAGATCAGCCCTCCGTTGGCGATGTTGTCGGAGGACTGCTCCATGTTCGTATAGATGCCGGCTGCCAGGTGCTGCATCAGGATGTAGCCAAGCACGGTTACGACAACGGCCGACATGATCAGCGTGGCGGTGACCACGCGGAGCTGCAGGGAGTGGCGGTAGCGCTCCGCGACCCGGCGCATCCACCGCTGCGACCTGGTCACGGCGGCTGACCGGCTGAAAGCAGCGCTGCGCGGCCTGGCCAGCCAGTTGCGATAGCTGGCCCCTACGGCGGCGGCTGCTCCCTTCACTGCCCTTCCCGGTGCGTCGGTCGGCCCGGCCAGGCGGCCGGGAAAGCGTAAGCGGCGGTCAGCCTGGACCCGCCTTATAACCAACGCCCCGGACGGTCACGACGATTTCCGGCCGCTCCGGATCTTTCTCGATCTTGGCCCGCAGCCGCTGGACGTGCACGTTGACCAGCCGGGTGTCCGCCGCGTGCCGGTAGCCCCAGACCTGCTCGAGCAAGACTTCCCTGGTGAACACCTGCCGCGGCTTGCGCGCCAGCGCGACCAGCAGGTCGAACTCCAGCGGGGTCAGGTTCAGCGGCTCACCGGCCCGTTGCACGGAGTGCCCGGCCACATCGATCGTCACGTCACCGATCGTCAGCGTCTCCGGTGCCGGGTCGTCGGTCCGCCGCAGCCGCGCCCGCACCCTGGCAATCAGCACCTTGGACTGGAATGGCTTGACGATGTAGTCATCGGCCCCGGACTCCAGGCCGAGCACCACGTCCACGGTGTCGCTCTTGGCGGTCAGCATGACGATCGGCACGCCCGACTCCGCCCGGATCTGGCGGCACACGTCGATGCCATCCATGCCCGGCAGCATCAGGTCAAGCAGCACCAGATCCGGCTTGGTATCGCGGAAAACATCCATTGCGCGGTCTCCGTCACCGACGAAAGTGGGCTCGAAGCCCTCGCCGCGCAGCACAATGCCGAGCATCTCTGCCAGAGCGGCGTCGTCATCGACGACCAGCACACGACCCTTCATAGTCCTCATCGTTCCACGTAGACGGCCTCTTGGGGACCCGCAACCGCGTCAGTACCTGCACTTAGTGCTCGCAGATTACCTGCCGTGACCGGCTGAATCACCCCTTGTTCGGTCACGAGCGCAGTGACGAGCTCCGGCGGAGTGACGTCGAAGGCCGGGTTGTACGCAGCTGTCCCGGCCGGCGCGACTGGTCGCCCGGCCAGTTTGGTGACCTCGTCGGCAGGCCGGTGCTCGACCGGAATCGCGGTTCCGTCCGGCGTGCCGAAGTCCACGGTGGACACTGGCGCCACTACCACGAACGGCACGCAATGGTGCCTGGCGAGCACTGCCAGGCCGTAGGTGCCCACCTTGTTGGCCACGCTGCCGTCTGCGGCGATCCGGTCCGCCCCGGTCAGCACGAGGTCAACCTGGCCGGCCGCGAGCAGCGACGCCGCCGCGTTGTCCGCTAGCAGCGAATGCGGTATCCCTGCGCGGCTGGCCTCCCAGGTGGTCAGCCGCGCGCCCTGCAGAAGCGGCCGCGTCTCGTCCACCCACAGGCGCGCCAGCCGACCGGCCCGGTGGGCCGCGAGTATGACCGCGAACGCCGTGCCAGAACCCGCCGATACCAGGCCGCCGGTGTTGCAGTGAGTAAGGATCCGGGCACCTTCTGGCACCAGAGCAAGCCCATGGCCAGCCATCGCAGTACTCGCTGCCTCGTCTTGCGCGGCAATCGCCCTGGCCTCCGCGAGCGCCGCCGCAGCTGCCCGTTCCAGGCCGGGAACGCCAGCTTCCTGGCCCCCGGCCGCTGAGCGGAACGCCTGCAGCGCCCGCTGAACGCCCCAGCCAAGGTTCACTGCCGTCGGCCGCGCCGCGGTAATCGCCGCGGCAGCCGCTTCCACGTCGTCGCCGCGGTACGCTGCGAGCGCGACGCCATATGCCCCGGCCACCCCGAGCAGGGGTGCGCCGCGCACTGCCAGCCGGCCGATGGCGTCCACAAGCTGACAGACGTCTGCGCAGGTCAGAGACACTTCTTGAGCAGGTAGCCTAGTCTGATCCAGCAGCTGGATGGCCGGGCCGACTGGCGGCTCAAGCCAGCGCAGCGCCGTCGGCACTCCCCCGCTCTCCTCGATGTTCCCCATCTGCCGAGTGTGCTGCCAAGGCCGCGTTTCGCCAACTCAGGCGCCAGGCCGGTGCGGCATGCCTGGAATATGCTGGTTCACCGCAACCCGGCATGCGAGCATTAGCGCGACGATCATGGAGCGTCAGGTGACTGAGCAAATGCCGCCCGGCTGGGAGAACCAGGTACCGCCGGGCCAGTACGGGCAGCCCGGCTATCCGCCGTACGGGCAGCCCGGCTATCCGCCGTACGGCCAGCCCGGCTACGGCCAGCCCGGCTACGGCCAGCCCGGCTACGGGCGGCCGGGCGGGTGGGCAGACTCGCCCGCACCGGGCGGCATCCCGCTCCGGCCGCTGGGACTTGGCGACATGCTCAACGGCGCGGTCACCTCGGCGCGCCGCAACCCTGCCGCTACCTTCGGGCTGGCCGCCATCGTCATGACGATCTCCGGGGTACTGTCCGCGGTTTTCCAGGCCGTCGCACGCTCACCGCTAGCGCAACTGCAACGCACTGAGCACGCGCTGAACAACGGCCAGGCTCCTTCTCAGCAGCAGCTAGACACGCTGGGCTCAGCTCTCGCCACCCTGATCCCGGCGGCCGCGATCATCATCATGCTCGGCCTGCTGCTGACCTCCGCGCTGACCGGCATGCTCAGTGCTGTCATCGGCCGCGGCGTACTCGGGCGCCGCGTCGGCCTCGGTGAGGCGTGGCGGGCAGGACGCGTCGGTGCCGTCATAGTTACTACGCTTCTGCTGCTGCTTATCGGCGTCTGCGTGCCGTTGCCGGTCGTTGTCGTGGTGGTCGTCCTTGCTCTGCTGCACATGACGCCGGTCGCGGCGCTCATAGGCGTGCTGGGCGGCATCGCCAGCGTCGTGTTCGGACTGCTGCTGATCGTGCGGCTCAGCGTGACGCTGCCTGCGGTGGTGCTGGAGGGCATCTCGCCAGCAAGCGCGGTCAAACGGTCCTTCGAACTCACCAGGGGCAGTTACTGGCGGCTGTTCGGCATAGAGCTGGTTACCTGGTTCATCGTCATCGTCGCCTCCTACGTACTGGCCATCCCGTTCGCGATCGTTAGCGCCCTGACGGGCGGAGGGGCGGGCCTTTTCAGCACAAGCCCGAGCGTTTCCGTGGCCGGCCTGATCATCACAGCAATCGGCGGAATCGTGGCGAACACCGTCACCGCGCCGATCATCGCTGGCGTCGTGGTGCTGCTCTATACGGACCTCCGGATGCGTCGCGAGGGCCTCGACCTCGCACTGCGCACCGCGGCCCAGAGCAACAGCCTGACCGGCGACGAGTTCGATTCCGCCTGGCGGCCGCCGGCCGGCGGTCAGCCCTCTGCGTGGTGAGAAAGGCCGCGCCAGCAGCGCTTGTCGTGACCGGGGTAGCTGGCGCGACGTGGCCCGCTACCGGGCCGCTGGTCGGTCGGTCGCAGGGAAACCAGCTTGCTCGGCGTGAGCTAGCGAAGTCGATCTATCATCCGTCGCTGGCGTCGCGCCTGGCGACCCGCTTCGTGAACTGGCTCGAGTCGTTTGTACTGCACGGGCCGGCGGGCAGCGTGGACTGGCTGGCGGTGGTCCTGCTCGGGGTCGGCGTCCTGGCCCTGCTCGCCGTCGTCGGGTACCTCGCACGGTCGGCCAGGGTGGACAGGCGTTACCGCGCAACAGTCGTCGAAGGCAAGCCGAGGAGCGCTGCCGAGCACCGGTCAGCCGCCGAGGGCTTCGCGGCGGCGGGCGACTACCGGTCCGCGATCATCGAGCGGGTCCGCGCGATCGCACTGGACCTGGAATCCCGGCAGATTCTGCCGCCCCGTCCCGGCCGCACTGCGGCTGAACTCGGCGCGGAGACGGCCTTGGCCATTCCCGCGGAAGCGACCGCACTCGGTCACGCAACGCGACTGTTCGACGACGTGCGCTACGGCGGCCGTCCCGGCAGCCCGGATGGCTACCAGCAAGTCCGGGATCTCGACCTTCGGATCAGGGCCGTACCGATCCAGGTGAGCGGCGCCCGGTGACCGCATGGTGGCGGCGAGCGCGCACCTGGCTGCTCATCTGCCTGATCATCGTCGTCGCCGGCATCGTCATCGGCGTGCTGCACCAGTCGCCAGGCAACTCTTACCTGAGCCCCGGCTCTACTTCAGGCAGCGGCGCGCACGCACTCGCCGGCGTGCTGACCGGACTCGGCCGTCAGGTCACCACGGTGACCAGTACCCGGTCGGCGGTGCCCGCCGCGTCCGCGGGCGCCACCCTGGTCATAACCAGCCCCGCTAACCTGTCGCGGCCCGAGCTCGCGACGCTAGCCAAAGTTCCCGCTTCTGTGCTGCTGGTCGACCCGGACGGCGCGGCGCTGGCCGCGTTCGGCAGCGGCCTGCGCATCTGGCTGGCCGGCGTGCCGGTCGCGAGCACGGCGGCTGCCTGCAGGTTGCAGGCGGCCGTCCTGGCCGGGACGGCGGACATGGGCGGCACAACGCTGACGGTCCCCGGCCAGCTGGCGCCAGGGGTTCAGCGGTGTTATCCAGTGGACGGCCACCCGTCCCTGGTTCAGCTGACCCTCCGCAGGCGGCTCGTGACGATGCTCGGAACCGGTGCGCCGCTGACGAACGGTGCACTGGCCAGCCAGGGCGACGCGGCGCTTGCCATCGACCTGCTGCCAAGCCACCGGATCGTCTGGCTGGTGCCGCCGGCGTCAGCGCAAGCAGCTGTCGCCGGGCCGGCCAGGCCGAGATCCTTTTACAGCCTGGTGCCTCTCAGCGCGTACCTGGTCGCTATCCAGCTTGCTATCGCCCTCCTACTCGCGGTGGCCTGGCGAGCGCGCCGACTCGGGCCTCTCGTCGCCGAGCCGCTGCCAGTCGTGGTCAGGGCGGCAGAGACGGTCGAAGGTCACGCGCGCCTGTACCAGTCCAGGCGGTCCAGAGCGAGGGCTGCCGAGGCGCTGCGCGGTGGTGTGATCACCCGGCTCGCCCCGCTGGCCGGCCTGCCAGTCACGGCTAGCCAGGACGCAGTCGTTGCCGCGCTGGCGCCGCGCGCGGCATGGACTCAGGCACGCGTCGGGGAGCTGTTGTACGGCCCCGCGCCAGAATCCGATCGGGCACTGGTCCGCCTGGCACGCGATCTTGACGAGTTTGAGCGAGAGGTAGGCATGTCGTGAGCATCGATGACCTCAGCGCACGCCCGGTGCGGGCGGAGCAGGCCGCTGTGACAGCCAGCGCCGGGTCAACTGAAGCCGGCCGCGCCGCGCTGATTGCCGTCAGAGACGAGGTCGGCAAAGCCGTCGTCGGTCAGGATCAGGTACTCAGCGGCCTGCTCGTCGCGCTCCTGTGCCAGGGTCACGTGCTGCTCGAAGGCACCCCAGGCGTGGCCAAGACGCTGCTGGTCCGGACACTTGCCGCGGCCCTGGCGGTAGACAGCAAGCGAGTCCAGTTCACCCCCGACCTCATGCCCGGCGACGTGACAGGCTCGCTGATCTACGACGCGCGCACGTCGGAGTTCGAATACCGCGAAGGTCCCGTCTTCACCAACCTGCTGCTGGCCGACGAGATCAACCGCACGCCGCCCAAGACACAGGCAGCGCTACTCGAGGCGATGGAAGAACGGCAGGTTTCGGTCGAGGGAGTCCCGCGCCCGCTGCCCGTTCCCTTCCTTGTCGCGGCCACCCAGAACCCGGTCGAGTACGAGGGCACGTACCCGCTGCCGGAGGCTCAGCTTGACCGGTTCCTGCTCAAGCTGGCCGTCAACGTGCCCGACCGGGACGCCGAGATCGACATCCTGGTCAGGCACGCAGCCGGTTTCGACCCGCGAGACCTCGGCACCGCCGGGATACGTCAGGTCGCCAGCGCCGCTGACCTGGCGAGCGCGCGCGCCGGAGTCGGTCAGGTCAGGGTGTCGGCCGAAGTGACCGGTTACATCGTCGATATCTGCCGCGCCACGAGGACCTCCGCGGCAGCGGATCTCGGCGTCTCGCCGCGAGGCGGTACCGCCCTGCTCGCGACCAGCCGTGCGTGGGCGTGGCTGTCCGGCCGTGACTACGTGACGCCTGACGATGTCAAGATCCTCGCACGGCCGACGTTGCGCCACCGTGTCAGGCTCCGCCCCGAGGCCGAGCTTGAGGGAGTGACTGCTGATGGCCTGCTCGAAAGCGTGCTCAGCTCAGTTCAGGTGCCGAGGTAGGAGCCTGTGGCAGTCACCGGACGTGCGGCTCTCGTCGCGCTGATCGGCACGCTGGCCGCGCTGCTGTCTGGCTCGGTGGCCGGGCTGCTCACGGTCGACGGCGTGATCCTGGCGGCAATCGCACTCGATCTGGTTCTCGCGGCTGGCGTCAGGCAGCTGACGCTCGCCAGGTCCGGAGATACGACGATCCTGCTCGGCCAGCAGGGGACGGCGACGCTGACGATCGGCAATCCCGGCCTGCGACAGCTGCGCGGCGTCGTGCGCGACGCCTGGCAGCCCAGCCTTGAGGCGACCGGCCCGGTTCGCGTCGAGATCCCGGCGGGCGGCCAGGTGGTGGTAAACGCAACGCTCTCGCCCACCCGGCGTGGCGACAAGGCGGCCGGAAGGGTGACGGTCAGGTCGTATGGCCCGCTCGGCCTCGCGGCCAGGCAGGCAAGCCGCGCGGTGCCCTGGACGGTCCGGGTGCTGCCGCCGTTCCTGAGCCGCAAGCACCTGCCGGAGAAGCTTGCCGTCTTGCGCCAGCTCGGCGGACAGCGCCGCAGCCTGATCCGGGGCCAGGGCACCGAGTTCGACTCGCTGCGCGAGTACGTGATTGGCGACGACGTCCGCTCGATCGACTGGCGGTCGAGCGCCCGCCGTTCAGAAGTCCTGGTGCGGACCTGGCGGCCGGAACGCGGCCGCCGCGTCATCATCGTTCTGGATACCGGCCGCACCTCCGCCGGGCGGGTGGCAGGGACGCCAAGGCTCGACACCTACCTGGATGCGGCGTTGCTGCTGGCGGCTCTCGCGGCGCGCGCAGGCGACCGGGTCGACCTCCTAGCGGTCGACCGTCAGGTGCGAGCCAGGGTCATCGGCGCCAGCCGGACGCAGGTCCTCGCCAGGATGACCGAGACGATGGCGGTGCTCGAGCCTGAGCTCGCCGAGTCTGACGGCCGGCTGATTGCCAGCACGCTGCTGGCCACGGCGCGGCAGCGATGCCTGGTCGTGATCATGACCGACCTCAACCTCGCCGCGCTGGACCTGGGATTGTTGCCGGCAATGCCGTCGCTGGCCGCCAGGTACCGGGTGCTGGTCGCGGCTGTGGCCGATCCGCGCGTAGCCGAGATGGCCGCTGCGCGGGACGACGCGGCCTCGGTCTACCAGGCGGCTGCGGCGCAGCGCGCGCGAGCAGAGCGGGCCCGGCTGGCCGCCAGGCTGAGCCGGGCCGGAGTCAACGTCATTGACGCGCCGCCCGACCGCCTGCCTCCCGCACTCGCGGATGCTTATCTCGGTCTCAAAAGTTCCGGGCAGCTGTGACGGTGGCTAGTGTCAGCCCGCACAGCGTCAGCCGCTGACCGGGATCTGCTCGGGCGCGTCGCTGATGTCGGCGGACAGGCCGAGGCGCTGCGCCCGCCGGCCCGCGCCGATCACGTAGGCCAGGAAGGCGATCTCGGCAACCGCGCCGATGCCGATGCGCGCCCATCCCGGCATCGGCGACGGTGTGACGAAGGCTTCGATAACTCCGGACACGCCGAGGACGACGACGATGCCGAGCGCAAGCGTGATCGACGCACGGCCTTCCTCAGCCAGTGCCTGGGACCGCCGCCGCGGACCGGGATCGATGATTGCCCAGCCGAGCCGAAGACCCGCCGCACAGGCGAGGAAAACTGCCGACAGCTCGAGCATGCCGTGCGGAAGAATCAGCGCGAAGAACTCCGCCGCCTTGCCGTGGCCGATCATCAGCCCGCCGTCGACAGCCAGGTTCAGCGAGTTCACCAGCAGCGACGCGATCGGGCCGACGCCGAAGATCACGCCTGAGACAAGCGCAACCAAGGCCACGTACAAGTTGTTAGTCCATACCTTCAACGCGAACGACGTCGCCGTGTCCTGCGAGTAGTAGTTCCGGAACTGGCTGTGGACCAGGGCCTGTACCTGCGAGTGTGAGACCAGGCTGGCCTGGACCGCCGGCGAATCCGCGATCCACCACCCGGCGATCAGCGCAAGGGTGAGTGATGCGGCCGCCGTGCCCAGCCACCACCACCGGCAGCGGTATGCCATGACAGGAAATGCCACCCCGACGAAGATGCCGACCCATCGCCAGCCGGGCGTGTGCGCGCCCGTCACCGCGGCCCGCGCCCGGCCGAGCAGGCCGGACAGCCGGGCGGACAGCGCGGGGTCGTTCCCGGCGCTACGCACTGCCGACAGGTGGGTCGCCGTTCGCTGATAACTGGTCACTAGCTCGTCGATCTCTTCGCCTGACAGCCTGCGGCGACGCCTGACGAGAGTGTTCAGCCGAGCCCATTCGGCCTCGTGCGCAGCGACAAAAGCGTCGACATCCACCACAGGAGCGTACTGCCGTGGCCAGTCCCTGGATCGGTACTGTTGGCCCCGTGCCTGCGGCCGCGCGGGCGGCCAGGCGAGGAGCGCAGATGTCGGAGGTCGTGACCGGCGAAGCCGTCGTGCTCGAGCTTCCGGTCGCCAGCTTCCCTGGCCGCCTGCTTGCTCTGACCATTGATCTGGCTGTCCAGTTGCCACTGCTCGTCGTGATCGCGGTTGGCATCTCGGCGATGGCGGGCGTGGTGAACGGTGACTATCTAGCCGCGGTATGGATCGGCGCGTTCCTGCTCGTCATGGTTGGCTATCCGACCATCTTCGAGACTCTGACCAGGGGGAAGACGCTCGGCAAAATGGCATTGGGCCTGCGCGTCGTCGGCGATGACGGCAGCCCCGAGCGCTTCAGGCAGGCCCTGTTCCGGTCCGCGGCCGGCCTGCTCGAAATCTACCCGCTGGCTCCCGTCGCGCTGATCTCGTCAATCGTCTCGGTCAAGGGCAAGCGGCTTGGCGACATATTCGCTGGGACATACGTGGTGCAAGAGCGGATGCCGGCCAGGGCCCCGTTGCCGCCGCTGTTCGCAGTGGTGCCGCCACCGCTGATCGGCTGGGCGCAGGCGCTCCAGCTTTCCGCGCTGTCCGATACGACTGCCGACGCCGCCAGTAGCTATCTGCGGCGGTTCGCGGAACTTGCTCCGCGGGCGCGAGAGTCGCTCGGCATCCAGCTAGCCAACGCGGTCGCCGCGGAAGTCAGCCCCCCGCCACCGCCCGGTACTCCGCCGGCCGCTTATCTCGCTGCAGTACTCGCCGTTCGGCGCGAGCGTGATCACGCACGTGCCGCGGCGAGCGTCACGGCTCCCCCGCAGCCCTTCGTGCCGCAGCCGCTCTCGCTGCCGACAGAAGCGCCGCCTCCCGCAGCACCGCCACCGTCAGCACCGCCTCCCGCAGCACCGCCACCGTCAGCACCGCCACCGTCAGCACCGCCTCCCGCAGCACCGCCACCGTCAGCACCGCCTCCCGCAGCACCGCCACCGTCAGCACCGCCTCCCGCAGCACCGCCACCGTCAGCACCGCCTCCCGCAGCACCGCCACCGTCAGCACCGGCGGATGCGCAGCGTCCGCATGCGGATGCCCCGCCAGCCCAGCCATCCGCGGACTCGGCGACCGTTTTCACCCCACCTGGGTGATTTGCCTGGGCGATACTGTCGGCCCGGACCCAGGTCGTCAGCGACATAGCACTCGCTAGCGTCCTTTTTGCGTCCTTTATAGACGTTTATGCCTGATTCGGAAGGGACCTAACGAGTGCTAACAATTCCACGGTGGCGCAAAAGCGACGACTCGGGCGTTATCGACGCTACAGACCGCCGAGAACTGCAGGTGCACCGCTACCTAGAGGGCTTACGAGCCCAGCCGCCACGAGTCCAGGTACGTCAGTTGCTCAGGCGTCAGCTCATCGATGCGGGTACCGAGTGCGGCCAGAGCCAGGCTGGCCACTTCGGCGTCTATCGCGGCAGGCACCTCCAGTACCAAGCCCCGCGCCCCCGACTCGACATCGGATCCCGCCAGCCAGGCCAGCGCGAGCGCCTGCACCGCGAACGAAGTATCCATGGCGGCCGCCGGATTACCTTCTCCGGCGACCAGGTTCACCACTCGCCCCTCGGCGAGCAGGATCAAGCGGCGGCCGTCAGCAAGGACGTACTCAGTAGCATTCGGCCGCACGCCAGGATTCACCTCGATCGCCAGCCCGGTCAGCGCCGGTACGTCGATCTCCACGTCAAAGTGGCCAGCGTTGGCCAGCATGGCGCCGTCAGGGAGGGCGGCCAGTTCCGCGGCGCCGACGACATCGCAGGAACCGGTCGCCGTGATGATCAGCTCGGCACCCGGCGCGGCAGCACGCATCGGCATCACCCGGAAACCCTGCATTATCGCGCCGAGCGCACGGACCGGGTCGACCTCGGTGACGATGACTTGAGCGCCGAGGCCACGCGCGCGCTCCGCGATCCCCGAGCCGCACGGCCCGAATCCGGCCACCACCACGGTCTTGCCGGCAACCAGCGTGTTGGTAGCGCGCAGGATCCCGTCCAGGACCGACTGGCCAGTGCCGTACTTGTGGTCGATCATCCGCCTCGTCGCCGAGACATCCGCGGCGACCACCGGGAAGCCGAGCGATCCGGAGGCAGCCATCCGGCGCAGCCTGGCCGCACCGCTCGACGTCGCCTCGCAACCGCCGCGCACGCTGCCGATCAACTCCGAACGCGTCTCATGCAGCGTGTTGACCAGGTCGCAGCCGTCGTCCATGACGAGGTCAGGTTCGCTGTCCAGGACCCTGTGGATGTGCTCGTAGTAGGCGCCCCGATCCACCCCAGACCGCGCCTGGACGGCCACGCCAGGCTCGGCCGCGAGCGCTGCAGCGATGTCGTCCTGGGTCGACAGCGGATTGGAGGCAGCCAGATGCACCCGTGCGCCGCCTGCCGTCAGCACGCGCACCAGGACCGCGGTCTCGGCGGTCACGTGCAGGCAGCAGGCGACGGTGAGCCCGGCGAAGGGCAGCCGGTCAGCAAACGAGGCGCGGACCATACCGAGCACCGGCATGGCCCGCTCGGCCCAGGCGATCCCAGGCTGGCCTGCGAGCGCCAGCCCGGGGTCGGCGATGTCGGATGACAGTGCTAGCCCCGGGGCCGCACCTGGCCGGTCAGTACCGGTAGTGGTCGGGCTTGTACGGACCATCGACGGGAACGCCTATGTAGGAGGCCTGCTCTTTGGTGAGCACGGTCAGCCGGGCTCCGAGGGCGTCCAGGTGCAGCCGCGCGACCTTCTCGTCCAGGTGCTTAGGCAGCACGTGGACGCCGAGCGGGTACTGGTCGGTCTTCGTGAACAACTCCACCTGCGCGATGACCTGGTTGGTGAAGCTGTTGGACATCACGAAGCTGGGGTGCCCGGTGGCATTGCCGAGGTTGAGCAGCCTGCCCTCGGACAACACGATCACCCCGTGCCCGTCCGGGAACGTCCACTCATCGACCTGCGGCTTAATGTTCGTCCGCCGGACTCCGGGCAGCCGGGCGAGGCCTGCCATGTCGATCTCGTTGTCGAAGTGCCCGATGTTCCCGACGATCGCCTGGTGCTTCATCTGGCTCATGTGCTCGGCGGTGATGATGTGGAAGTTGCCGGTGGCGCTGACGAAGATGTCAGCGGTAGCGACCACGTCCTCCAGGCGGGCGACCTGGAAGCCGTCCATCGCGGCCTGCAGCGCGCAGATGGGGTCGATCTCGGTGATGATCACCCGCGCGCCCTGGCCGCGCAGCGACTCAGCGCAGCCCTTGCCGACGTCGCCGTAGCCGCAGACAACGGCAACCTTGCCGCCGATCAGCACGTCAGTCGCGCGGTTGATGCCGTCGACCAGCGAGTGCCGGCAGCCGTACTTGTTGTCGAACTTCGACTTGGTCACCGAGTCGTTGACGTTGATCGCCGGGAACCGCAGCGAGCCGTCCTTCGCCATCTCGTACAGCCGGTGCACGCCAGTGGTGGTCTCCTCGGTGACGCCCTTGATCCCGGCCGCCATGGCGGTCCACTTGCCGGGCGACTGCTCGAGCGAGCGCGCCAGCACAGCCAGGATCACGCCCCACTCCTCGGGGTCGTCGTCGCGCGCGGCGGGGACCCGGCCGACCGCCTCGAACTCCGCCCCCTTGTGCACTAGCAGTGTCGCGTCGCCGCCGTCGTCGAGCAGCATGTTGGGTCCTGACTCTGCTGGCCAGGTGAGCGCCTGCTCGGTGCACCACCAGTACTCTTGCAGCGTCTCGCCCTTCCAGGCGAAGACCGGGACGCCGCGCGGGTCATCCGGCGTGCCGTCGGGGCCTACGGCCACGGCGGCGGCCGCGTGGTCCTGCGTGGAGAAGATGTTGCACGACGCCCAGCGCACCTGTGCGCCGAGCGCCGCAAGCGTCTCGATGAGAACGGCGGTCTGCACGGTCATGTGCAGTGAGCCGGTGATTCGAGCGCCGGCCAGCGGCTTGGACTCAGCGAACTCGGCTCGCACCGCCATCAGGCCCGGCATCTCGTGCTCGGCGAGCCGTATCTCGCGGCGGCCGAAGTCGGCGAGCGACAGGTCGGCGACCTTGAACGGCACTGTCTCGACAGGCATGCAGGCTCCCTAGTTAGTGGTGCTCCCTCGTCGCGCTGGCCGGGTCGGCCGGCGCCACAGGACGACGGTACGGCAGAACGGGTACCGACGGCACGTCCAGCAGCAGGTTTCTGACACAAAATTGTAAGATAAGCAACATGCGGATCGCTGAAGCCGCCCGGCGGCTCGATATGACACCGCGGATGCTCCGGTACCGGGAGTCTCTCGGCTTGCTCCCCGTGCTTCGTCACGGGGGCCGTGGGCGGACGCGCCAGCGCCGGCCGGCGCCTGTGGCCCAGAACCCGCACCGCCAGTTCACCGATGCCGACCTGAGCGCAGTCTCGCTCGGCGTATCACTGGAGCGCCGCTACGACATCAGCCCGGTCGCGCTTGCCTTCGGTGTCCGTGTGCTCGCCGACCCACGGGTCAGGGCGGAGGTCGCCGAGTTCGGTCGTCGCATTGGCAGGATTCAGCCGCCCCCAGCGCGCGCACTCGACTTCGAGCAGGAACGAGCACTGCGGCTGCTTGGCGCCGCAGTGCCGTCAGACCGACGCTGACCTCAATCTGCGGCGCTCTCGAACGGACTGCCCTTGTGCCACACTCCGGATATGAGCGATCAGCTCGCGGCAGATGATAACGACCGGGCAGCCGGCTTCCGCCCGTGCTTCCCGGTCACCGACATGCGCGCCTCTCTCGCCCACTACGGACAGCTGGGCTTCGAGGTGATGCCCTACGAGGAGGGCGCAGAGTGGGGCTGGGCCCGGTTCGGGGCAGCCGAAATCCACCTGTACCTGAAGAAGGACCACGACCCGGCACGAACTGCAGCAGCCGCGGACCTGTCCGTCGACGACTGCGAGGCGCTCGCACGACAGTGGAGCTCGACGGGCGTTCCCGGCACTAGTGATCCATACGACACGGCATACGGAATGCGCGAGGCTGTTCACGTGGATCTCAACAAGAACCTGATCAGGTTCGGCTCCGCGCTCAAGCGCGCCTGACTGCTGTGGCCTGCCGAACGCGCTCTGCGCAGAAGTCGTGGCACTGGTCCACGGCTCGAGCGAGCTCGTCTGGCTCTAGCCCGGCGGCCGCGATGAACTCATCGACGCGGCGCAGGCCGGCGCGGGTAAGCAGCGTCTTCTCGTTAGCAACCCATTCGCCTGCAGCAGCCAGCACCGCGTGCGCCGCCTGAGAGGCAGCCTGGGCGGTAAGCCCGGCGCACTGCGCCAGCCGTCCGTAGGGAGCATGGTTCACCCGCGCGTAGCCAAACGTCAGATCAGCTCTGTCCCACCAGACCCGCGGTGCCGTGTCACGTAGTGCCACCGGGTAGTCGGGCCTGGGCAAGCGACCGCGCAAAACGCGGCTCACGGCCAGTTCTGCCAGGACGAGATAGGTCGGAATCCCCGCCAGGTGGAACATCAGCGGCTCAATGCGGAACCGTCCCTCGCGCGTCCCGGCGATCTCACGGTCGATCGTGTCAAGATCCCGGTAATGCACGTCGACGCGGCGGCCGTCGATCTCCAGCCAGGCGCCTCCGTTGAACACGCCGTCGCTCCACCCGCCGACCTCGAAGACCTCGCCAGACCACCCGGTGTCCCGAAGCGACTGCGGGTCAAAATGCGCCCGGTAGTAAATGGCGAAGTCCCAGTCGCTGTCCGGCCGGTTCGTTCCCTGCCCTCGCGAGCCGCCGAGAGAGACGGCCGCGACGCCCGGCAGTCCGTAGAGCCGGTCCGCTACGTACTCAACGAAGGACTGCTCATCCACCACGCCATGATTGCCGTTGCTGCTGCCGGGCGCCAACCAGTAATCAGCTGGCGCGGAAGTAGGCGCCCGGCGTAACGCCGGTCTCCCGCCTGAAGGCCTGAACGAACGCACTGTCGGAGTCGTAGCCGACGCGGCGCGCCACGACGGCGACCGGTTCGCTGGCAGCGAGCGCGGTCAGCGCCGCCTGGATCCTGAGCATCGTGCGCCACCGGCCGAAGCTGATTCCGGTCTCGGCCAGGAAGGCGCGGGCAAGCGTCCGCTCACTGGCGCCGACCTCGCGGCCCCAGTCAGCGAGCGTCCGGCCATCAGCCGGTGACGCGGCAAGCCGGTCAGCAACCTGCCGCGCCAGGTCGTCGGCGGGCCAGCGGACTTCGACGGCAGTCATGGAGACGGGCCGGAGCAGGTCGATCAGTACTGCTTCGGCGCGCGCCCGCTGGTCCGTGGGCAGGCTGCGATCCTCCAGGTATCCGATGAGCTCACACAGCAGCGGGCCCGCCGATACCGGCACCGGCTCTATCCAGCTGACCTCGCACCGGTCGGGCCGCACGTAGGCCGACCGCATGGTCGCGGCACCAGCGGACAATGTCTCGTGCTGCACGCCGGCCGGTATCCACAGTGCGCGCGAGGGCGGCAGTACCCACGCGGACGCCTGCGTGCGGACGGTCAGCACCCCGCTCGCTGCCCAGGCAAGCTGATGGTCGGGGTGAGTGTGCCAGTCGAAAACCAGCCCCTTGGGCATCGGGAACGTCACGACGATGACGGCCGCTGCCGGATCGATATCGTCGGCGGCACACGGCTCGTCAGCCAGCGGCAGCTGACCGTCTTGCGACACAGCTTGGCAGCCTACGCCCTTGGCCTGGCCAAAGCCGCTCCGTAGCTTGATGGCCATGAATGAGAACCATGCCCGCGTGTGCGGAAGCCCGGAGTGGGCCGAGTACCTGCAGACAGAAGTGCTCCCCGTGGTGACGCGCGACGTCGACCTCGGTGCCGCGATGCTGGAGATCGGGCCCGGCCCGGGCGCCGCCACTGACTGGCTGTGCCAGAAGGTCAGCCAGCTGACCGTGGTGGAGGTCGATGAGGCTGCTGCGGCTGCGCTGGAGGAGCGCTACCGCGGCACCAACGTCGAGGTCCGCACTGGCAGCGGCGCCGAACTCGGTTTTCCGGATGCCTCTGTCGACTCGGTGGGCACGTTCACGATGCTGCATCATGTGCCGACTCTGGCACTCCAGAACAAGATCCTGGCCGAGGCGTTCAGGGTGCTGCGGCCCGGCGGCGTCCTGGTCGGCTCCGACAGCCTGGCCGGCAACGATCTGCACCACTTCCACGCCGATGACACCTACAACCCGGTCGACCCCGCCTCCCTGCTCGCCCGGCTGCAAACCATTGGCTTCGGCCAGATCACCGTCATGGTCGACGAACGGCTCATGTTCATCGCGCGCAAGCCTGCTGAGGAGGCGGCACAATGACGGATGTTCCCGCGCTCCGCGCCGCCATCGTGGGGCTGATCAGCTTCGCGGCGGGCCAGGAGCAGGTAGTGCTGGCAGCGGCGCCGTGCGGCGAGCAAGGCGATCCGTCGTGCTGGGCGGCGCTGCCGCTCGTCGCGCACAACACCGAGTTCAGGCGCCAGCAAGTGCAGCGGCTCCGTGCGATCAGGAGCGGCCAGGCGCCGCCTGAGTTCGCCGAGGTAGATCATCGCTCGCCAGACTTGTACGCCGAGCTCTCGGCGCAGCCTGGGGACGCCGTCGGTCGCGATAGCTGGCGCGTTAGCGGCGAACTGATCGAGGAGGTTGTCTTGGCCAGCCAGGCGGACTTGCTCGAGCCATCCCGGAACCTGTGGCTGCGCGGGAGGCAGCTGTGGCTGCAGCTTATCGTGCGGGGATTCTGGCACCCGGCCGGGCATCTCGGCGGCTATTACCTGATCCGCGGCCAGGCCGCGAGGGCGGTGACGCTGGCCGAGCAGGCCACCCAGGCCGCCGCGGTTCTGGGCGCGCCCGACCCTGCCCGCGGCATGGCCAGCTACAACCTGGCCTGTGCCAAAGCCGGCGCCGGCCTGCTCGACGAGGCGGCCGCCGCCGTCGCCGAGGCAGTCGCGCTCAACCCTGATGTGCGCGCGAATGCCGCTCGCGATGCCGACCTCGCCGCGGTGCGCGAGCGCGGCTTGCTGACTGCGGTGCTCGGCAGTTAGGGATACTGGGCACCATGTACGAGGAACCGGCGGATATCGCCTGGCTGCAGCAGATGCTCGAGCGGTCGCAAGGCAAAGCCAGCGAGCACCTGCAGTCGATCATCAGCGTGGACCGCGTCGTTCCCGCTAGTGACCTGGTCGAGCGGCTCAGCGGGATGCGGACGCTAGCGCTCAGCACGGTCAGCGCAGGCGGCCGGCCGCGTATCAGCGGTGTTGACGGGCACCTGCTGCGCGGCCGCTGGATTTTCACCACCAGCGGCTCGTCGGTGAAGGCCGCCGATCTGCGCAGCAGGCCGGCCGTCAGCGCTGCGTACCTCGAGGACGACACCTTCGGCGTGTTCACTCACGGCGAGGCGGAGTTCCTGTCCGCTGATCACGCCGACCGCGGCTGGATCGAGGAGCACCTGACCCGGCATTACGGAACGTCGCCATCGACATGGGGGCCGGACATCGTGTACGTGCGGATCAACCCCCGCTGGATGGTCGGCTACGACGGCCAGCGCGCCGGCTGACCCTGGTCGCTGCCCTGACTGCCGGATCGCTGACATCTGCGCGAGCAGCCTCGTAGATGTCAGGCTCCAGGAAGATAAGTTCCGCGATCGGCACCGCGACCCGGATCCGGCGCTCCGCCGCATCGATGCCCGCGACAACGCTCGCCGCCGATTCATCGTGGCGAATGGCTATCTTCGCGGCGACCAGCAGCGTCTCGGGGCCCAGGTGAAGCGTGCGAAGGTGAATCACGCGCTCGGCTTCCGGTCCTGCCTCGATGGCGGCCACGATCGAGGCCTCGACGTGGGTGCCCGCCGATTCGCCGATAAGCAGGCTTTTCATTTCTGTCGCCAGCACCACCGCCACGCCGCCGAGCAGCACCCCGATCGCCAGCGAGCCCGCCCCGTCCCATCGGTCATCGTTGGTGATCGTCGCCAGGGTGACGCCGACCAGGGCAAACAGCAGGCCGCTCAGCGCCGCGACGTCCTCCAGCAGGACGGCAGGCAGTTCGGGAGCTTTGGCGTGGCGGATGAAGCTACGCCAGCTGGCGTCGCCGCGACTCGGGCCTGCCTCACTGACGGCAGTGCGCAGCGAGAAACCCTCGAGCACGATCGCAATGCCCAGCACTCCGAAAGCCACAACCGGGGAAGTGAGCGGCTCGGGGTGCATGATGCGCTCGACGCCCTCGTAGCAAGAGAACGCGCCGCCAACGACGAACAGCACCACGGCGACCAGGAACGCGTAGAAGTAACGCTCAGCCCCGAAGCCGAATGGATGCTGCTCCGTCCCGGCACGCCGCGCCCTGGTGCGGCCGCGCAGCAGCAGGATCTGATCACCGGAGTCGGCGACCGAGTGAACGGACTCCGCCAGGAGCGACGCCGAACCGGTGATGGCGAACGCGACGAACTTAATGGCCGCTATGCCCAGGTTCGCACACAGTGCGGCGATTACGGCGCGCTTGCTGCCGTGCCCATTCTCACCTGCACCGTTGTCACCTGCACCGTTGTCACCTGCACTGCTGCCAACGGCAGTATCGCCACCGGCAGTGCTACCACTGGCACCACTGCTGCCGCGGCGCCCGGAAGCAGGCGCATCGCCCGCGGCGATTAACGCTCACCCCCGTGAGTCGCCAGCCGCGGGGTCGCGGGCCTCGTCGATCAGCAGTACCGGGATGTCGTCACGTACTGGATAGGCCAAGCCGCAATCCGCTCCTGTGCATACCAGCTCGCTGGCAGCTTCGTCTGGCCGTAGCGGCGAATGACATTTCGGGCAGGCCAGGATGTCCAGCAGCCAGTCATCGATCTTCATCACATCTCCAGTCCGTCACGCTGCCCGATCCCGCTCGCCCCGAGCATCTCGAAGCCTCATGCTGCACCCTACCCACCACCAGGTCGCTACCGGAGGCGCCCGCCATCTGATGGCGCGGACCGCAGTACCCTCAGGTGGCCCCGGCGGCCCACTTCAATGCCCTGGCCAGTCGGCTCGTCTGGCGTCCGCGGTGTCGTGGCCTCGCGCACTGCATTGGCCAGTGCTTCCAGGTCATCGGACACCGCGGCCTCATCAGGCTGGCCGACAGGAAGCCGGACCACCTCCCAGCCGCGCGGCGCAGTCATCCGGTCGGCGTGCCGGGCGCACAGGTCATAGCAGTGCGGCTCGACAAAAGCCGCCAGCGGCCCGAGAACGGCGGTCGAGTCGCGGTAGACGTAGGTCAGCGTGTACAGGGCGGCCTGCTTGCAGGCCGGCCGTGAGCACTGGCGAGCAGTCAACGGACGATCACCGGATTTCCGGGCGGCAGCCGACGGAGCGGGGCACCAGCGGCCTAGGGATTGCTGGATCGTGATGGACGCTCACAAGGGCAGACGGTATCGATCGCCAGACGGTAACGCCACCACCTGGGGCACACTGCGCGATCGTGTCTCCGGCTGTCAGATCGCTTCCGCAAAACTTAAACCTCAGCAGCTGGGATACGCTCGGTTGCCATGCACGACAGCGAGGGTAGCGGCCACGGCGTCACCGGCCGTGTTCGCAGGCGAGACCGCCACGGTCGCGGGCTGCGGGGGTCCCTGGTCCCGCCTGACGTGCCGCTCTACCGCAGCCGGTCTGACCGATTCGACGACCTTGTCCTGCTCGCTGTCTCGCAGCTGGAGCCGCGCTGGGAGGCCGAGCTGTCCGGGATGGAGTTCGGCGTCGAGGAGATCCCGCCTGTCGTCGGAGACATCGACGACCCCGAACCGGTGCCGCTCGGCAGGCTCGAGGCCGGGCCCATGCCGCCCCCGGCACACCCGCCGCCCGTAAGGCCGGTTCCGGCGCAGCCCGGCGAGGCGGAGCGAGCCGCGCCATCGGATGCCCCTGGTCTTCCGGCCAGGCCCGCCAGAATCGTGCTCTATCGCCGCCCGCTGATGGCCCGCGCCGACGGGGAGGAAGAACTTGCCGAGCTCGTGCTCGACGTCATCGTGGAGCACTTCGCGCGCTGGCTCGGCGTTGACCCGCAGACCGTCGACCCCGGCTACCCGGCCGAGTAGGAAGCCACCGAGCGATAGGTGGCAGCGATTACCCGCACCACCGCGGTTCAGCCCAGGAAGGACGACAGCGACTGCTGGACAGCGGGGAACTGTACCCAGGTACGCGAAGCGGGCACAGGGAGTATGGACTGGACGCTCCGGCCCACCGTGATGACCCGGCCCGCATAGACCGGACCCGACCCGCTGAGCGGAGTCACGACCAGCTCGAACATGTCAGTCTTGGCGCCTCGCGGCGGATTCTCCTTGACTACGACCGACGTTCCGGCCTTGATCGGCACGACAGTTCCCTGCTGGCCGATAGCAGACACCGACGTGGTCGCGATTGTAATCCGGACGGTGGCCGCCTTCTGAGGGGCCGAGAGCACTAGCTCGGTCGAACCGGCCGAGCGGGCCGGGTTGTCAGCGAGCACGCCCTGCTCTACGACCGGCGAGCCGGCGACCGCGAGTGCTCCGGCCGCGCCTCCCGCGCCGCCTCGCATCTCCATGGCCGCTACCACCGGGACGCCCGATGTGATCGAGATGGCACCAGACACGCCGCCCATCGACGGCACGGGGATAGAGACCGCCGAGCCGCCGAGCAGGTCGATGCCGGTGCCGCCGGTCGGCTGGTAGGACCCTCTGGCCGTAACGGCGGTGATCTTCACCTCGGCGGCGGCCGAGCCCGGTACGGCAATGTACAGGTCGCGCGTCCCACCAGCGCCCGGCAAGCCGGGGATCACCAGATGCCGGGCTGGCGCCTCAGTCTGGGGCAGCCAGCCACCGTCAAGGCTCCCGGAATCGCTCTCCCTGACAGCAGCGACGACCTGGCCGACCGTGGTGGTGACGTTCAGCGCAATGACCTTGGACGACTTAAGCAGGTGGCCAAGCGATTGCTCTACCATGCCGTGCGGTGGCACGGTAATGCCGTTGTCGGCGTTGCCTAGCAGCGGCGGGCCGTTGTTTATGTCGGTCATCGCGGAAACGGCGGCGTCGGCCGGCTGGCTGCCGTCGTTCATCAGGTACAGCTCGATCGTGCCCGCCTCAGCCTGACCTGGCCCGACGAACCAGGAGCTGGTTCCGGGCGTGCCGCACTGAGCAGTGACGAGACCGCTACGGCTGGTTTGCTCGACCTCAAGTCCCTGAGCCATCGTTCCGACCGCGTTGACCGCGATGCCGCCCCGGCCGTCCTGCGTCGTGACGCCGGCGCTGGAGCCAGGCTGACTTGCCTGTTCTGCCTTCGTCAGCGAGGCGGCCGTCCTAATGGCGGAGACCTGCGGCACACCCGGATGGCTATCGGTGGCGGCGATGTGACCGGCGGATGCGCTGCCGCCCGGCACCAGCCTGGTGATCACAGCGCTGCCGGGGCCCGACGAAGCAGGCATCGCCGCCACCGCTACCGAAGCCCCAGTTGGCGCTGCCGATCCTGGCGCGGCGCAGAGCCGGGTGGCTGCCGAGACAACGGCGCGGGCCGCCCGGCCGAACTGGCCTGCAGCGGCGGCCGGGTGGATGGCGCCAGCGCCGGCGTAAATCCCGGCCAGTGCCACCAGGACGATCGCAGCGAAAATAACCCGGCGGTAACGCGGGCGCCTCACCAGGTCTCCCCCTCCTCGTCCTGGCTCGGGGCTGGCCAGCCGTGGCCAGCCCGGCCGTGTCTTGCCGACCAGTCATGATGCACTTCCTCGGGCGGCGGCAATGCTTCGAGCGCGTCACCGGGACCGGGTTCATCCGGCCAGGCCGCTGATCCTCCCGTTGCCGGGTATTCGCGCGGCCAGCCGTGTTGCTGATCGTCTTGCGGCCAGCTGCCTGACTGCTGATAGTCCTCCGGCCAGCCCTGCTGCTGGCCGGCTGTCGGCCAGCCAGATTGCTGGTCGTCTGGCCGGCCGCCGCCGCCACGGCCTGCGTAGTCGTCCTGCCTGCGGTAACCGGCCGGCTCTGACGGCCCGGGCCCCGAATAGCCACGGCCGGCATAACCGCCGCCACGTCCGGAATCCGGGTCATAGCCGGATGCACCGTAACCAGCGTCCTGGTCGTAACCGGCATCGCGGCGGTGCCCGGCACGTCTGTCCGGTGCTGGCCGGCCTCCTGAGGGCTCGTCGTAAGGCGTTCCTGACGGCGACGGTGCGGTTCGCCGCGGGGGCTCGTCGTAGGGCATCCCTGACGGAGAGGGCGCGGTTCGTCGCGGGGGCTCGCCATAGGGCATTCCGGCGGCGGATCGCAGCACTGGGTCTGCATCAGCCGCGTACGGATCTGCCAGCCGGCGATCCTCCTGGCCGCTCCGGGTAGCAGGCGGCCCGCTGACGAAGCGGCTCACCGGCTGGCCAGCGGGCCACGCCGCAGCTCCGCGTCCCGACCTGGCTCCGTCAGCGGCTGCACCGGATGCAGAAGAGCTTGCGGCGCCAGCCGCGTGAGAGCCTGCGGCGCCGGCCCCAGCGGCGGTCGCGGCGGCTCCAGACCGTCCGGCTCCTGACCGTCTAGCTTCAGACCGTCCGGCTTCAGACCGTCCGGCCGTGCGGCCCGACAGTGCCGTCCCGATGCCCCTGCGCCCCGAGCGCCGCTGACCCGCCCCGGCCGGAATCTCGGCACCTTCGCGCTGCCCTGACCCCTCCCGCTGCCCGGTCTCCCCGCGTTGCCCGGGCCGCGCGCCCTCCAGGTCAGCCCCGCCTGCCCGGCCACTGCGGCCCACCCGGTCACCGCGGGCTGCCTCATCACTGGCTGCGGCACCGCGGGCTGCCGCACCGCGGGCTGCCGCACCACTGGCCGCCGCGCCAGGGGCACTCCGGCCGGGCCTTGCCTGGCCACCCGCCCGGCCCCGCCGGCTCCGGCCAGCTCGCAGCGCCAGGCCGCCGCGGCCGGCGCCCTGCCTAGCAGGCTGACGGCCGGCTGAGCCACCGGCGCTGTCCTCCGCGTCAGCTTCCTCGCCAGTGCCGTCGCCGTCGCTTGCTTCTGCGGCCGCAGCGGCCTCGAGCTCAGCCGTGGACTTGATGCCCGGCAACGCGAGAGCGGCCACGACCACGAACGCGAGCAGCTCCAGAGCCATCACTAGGTTGTGCACTAGCGCATCCCGGCTGAGCGTCAGAGTTCCGCCGCCAGGGGGCAGCTTGAACGCCTGCGCCCAACTCCCGTCCGGAGACGCGACGGGGCTCAGCCCGTGCCCGTCAACTGCGGCCGACCAGCCGCCAACGGGCTCGGACAACAGGACAGTCCCGCCAGCGGCAGGCACCTTAGCCCCGGACACGCCGATCGCACCAGACCCGATCGGCACGACAGCACCAGACGGCTCTACGACACTTACTCGCGACGGAAGCGTGCTCAGCCGCCAGACATCGAACGCAGGCGTGACGCTGACTTCAGTCATCCCGCTGACGCCATCGAGCACCGAGGCCAGGCTCGCATTGATCGGAGCCCGCATCAGCACGAAGCCGATATCGAACCGGGCGAGTTGCTGGCTCTGGTTTGCTGCCTCGCCGCCGCCTGGCGCGACCAGGGCAGCCACTGCCTGGCTGAGCGCTGCCTGCGCGGACGGGACCTGCGAAACGTCCGGATAGCTGAACTCCGGGCTATTGCCGCGCAGCAGCAGGAAGGAGACCCGGCCGGAGCGGCCAGAAGCGGTCAGTACCAGCGTCCGCAACTCCCGCTGGGCGCCTGCCGTCGCGGACACCACGGACGGCACGATCGCGCCCGGCGCCGCGCCGATCGGCCCGGTTACCCCGTTCATCAGCCAGTACGCGGCGGCGAGTACCGGCGCGGTGCAGGCCACCAGGCCCAGGACGGCCACCGGGAAACTGCGGGTAGAGCCCGGCCGCCGCGCGCCTGAACGCCCTCCCCCAGATGCGCCGCGCGAGCCAGCCGATCCAGGGCGGCCGGCTGCTTCAGGTCGCAGTACCGAGTCCGCGGCGGCAGCGGCGGCGAGCAGCAAACCAGCCGCCGCGACAGCCAGCGCCACGCCCGGCCACGCGGTCAACGACTGCCCGCCCGGCGCAGTGACGGTAATGCGGCTGGCGAGCATGGCGGCGGCGAAGCCCAGCAACGCTACGGTCCAGCCAGACATGACGAGCGTCTGCCGCCTGGACGCCAGCAGCGCGGCCAGCCCAGCCAGCACCAGCGCGGCGCTGACCCAGTACGGCGGCAGGCCAGGGCCGCCGGGGCTGAGCAGCAACAGCGACTTGGCCGGCAAGTCCGATGTGGCCAGCCCAGGCTGCTGCAATCCCGCCTCAAGCAGCAACCACGACGGGTGCGTCAGCACCTGCAGCAGCCACGGCAGCAGCAACACCGCCGGAGCCAGTACCACGATGGCCAGGTTCCTGAGCAGCGCAGGACCCGACCGCCGCAGCGTAAGGGCAGCCAGCACAGCGCCGGCGACGGCCAGCGGCCAGAGCAGCGGAACGAACGCGGCGCCGACCGTGATCGCCAGACCCGTCGCCCACGCTGCCCGGCGCGCGATCTTGGGTGGCTGACTGAACATCCGGCCCGCCAGCATCCCGATGACCGGGATCACCACGAAAGCGACTGCGCTGCCGAGCCGGCCGGCCGATATGGCACCGAAAGCGACCGGCAGCAGGGCGTACGAGGCGGCGGCCCATAGCCGCACCGGAACCGAGAGCGTCACCCGGCGCAGCGCCAGGAATGCCGTGCAGCCCGCCAGCGGCACGCTGCCAAGCAGCAGGACGTCGATGGCCAGCCACGACTTGCCGAGTAGCACTGTCGCAAGCAGCGCCAGCAGGCCAACGTAGGGCGGGCCGGCGCTAGTCGAGCCGATCCCGACGGGGTGGTACGCCTGCAGGAACTGCGCCCAGAGGCTGGAGGCGCCCTCGTAAGCCGGCACCAGCGCACCGCCGCCGAGGACGCCGCTGGTGATCACTGACCGCTCGGCGGCGATCGTGATGGCAATCAGCCCGAGTACGAGCAGGACGCCAGGCCTCGTCAGCAGCCGCTGCACTATCCCGGTGTCCGTCAGCAGCGACTCGTCATCGTCAGGATCGTCGCTGGCGTGATGAGCGCCGGCCAGATCGTCTCGCGAGGAACGGAACAGCACCGACGCGGCGAACTCGGCTGCCCGCCTGACAGACCGGCCCGTCGGCAGATCGGCGCGGAGTGCTCCGTAGGCAGCCCGGCGGCCGCGGGCACGCAACCTCCTCACGCTCGCCAGCTTGAGCGGGTGACCGGCCACGCCCAGTACCGCTGCCGACTCGTCTAGCGCGGCAGTCGGGCGCTTGGCGATGAGATAGAAGATGGTCCGCAGCAGGGACAGGGTCAGGTTCCCGATCAGCGACGCGAGCATCTGCGCGGGCGGCAGGTTACCCAGGAGCGTCACCAGCCCGTTGCGGCGATCGAGCAGCCTGGCCCGCCGTCCGACCGAGATGGGGCGCCGTCCTCTGGTGGCCGCGCGGGCGTGGAATACCACGGCGTCGGTGATCACCCGGACGCGCAAGCCAGCCGCGTGCACTCGCCAGCAGAAGTCGATGTCCTCGCCGAACAACGTCATGCCGGGATCGAAGCCGCCGACCTGCTCCCAGACGTCGCGCCTGACCAGCATGCCCGCGCTGCAGACGGCAAGCGCGTCCCGGTCGCCATCGTGCTGGCCCTGGTCGACTTCACGTGGCTCGATGCCAGTAATCCGCCGCCCGGCAGTATCGATCGCGAGGCCGGCCTCGACGACCACGCGGCGATCAGTCCAGTCCATCAGCTTCGGGCCGAGTACGCCGGCGGTTGGCGTCTCCGCGGCCCCGCGCAGCAACTGCTCAAGCGCGTCGGCGGCCGGCTCACAATCGTCGTGCAGCAGCCAGAGCCATTCGACCTGGTCGGACCCTGGCCGTCCGGGGACGCCGGCACGCCCGGACGCGCCGTGCGTGCCAGTACCGCCGGGTCCCGCTCCCACCGGAACCGCGGCCGCCTTGTGCTGGACAGCGCGCCTGACGGCTGCCGCGTAGCCCGTGCTCCTGTCCATCCCGAACACGGCGCCCTGACCGAGCTGAGCAGTCAGCACTGCGCCGCTGCGGTCGCGGCTGCCGGTGTCCACTGCGACAACCCGCTGGACCGGCCTGGTCTGCTCGTTCAGCGCATCGAGGAGATGCTGCAGCCACGCGGCACCGTCATGCGCGACTATTACCGCGGTCACCACGTGCTGGGAATACGAGTCGGTCGGCGACAAGGAAGTTCGCTTGTGTCCAGGTTCGCTAGGGGGACGGTTGGCACGTGGCGTGCCGGACTGGCCCCAGGTGGGGTACCCGGAACAATACGCGAATCTCGCCCAGGCGGATGGGCAGTCGGCCTGACCCGCCGGTGCTGCCTAGACGGCCGCGCGCTTCAGCCGGCGGCGCTCTCGCTCAGAAAGCCCGCCCCAGATCCCGAAGCGCTCGTCATGGCCGAGTGCGTACTCCAGGCACTCCGCCCGGACTTCGCAGCTGCGGCAGACCCGCTTGGCCTCCCTGGTCGACCCGCCCTTCTCCGGGAAGAACGCCTCCGGATCGGTCTGCGCGCACAGCGCGCGGTCCTGCCAGCTCTGCTCAGCGGCATCATCTTCGCTGATGCCCAGCGCGTCGTGCACCAGCGAGACGATGACGTCTCCCACTGCGCACCTCCTGCCCTCGGTCCCCGTGGTCTCGGCCCCGCACCGTCGTGGCGGCAGAGAATTACATGCCTGAAATTACACGCGCGTGTCTTGCACCTCGTCAAGGGAGATACGTGGTATTGGCCACCCGGTTGCCCTGGGATGAGGTGAAAATCCGGCCGAAGATTTTCCGGGAAACGCCCGCCGCCCGTGGTGCTGCGGCCCGCCCGCGCGCAGTTTTCGCAAGGCCTCACCGGGGTGTCCGCCGCGGGGTGGGAGACTGCCAGCATGCGCATCACAGTTCTGGCGGGCGGGGTCGGTGCCGCAAGGTTCCTCCGCGGCCTGCGCGCCGCGGTCCCTGATGCCGACATCACAGTGATCGGCAACACTGGTGACGACTTCACTCCGTTCGGCTTGCCGGTGTGTCCCGACCTCGACACCGTCATGTACACGCTCGGCGGCGGCATCAGCGAAGAGCAGGGCTGGGGGCGGGCCGGCGAGAGCTACGCGGTACTCGGCGAACTCGCCGCCTACGGCGCCGGCCCTGACTGGTTCAGCCTCGGCGACCTTGACATGGCGACACACATCCTGCGCGCTCGGCTGCTTGCCGAGGGATTGCCGCTTTCCGCGGTCACCAAGCGGCTGTGCGAGCGGTGGCAGCCGGGTGTGACGCTGCTGCCGATGTCCGACGATCCGGTGCGGACGCACGTGACCGTCCGCCTTGACGGAACTGAGAAGGAACTGCATTTCCAGGAATGGTGGGTGCGCCTGCACGCGGGCGTTCCCGCTCTGAAGATCGAGGCTGTCGGGGCTTCGCAGGCAACCCCGGGTCCGGGCGTACTCGAGGCGCTCGCCGAGGCGGATTTTGTGCTGTTCCCGCCGTCGAACCCGGTGGTCAGCATCGGCGTGATCCTTGCCGTGCCCGGCATCGCCGACGCCGTGCGATCACAGACCGTGGTCGGAGTCTCGCCAATCATCGGCGGCGCGCCGGTGCGCGGAATGGCTGACGCGTGCCTGGCCGCGATCGGCGTGGCGACCACAGCCACTGCAGTCGCCGCCCACTACGGACCCGATCTGCTCGACGGCTGGCTGGTCGACGATCAGGACAAGGACGCCGTCGACGCGCCGCAGCTGGCCGGGATCGAAGTCAGGAGCCGGCCGCTGTACATGACGAACGTGGCGACCTCGGCCGAGATAGCCAGGGCCGCCGTGGATCTCGCACTGGCGGTCCGCAAGTGACATCTCAGCAGTTCACGCCCGCTCCGGCGCAGGTCAGCGTCCTGCCGGTGGCTGGCCTGCCAGAGGTCGAGGCCGGGGCAGACCTGGGCACGCTGATCTGCGAAGCCGCATTGGCCGGACCTGGCCTGGCCGACGGCGACATCCTGGTGATCACATCGAAGATCGTCAGCAAGGCCGAGGACCGGGTGATCACCGGCGACAGAGAAAGCGCGATACGGGCAGAGACGGTGCGGGTGGTCGCACGGCGCGGCCCGACCACGATCAGCCAGACCCGGCATGGCCTGGTGATGGCCGCGGCCGGCGTGGACGAGTCCAACACCGCGCCCGGCACCCTTGTGCTGCTGCCGGTCGATCCGGACGCGTCCGCTGAGGCGCTGCGCAAGAGCATGACCGAGCGGTCTGGCGCCCGGCTCGGGGTGATCATTACCGACACGATGGGCCGGCCCTGGCGGGCAGGCCAGACCGACACCGCGATCGGCGCGGCGGGCATCGCGCCGCTGCGGGATCACCGGGGTCAGGCGGACACCTTCGGCAACCTGCTGGAGGTCACCCTTGCCGCAGTCGCTGACGAGATAGCGGCGGCGGCGGACCTGGTGAAGCAGAAGACCACCGGCGTTCCGGTGGCAATCGTGCGCGGTTTGCCTGACCTGGTCACCGACGCCGCTGGCCCCGGTGCGGCAGCGCTGATCAGGCCCGCTGAGGACGACATGTTCCGGCTTGGCGCCGGCGACGTTCTGACCGCGCGCCGGACGGTGCGCGACTTCACGACGGCGCCGGTCTCGCCTGACGCGGTGCGGCGGGCGATAGCGGCGGCGATCACTGCGCCAGCGCCGCATCACAGCGAGCCGTGGCGGTTCGCGGTGCTGGAGTCACAGCAGTCGCGAACCAGGCTGCTTGATCGCATGCTTGCGGCCTGGCAGGCGGACCTGGCCGCCGACGGGTTCACGGCCAACCAGATCGCGCGGCGCGTCCGGCGGGGTGAGCCGCTGCGCAACGCACCGCTGATCATCGTTCCGTGCCTGGAGGCTGAGGCAGCGCACACCTACCCGGACGCGCGCCGGAATGCCGCGGAGCGCGCGATGTTCCTGGTCGCCATCGGCGCCGCCATCGAGAACCTGCTGGTCGCGCTGGCGGTCGAGGGCCTCGGCTCCTGCTGGATCTCCAGCACCCTGTTCTGCCGGGACGTCACCGCCGAAGCTCTCGGGCTGCCAGCCGGCTGGGAGCCGATGGGCGCGGTGGGCGTCGGGCACCCGGCGGCGCCTGCACCGGACCGCCCCGCGCGCGAGCCCGACCAGTTCACGCTGCGGCTCTAGCTCGCGCCTGCGTCGTCGCGCCCGAGCCGTCGCGCCAGCGCCAGCGCCGGATGATCTTGATGGGTGCCGGATCACTGCACCTCTGACCGCACCAGGTCGGCACCCACGCAGGCCGGCCGCTGCCGACGCCGCTCAAATCGGCGCGCCCCA
>Ga0335075_10002057_pt1 | contig 32704 bp, 23 predicted proteins | sample Lox_Sample_24_FD_206723 | JGI IMG/M metagenome (GOLD analysis project Ga0335075, IMG submission 206723) | Soil microbial communities from Loxahatchee National Wildlife Refuge, Florida, United States - Lox_Sample_2.4 | ecosystem: Environmental > Terrestrial > Soil > Wetlands | place: USA...
TGTTCGGGTTGTGCTTCGACAACACCTTCGTGATCGCCGCCGTCAACGTCGTCTTCCCGTGATCAATGTGCCCGATCGTCCCCACATTCACATGCGGCTTCGTCCGGTCAAACTTCTCCTTCGCCATACTTCGTCCCTCTCTCGTTCCTTCAATCGTTCTTGACTACCGGAGCCCGAAGGCCCCGCAACTGCTGAAAATTGCTAAAACAAACTCTGCTTGCTTTACTTACCCTGGTTCCGGGCAATGATTTCTTCAGAGATCATGCGCGGAGCCTCTTCATAGCGCGCGAACTGCATGGTGTAGGAAGCGCGGCCCTGTGTAGATGAGCGGATGTCATTCACGTATCCGAACATCTCCTTGAGCGGCACCATGGCCTTGATGACTTGCGATCCGCCCACGTGCTCCATGCCCTCAATGCGGCCGCGGCGCGAGTTGATGTCGCCAATGATTGTGCCCATGTGTTCTTCGGGCACTGTGACCTCGACCGCCATCATGGGCTCAAGCAGCACCGGGCTGGCCTTCTTTGCGGCTTCCTTGAACGCCATGGAACCGGCGATCTTGAAGGCCATTTCATTCGAGTCCACCTCGTGGTAGCTGCCGTCGAACAGAGTGACCTTGAAGTCCACCATTTCGTAGCCGGCCAGAATGCCGTTCATAGACGCCTCGCGGATACCCTGCTCGGTCGGCTTGATGTACTCGCGCGGAACCACGCCACCCCTGATGGCGTCAATGAACTCAAAGCCCTTGCCCGGCTCGTTCGGTTCCAGCCGAATCTTGACGTGGCCGTAGTTGCCCGAGCCGCCGGTCTGGCGGATGTACTTGCCTTCGGCCTCGGCTGTCTTGCGGACGGTCTCACGGAAGGCGACGCGGGGCTCGCCCACGTTGGCTTCAACCTTGTGCTCGCGCTTCATGCGGTCGACAAGAATCTCAAGGTGCAGCTCGCCCATGCCGCTGATGATGGTCTGGCCGGATTCCTGATCGGTGCGGACCTTAAACGTGGGGTCTTCGTCAGACAGCTTGGCCAGCGCCAGGGCCATCTTCTCCTGATCCCCCTTGGTCTTGGGCTCGATCGCGACCGAGATCACCGGCTCAGGGAAGGTAATCGCGCTGAGTGCGATGGGGTGCTGCGGCGCGCAAAGCGTGTCGCCTGTCTTGATATCCTTGAGGCCTACACATGCACAGATGTCGCCGGCGTAGATCTCCGTGATGTCCTCGCGCTTGTTGGCGTGCATCTTGACCAGACGGCCTATGCGCTCGGTCCTTCCGGTACGCGGATTCAGGACAGTGTCACCGGTCTTGATCACTCCGGAATAGACCCGGATGAAGCTCAGCTTGCCGAAGGGATCGTTGATAAGTTTGAAGGCCAGCGCGGAAAAAGCAGCCTCGTCACTCGCTTCACGCGTTAGCACAACCGAAGGATCAGAAGGATCAATGCCCTCGACCGGCGGAACATCCAGCGGGCTGGGCAGGTAGTCGACCACCGCGTCGAGCAGCGTCTGAATGCCCTTGTTCTTGAAGGCCGAACCGCACATGACCGGAAACACCTGCATGCCGATGGTGGCCGAGCGAAGCGCCTTCTTGAGCTCCTCAGCGGTCGGGGTTTCGCCTTCGAGAAACTTGTGCAGCATGTCGTCATCGTGCTCGGCGACCGTCTCGATGAGCTGCATGCGGAAGGCTTCCGCCTTCTTCTGCAGGTTCTCAGGAATCGGCTCGATCGAATACTTCGCGCCCATGGTCTCGTCATGCCAGAGAATGGCGCGCATCTCAATGAGATCAATGACGCCCTTGAAGTTGGCCTCCGCGCCAATCGGAATCTGGATGGCGACGGGCCGCGCGCCGAGGCGCTTGCGGATGGTTTCAATGACGTGCTCGAAGTCCGCGCCCGCCTTGTCCATTTTGTTGACAAAGCAGATGCGGGGCACTTTGTACTTGTCACCCTGGCGCCACACCGTCTCGGTCTGCGGCTGCACGCCGGAAACCGAGTCAAACAGTGCGACGGCGCCATCGAGAACGCGCAACGAGCGCTCCACCTCGGCGGTAAAGTCCACGTGACCCGGCGTATCGATGATATTGATGCGGATGTTGTTCCAGGTGCAGGTGGTGGCGGCGGATGTAATCGTGATGCCGCGCTCCTGCTCCTGCTCCATATAGTCCATCGTCGCCGTGCCTTCGTGCACTTCGCCGATGCGGTGCGTGATGCCCGTATAGAACAGGATGCGCTCGGTCGCCGTCGTTTTTCCGGCGTCGATATGCGCCATGATCCCGATGTTCCGGCAGCGATTTAATGGTACCTGACGAGCCACGTTAATCCCTCAATCCTTCACGGGCCGAAGCCCGCGGTTAAACCCAAACCTTGCAATCAGTGGTAGAACCCTGACGGCAATGCAGTGCACTACCAGCGATAATGCGCGAACGCCTTGTTCGCCTCCGCCATGCGGTGCACATCTTCCTTCTTCTTCATGGCTGCGCCGCGCCCGTTGGCCGCGTCCAGCAGCTCCGCCGAGAGCTTCTCGACCATGCCCTTCTCGCCGCGCGCACGGCCGTAGCTCACGAGCCAGCGGATGGCCAGCGAGGTGCGCCGCTCCGGGTTCACCTCAATGGGAACCTGGTAGTTGGCGCCGCCCACGCGCCGCGTCTTGACCTCGAGCAGCGGCTTGCAGTTCTCGACCGCCTTCTTGAAGAGCGTCAGCGCATCCGCGCCGCCCTTCTGCTCAAGGTTCTGCATGGCGGTATAAAAAATGCCCTGCGCCGTCGACTTCTTGCCACCCCACATCATGGAGTTCACAAACTTGGTGACCAGCGTTGAGTTATAGACCGGGTCGGGAGCGACCTCACGCTTGGCGATATGACCTTTTCTCGGCATAAGTGTTCCTAAATTCTTTTAACCAGCAAACTTTGTTCATCCGTCGCGCTTTGCGCTCAGGACAGCCGCGCCAGGCTTACAGCCCGGCAAACACGGCTACTTCTTGGCAGCCGCCTTGGCGCGCTTGGCGCCATACTTCGACCGGCTTTGCGTCCGCTTAACCACGCCTACTGAGTCCAGCGTTCCGCGCACAATGTGATAACGCACGCCCGGCAAGTCCTTCACACGGCCTCCGCGAATCAGCACAATGGAGTGCTCCTGGAGGTTATGGCCTTCGCCCGGGATGTACGACGTCACCTCAATGCCGTTGGTAAGGCGAACACGCGCGACCTTGCGGAGCGCCGAGTTCGGCTTCTTGGGGGTCTGCGTATAGACACGGGTGCAGACTCCGCGGCGCTGCGGCGATCCCTGCAATGCGGGAGAGGCCGTCTTGTACCGCGGCGCAGTCCGGCCCTTCCTTACGAGTTGACTGAATGTAGGCAAACCTGACTCCTTACCAAATCCAAACCGTTCAAATTTTCCAGCGCGACCGGAAACCCCTTCACACACCTACTGAGGCGCACACGCGCCACAAGTGCGAAGTCACAGGATTCCTGCTTCGCGTCTGCCGTACTCAAATCCCAGACGAGAACCGCGACGGTGGCCGCGCGCAATTTGAAAGCCGCCTTGCAAACGGCTGAGTCAAACTGGCCAACTCCGTTTCGCTTGTTCCGGTCCGCATAGCCCGCCAAGGTGGTGGGTGTCGCAGACTCCGATGCGATCCGTCTCCGCCATTCTTCCGGCAGAGATCTCACAGACTCTCTATAAGCTGCCCCTTACAGGCCGTCAGCGTTCTGTGATTTTTTGTTCGCGAACTCCTGAGCAGCGCGGTTACATAAGCGCAAAACGGCCTGAGTCGGCGAACCTTTTAAGGTTAACAATTCGGCGGCAAATCGTCAACGCAAACGCCGGTCTTTAGAGGAAATATTTATATCCGCGACCTTGACTTGCCCTCAAAATCAGCCAAGACCGCTGAACGGCCCCACTTTCACCTTTTCCCTTTCCCTTATACCCTGATTTCTATGAAAATGCGTTGCCCGCTGCTCGCGCCTCTGTGCGCTTCTGTTCTTGCCATTCCGCTCCTTGCTCAGACTCCAACACAAACTGCTACTGCCCCGGTCAGCTATGATTCGCGTATCCCGGCCATTATTCATTCGCTGGAGCAGGTTAAGTACGTTCGCGAGACGCAACTCTCACCGGACGGGAGTCAGATTGCCTGGACAGTGGGGCGCGAGGGGATTTTTGTGGCTCCACTGAGTGACCCAGCCACGGCGCAGCACGTCACTGCCTGCACCAACGGCGCGAACGGTGGAGAGGGCGGCATCGCCTGGTCGCCCGACTCGAAGACGCTGGCCTTCTTTTCCGACTGCACCCCGGATCACAAAGCTGCGATCTTTACCGATGAAATCGGCGCGGCTGCTGCGCCTCACATGCTGGTGCAACTGGACGGCTATGCCAAGAACCTTACGTACTCCCCGGACGGCAAGTACCTGACCTTTCTGTATGTGAAAGGAGCAACGCGGCCTTCAGGAGCGCTGGCTGCAATGCCACTGCCCTCCGGCGTTATCGGAGTCGAGCATATCGAAGTTCAGCGTGTGGCCGCGGTGAATGCCCAAAGCGGAACGCTTACCCAGGTGACTCCTGCCAACCTGCATGTGTACGAATTTGACTGGTCGCCCGATTCAAAGAAGCTGGCTTACGTGGCAGCTGCGCCTCCAGGCGAAGATAACTGGTGGACGGCAAAGCTTTACGTTCAGGACTTCGACTGGGGCTTCAACCCAACGGCAAACTCGGTTGTACCGCCACACATCGTCTTCAATCCCACAACCACAAACGGCACGCTGCACGGCTTGCAGATCGCCGTCCCGCGCTGGTCGCCTGACGGCAAACGCATCGCTTTCATCGGCGGGCTCATGTCCGACCAGGGCTCCACAGGGGGCGACATCTATATCGTCCCATCTACTGGCGGCGAAGCCAAAGATGTGACCCCCGATCGAGCCGCCAGCCCGGCATGGATTACATGGATCGACGACCAGAACCTCGGTGTTGCAGAAATCAAGGGCTCTGATTCACACCTCTTTGTCTACAACATTGACACGCAGCAGGATTCGCCCGACTACAGCCTCAACCTCCCTGATTCCGTTGGTGCAGGCAGCCTCGAAATGCGTATCTCTATCTCCAACAGCAATAACATTGCCTTTATCCGCTCCTCATTCGAACATCCGCCCGAAGTCTGGGCCGGTCCGCTCGACAATCTCAAGCAGATCACCCACTACAACGACGACCTCAAGCCCTCGTGGGGCAAGACCGAAGCCGTCGAGTGGACTAATGAAGGTTTCCACGTTCATGGCTGGCTCCTCTATCCCGCCGACTACAATCCGGCGAAGAAATACCCGCTGATCGTCTATGTTCATGGAGGACCCTCTGCCGCAACCATGCCCCGCTGGCCTTACCCAGGCTTCGGACCCGTCCCCTTTTCCGCCTTCGGTTATTTCGTCCTCATGCCCAACCCGCGCGGCAGCTTCGGCGAAGGAGAGAAATTCACTCAGGCCAACCGCAAGGATTTCGGTTACGGCGATCTGCGCGACATCCTCGCTGGTGTCGACACCGTCGTCAAAGACCACCCGATTGATCCCAACCGCATCGGCATCACCGGTTGGAGCTACGGCGGATTCATGACCATGTTCGCCGTCACCCAGACGCACCGCTTCCACGCCGCGGTCGCCGGAGCCGGACTCTCCGACTGGCTCAGCTACTACGGCGAGAACTCGATCGACGAGTGGATGATTCCATTCTTCGGAGCGTCGGTGTATGACGATCCCGCGGTCTATGCGAAGAGTTCGGCGATCAACTACATCAAGAACGCCAAAACGCCGACGTTGGTTGTGGTAGGCGACCGAGACGGAGAATGCCCTGCGCCGCAGTCATTCGAGTTCTGGCACGCGCTGCGGTATGAGCATGTGCCTACCGAACTGGTCGTGTATCCGGATGAGGGACACGGATTCTCCAAGCCTGTCGACCGCATCAACGTGTTGGAGCGGGCGCTGGGCTGGTTTGGTCAGTACATGCCGTAATGACCGTTGGAAATGCCGCTTCTTTAGCGGCATCCGGGCAAGTGCGGGCAGCGCCTTTGGCTGCCCGCACTTATTTGCGATCGTCCTAGAGCGACGCCGGACACAAATCAGCTGACCTTCGTACCCGTCGCAGGAGCAATGGCAAACTGCAACTGCGTTCCGCGATGGAGGTCAACATTCCGGTCCTTGCTGGTGAACACACCGGACACTGGGCTCTGGACCGCGCTACGCATGGCGACGTGGCTCAGGGTGCCGGGCTCCTGATCGATCTTCTGATCATAGGGAATGAAGCGCGACTGCGTAGCCACATAGGGGCCGCCGATGCCCGTGTAGTTAAATGAACTCCAGCTGGTGGCTGGATAAGCGCCCAGCAGCGTGGCCTTGATGGCAATGGTGTGTCCGTCATTCAGCCGCGCCTGATCGAAAACTACGCTTATCTTTGACGGCCTGTGGTCCGTTGAGGTTTGCACGTGCGCGACCCTTCCGATGAGCACTGTGCCTTTGGGCAGATCCATTGAATCTGCTGCTTTTACGCTGCTGGTGAGTTTCGCAGTGACGCGCTCACCCGGTTTCGCACTCTTCGAATCCAGGCGCGTGGTCAGGTTTGCATTGACGCTTACCAACTGCAGGTGGGCTTCAGTTGTAGCGCTTGCCGCATAGCCGGGCATCGCAAGAAGGGGAATAGAAAGAAAAACGGCAGCAACTGCCAGGATTGATTTGGACGAGACAGACAACCGAAGAGGACTTAATTCCATTGTTTTCACTCCCGATACGGGGCCAGCGATGACTTGCGGCCCGCTTTGAGCGGGCAGACCCCATGTGTTCACTTTCACCGGTTTAACAAGGGGCGGCAGAGCGCCATAGCTTTCCACGCTCAATGAGGCGCCTTCAGGCCCATCCGCCGCCAGGAAACGTGCCACTACTAATTTGGACGGCCAGACGATCGAACAGTTGCATTCTCGCCGTGCACCCGGCCCGGATTGCGTGTTGGGCCGCGCAATCCGGTCATGTCTTATGCCCTTGCCTTTTGTTACACTCGGTTGCATGCAGCGGTATTTCGCCCTTCTTGCTTTACTTGTCCTTTCCTTTCCAGTAGGACTCTCGATGACAGGTTGCCTAAGTCCGGTAGGCGACTATTGCAACGGCCTCGGCTATGGCCCCAAAAACAATCAGGTTCAGTCGATTACCCTTCAGCCTGAAGCAACAGGGCTGTCTTTGGCCTGGGGGCAGACCTCTCAGCTCGGCACGCCGACCGCCTACACCTGCAAGGGCACCACTGCCAGCGTTCCCAAGTACAACTATGGCAGCAGCAACCTGCTGTTGGCCGACGTTTCGCCCACGGGCGCGGTCTGCGGTGGAACCTGGAACCGCAATAGCCCGGGCGGCATTGCCGATTACACCATCTGCACGCCACCGGCGGGATCAAGCAGCGAAACCTGCACCTCGACCAGTTGCGGGGTTGCACAGTTGTCTGTGGCGGCGGGCGGAGTTTCCAGCAATCCCGTCCCCGTATATGTCCATCCGCCTATAACGTCGATTTCGCTGACCGCCGCAGCAGAAGATGCCTGTTATTCGCAGAACACAGCCGGACCGGTGCTAAGCGTCTTCCCGCCATCGAGTGGGGGCTCAGCGAATGTCACCGTTCTCGGTCCGAATGGCGTTGCAATTCCCGCCGCATATGTCGGCACTCTCAATTACACGGCGACCACATCGGGTATTGTCAATATCAATAACACCAGCGTGACGGGCACGGGCGTTAACGGTGCCACCACGGCGAACCTGCCCGGCGCTACGATTATCGACGCTAGCGTGTCCCAGGCCAGCTCAGGATCGGCAGCCGGGTACTTCTACACATGCCCGCCGGCATCGATTCAGCTTTCCATCAATGGAAACAGCAGTGGCCCCATCAGCATCACCAAAGGAACTCCGCAGAACATCAATGCAGTCATCACAGACACCAAGGGCGCTGCTCTTAACGGCCTCACGCTCGACTACACCACCACCGAGCCGGAGAACTTCAGCGTAAACGCCCTGGGGCAGGTTAGTGCGCTCTGGCCTGGAGACGCATCAGCCACTGCCATTTGCCAGCCCACTTCCTGCAATCCCGCGCCTATTAGCCAGATTGGGGTATTCGGAACCGGCGAGCCGGTTGTGAGCAATACGCTGAGAGTCACATCGCCCGGCAGCAACAGCAACCTGTTATGGATGGCTTCCACGCAATCACAGTTTTTCTCGTCCATTGACCTTACGACGGGTAAGCCGGGGTCGCCCGTTCGCCTTCCTTATCCGCCCAACTCCATGGTGATGAACCAGGCAGGCACTACCCTCTACTTCGGCAGCTATCGCGAGTTAATGGCCTATAGCACCACCAACAACGAACTCGCGAAGGAGGACACATCGGTTCCCGGTGTTGTGCTTGCGGTCTCGCCCGACGGAACAGAGCTGGTCATCAACGATCAGCTTCGCAAAGTGATCTACATCTACTCGAACGGAGGAGGCATCACCAGCAGCACCGGTGGTGTGGCAACTCGCGCCGCGTTCTCTCCGGACGGCAAGAATGCCTACATCGTGGGCCCGGATGCGCTGTACGTATACAACGTGGCGACCGGGTGGACCACTTATACGCAGAGCACTACTCCGGCGGGCCCGACCCAGCCGAACGCCACCAGCTGCAACCTGGACAACAATACGCCTGGCTCCGGGACGTATGATCCCTTCTGCGGCCCCGACCTGGCAATCACAGTTCCGAGCATCGGACCGTTCGTCTCAGGTTCGCCGACCACCGCCTGGGGATTCTGCCCCGACGTCACCGTCACCAGTCCGGGTACGCCCGTTACGCTGAACGCTCTCTATCCGCAGGCAGCGAGTGTAAGCATCCAGACCGACCAAATGGCCGCAACAGACGACGGGACGCATATTATAGGAGCGGACGCGACGGATAACGATCTCTCCGACATCTGGGTTTATCAAAACGCCACAAAGCAGACCCCCGGAATCCCTACCGGCGCGTGCCCAACAGCAAACACCGGCATTACCCTCAATACTTCCTTCAACCAGGTCCCGCTCGGAATCACAGCATCCGAGATCGATCAGGTAGTCTCCTCTCCCACCTCGAAGCTGGCGTTTGTGACGTACAACTCTTCTTCGGCGACAGGAATCCTGCCCGCATATATCCCCTCAAGTACTCCGGGCTCGCCGGGAACCATCTCGAATGTGCAATTGTCGGGCTCTGCGAAGTCACCCGTCGCGGGAATCTTCTCTCCGAACACCACGATCTTCTTCGTGAGCACGTCGGGCGATGATCTGGTGCACTACGTGAATACGAGCACGTTCAAGGACACGCAGACGATCAACCCGGGTCTTCTGGATGCAAGCGGCAATCCTGTACCTGTACAGATGATGGCCGTGATGCCGCGCTCCACGCTGCAGTAGTTACCGAGTTGCGAACTAGGAGGTCCGCCGGATCGGCGGGCCTCCTGCTTTTTAAGACAAAAGTTGACGATGGCTGCAACGAGCCGCGGTCTTACTCTGCGCTGACCGGATCGATCATGGAAACAATTTCAGAGATCCGATTCGCAGGGAAGCCGCCCTGTGTGGCGTGCTCGCGGATCAACTGCTCGTTGGGAGCAATGTAGATGCAGTAGATCTTGTCCTGGGTTACATAGCTATGGACCCACTGAATGGATGGCCCGAGATTGCGCAGCACGCCGCAGGACTTCTGTGAGACTGCCTGCAGTTGATCCGCAGTAAGGCTGCCTGCGCCGGGAAGATCTCGTTCGATGACATACTTTGGCATTTGCATCTCTCCTCTCAAAATAAACGTCAGAGGCGGAGCGATGACAATTGCCTCTCACCCGGCTTTCGCCGGATGGGTAATTCTTATCGCAAACGGCGCATCAATTCCACCCCCGTTTTGCGTAAAGACGCGGCCGTTGCGCTTTAGTTGGGCGCAACCGGCAGAATGAGGTGCGACCCGGCAAAAATCTTCTGCGTTGCCTTGACGTAGTCTGCTGGATTCGCAGTCATGATGTTGGGCACGAAAGTCTGCGGGTTGCGGTCATAAAGCGGGAACCATGTGCTCTGCACCTGAACCATAATGCGATGCCCCTTGAGGAAGACATGGTCTGCCGCGTGCAGGCTGTACTTGTACTCCTCAACTTTGTTCGCTGGAATCGCATCAGGATGCTCGAAGCTGGTGCGGTACCGTCCGCGAAAGATCTCCTCAGCGATCATCAACTGATAATTGTCCATCTGTTTCTCTTTCGCGTCCGGAGGATAAGCATCGATAAGCTTCACCACCCAGTCACTGTCTGTGCCGGAGGTAGAGGCCAACAGGTCGGCGATGACGTTGCCGGTGACCGTAACATCTTTGCTGAGCACGGGTGTCTCCCATACGGCAACGTCGCTGCGCTGGTCGTACGGCCGTTGGTCCTGCGCCAGCCATGCATACCAACGCGAGCCGGTCGGAGCGTAAGTGGCCTCAATAGGACGCTTGCGGTAGTTCACTGGATCGGCTGGGTCCGAGACGTATTGGGTATAGGCTTTTGGGTCTGAAGGCTTTGTGAAGGTGAGCGTGCCATTGGCGGCGAGGTATAGATTCCGGTCAACGGAGTCTTTCGGCGGCCACTCGTCGTAGCTCATCCAGCGGTCGGTGCCGCTCTGGAAGCTGGCCACGTCCTTGAGATCAAATCCAGGCTGGCCCTTGAGATAATACGCGAAGAACGGGGCCTCAATCTCGCTCCTGAACCAGTCGCCGGTGGCGGAGCCAAAGTCGACCACCCCCAGATGGCGCGTCGTCCGTACCCACTCACCGTGGTTCCACGGACCAAGCACCAAGAAGACCTCATGCTTTATGTCATGCGGCTTAAGAACAGCGTATTGCTCCTGCGGACCCCACATGTCTTCCTGGTCCCAGTAGCCGCCAACCTCGAGCGTCGGAACGGTGACCTGTGTGAGGTGCGTTTGGACTGCGCGCGACCGCCAGAACTGATCGTACGTGGGGTTCTGAAGAAAAGCTTGCCACGTAGGCAGCTTCGTCAGCCCACCCTCTTCGCCTGCTGCTGTTGCTGAGCCAGCCTTGAGGAAGTACGTGTATGCGTCTTCATTCAGCTTGCCGAAGGCGTTTTCCTTGCTTGACTCCATGCCAAGAACGTAGTCGTAGCCATAGGTTTCGCGAAACGCTCCGTTATGGAAGAAATCGTCGCCGAGCCACACGTCGGTCATGGGCGCCTGCGGAGAGATGGCCTTGACAGCGGGGTTGGGATCTATGCCCGCCTCGGTTGCGAGAAAGCCAGGATAGGAAATGCCGATAACTCCGACGCGTCCGTTATTGTTGGGAGCATTTTTCACCAGCCAGGCCACGGTGTCCCACGTGTCGGTGCTCTCGTCGATCCACTTGGGGTTGCTGGAGTGCGGGTCGTGATGCGGCGCAATGGGCCGCATCATGACGAACTTGCCCTGTGAGCCATAGCGGCCGCGGATGTCCTCGAACACGAAAATGTATCCTTCCGGCGCCATGACATTGAAACTCTCGTTGATGGTGTCGGAGTCGGCCCAGTTTGACCCGTAGGGGCTGCGCTCGAGGATGAACGGGAGCGGCCCGGTCTGGGTAGTGGGACGCACAATGACCGCGTGCAGCTTGATTCCGTCGCGCATAGGAATCATGACCTCTACACGCGAGTATGGGCGGAAATGGTTGTGGACGGGAGTGTCACTGATCTTTGTCGCCGCCTCGACGATGACGCCCGGCGTCTCTCCCTTTCGTTCGCTGGTGAAGCCGGTAACGGTGCCTGCGGCATTGAGCGCGAAGCTATAGCGCGTTTTCCCGCCCGGCGAGACGAAGGTGTTGTCTCCATGTGGCGTAAGCGGTATAGCCGCCATGCGGGCCCACTCAACTGTGAGATGGTCTCCCGCGGGAAAGATCGACAGAACGATCTCGGGCTCGTCGTTCAGGCGGTACTGCCCGGCGTAACGATCGAAATTGTTGGTCGCCGCTCCCTGCGCAGAGAGCGCCGGAGAGGCTGCAAGGAGAAGACACAGCAAAGCCGCACGCACCATCCGCTTTACCCTCCTTATGGCAAAAGACAAGTGTAACGGAGTGGGCGCTGGTATTACTGATCGCCGGAGAAAAGCCCGAACTCAGAAAGGGCGATGGGCGCCGGCGATTCCACGATGCGCAGACGAACCTGATCTGTGGTCACGGGGTTGCTGAGACGGAGAAGACGGCGGACGCCCACGCTGGTCGCCTGGGTGATCTGCGTCCAGTCGCTACCCTGCCGGGCGTCTATGGCAAAGGATTCGATGCGCTGGCCAAGTGCAGTCGCTTCGCGCAGTCGGACGACGTTGAAACTGACCGGAGCTGCGAAGTCCAGCGTGAGATGCGGGCTGGTCGCATCGTCGTCCGTGGCCCAGTAGGTATCTGGATTGCCGTCGACGAGTCGTGTGGGCGCGAAGCGCCGCTCATTCCCGCGAACATTGGAAGCGCGTAACCGGGCATTTCGGGCGAGATTTACGGCAAAGGTTGATTCGACAATCTTGCGGAAGCCGCGGAGCGAGGCGACGTCCTCGGGCGAGAGCTGACCTTTGCGATTGGGCGGCACGTTGAGCAGCAGGCTTGCGCCGCGGCCTACGGACTTGTAGTAGAGGTCCATGAGCTGCTGCGGCGTTTTGACCTCCGCGTTTTGCGATGGGTGCCAGAACCAGCCGGGACGTATAGAGACGTCACACTCGGCAGGCATCCAGCGCGTACCGTGTAGAGTGCCCGTCATCAACTGCTCGGTTGTGCCGCCGTCGACGGAGTTATCTGGTGAGAATGTGGCCCAGCAAGTCTCGCCGGCCACGCCCCTCTCATCGCCGACCCAGCGAATGTCCGCGTCTTTGTCTCCGCCGTGGATGACCGCCCACGGCTGCAAACGGCGCACGATGGCATAGGTACGGGGCCACTCGTAGTATGTGTGCGCATCGATGTGGCGCTTCTCGCGTGCTCCGCCGTAATAGCCGTCGCCCCCGTTGGCACCGTCGAACCAGACTTCAAAGACCGGGCCATAATTTGAGAGAAGTTCGGTGACCTGCTCGCGATAGATCGGCAGATAGGCTGGGGTTCCGTAAGCGCCGTTGTTGCGGTCCCACGGAGAAACATACACGCCGAACTTGATGCCGTGACGGCGCGCTGCAGCGGAGATGTCGCGCACCACGTCGCCCTTGCCAGTGCGCCATGAGCTGTAGGCAATGGAGTGCTTGGTGGTCTTGGTAGGCCACAGGCAAAAGCCGTCATGATGCTTGCAGGTAAGGATGACGCCCTTCATCCCACCAGCCTTCATTGAGGTCACGATCTGGTCGGGATCGAAATCAGTGGGATGGAAAATGTCAGGATTTTCGTCGCCGTATCCCCACTCTTTGTTCGTAAAGGTATTCACGCCGAAGTGGAGGAAGCCGTAGGTTTCCATGCGCTGCCATCGGAGCTGGCGTGCGTTGGGTAGCGCTCCATACGGAGCGGGAGCCGTGACCTGCTCTGCGTGAAGATAGACTCCCCCAAGCGCAAGTGCAGAGCCGGCCAGAAAATTGCGCCGCGGTGTGATCATCAGAAGGCCTTTTCCTTCAGGTTATCGCATCTGGAGCACCGATCGGGCGACTGCCGACGGGTGGTTCTGCAGCACCCATCCTGCCACAACCAGCACAGGTGCGGGGCCAGGGCTTACTGAATCGAGCTCGTCGAGCGTGGTGAAGGTGATCTGCTGATCCGGCTGAGCAGCCCGCGAGATTGCGGCGCAGGGCAGATCGCCGGGAAGCCCCTGGGCGCGCCACTCAGCAGCGAGAGCGGAGAACTCTTTGCCGGGCATGTATACGATGCGCGTGGGCTCCGCAACTGCGGCCGTGCCTCCGGTCGCGTGATGGCCGCTGGAGATTTGGACCATGGAGGACGCCCTGCGGTCGGTCAACGAAAGGCCCAGTGCTGCCGCGGCGGCGAAGGCGGCCGTGATGCCGGGAACGACTTCAAACTCAACGCCGGCTTCGCGGAGTGCGTCGATCTCCTCAGCCGCGCGGCCGAAAACGAGCGGGTCTCCGCTCTTGAGCCGCACGACCGAGCGGCCCGCGCGGGCGTTGGCGATCATCAGCTCGTTGATATCCTCCTGCGTGATTCTCTTGTCGCCGCAGCGCTTGCCCACGTTTTGTGCGCGCGCTTCAGGGCTTGCGAGCTTCAGCACGGGGTCTGGGACAAGATCATCGTTAAGAACGACGTCCGCCGTGGCCAGCAGGCGTGCCGCGCGCGCGGTCAACAAGTCAGGGTCGCCTGGGCCGGCTCCGACCAGATACACACGGCCCTTAACGGCGCGGCCAAACGCGATGCTGCGGGCTTCGCAGGTGGGCGAGCCGCATACCTCGCGCTGCGCCAGCTGATGCAGGAGAAGCTTGCGCCCTTCCCCGGGCGCAACATTGGCGAGAACTTCGCGGCGCAGGCGTCCCGTTTCGGTCAGCCAGGGACCGAGGTCAGACGGCAATTGCGCGTCTATTTCCTTCCTGAGCCGCTGCGCGAGCGCAGGACTTTCGCCCGCGGTCGAGATGGCGACCTGCAGGTCGCCGCGCGCAACCACGGAGCCGAAGTAGAAGTCGCAGTGGGGAGGATCATCGACTGAGTTGCAGAGGATGTTGCGCTCGACAGCAGCTTCATAGACCTCGGCGTTCACGGCTGGGTCATCTGTCGCGGCAATGACGAGGAAGATTCCGTCGAGGTCGGACGCAGACCACGCCCGCTCCGCAAGCGCGATTCGGCCCTCATTCGCCAGTGCGTTGATCTCCTGATGCACGCGCGGGGCAATCACGCGTACATCCGCTTCCGCGGCAAGCAGCGGCGGAATTTTCTCAAGCGCGACCCTGCCTGCGCCCACTACCAGGCAGCGCCGCCGCGCCAGCTTGATGAATGCGGGGAACAAGCTCATGACACTGTGGCTGTAACCTCAGCCCCCTCCAGCAACTCCTTCAAGTGCGTTACATCCTGACGCGCAAACCATGACCGGAGGTTTTCGCCGTGGCCACGGTCTGCTAGATAGCCGCGCAGCAGCCGCTCGATGGCCGCCGGGACCTCGGTTGCAGCAGCACGGTATCCGGTAGGGCGGGCGAACCCTGCGTGCTCACCCAGAGCCCCACCGAGCGAAAAGTTGAAGGCATCGACCATCTCGTCGTTGTCCTTGACCTTCTTGCCTTCGAGGCCGATATCAGCGATCCAGGCCTGTCCGCAGTTGTTGGGGCAGCCTGTGACATGCAGACGAATCTGCTGGTCGAAACCGGGAAGGCGCTCCTCCATCTCCTCGACGAGCCAGCGCGCAAAGCCCTTGGTCTCGCTGATGGCCAGCTTGCAGAACTCGGTGCCCGTGCAGGCCACCGTGCCGCGCCAGAATTCGGTTCCCTCGACACGCAGCCCGATCTTGTGCAGCTCATCAACAAGCTCGCGGGCATCCTCCGTACGGATGTTCACGAAGATGAGGTTCTGCATCACGGTTGTGCGCAGTTCGCCGCCGTTAACGCCATAACGGTCGGCCAGTTCAGCCACCGCGGCAAGCTGATCGCCGCTGATACGACCGCGAAGCACGGATGCGCCGACGTAACTTAGACCCGGCTGCTTTTGCGCGTGTACGCCGGCATGATCGCGCAGTCCGTCGGGCGGAAGCTGCTCTTCCGGAGCGGGGTCGAAGCGATATCCGAGACGTGATTCCACTTCTTCAAGGAAGCTTTTCGCCGTCCAGCCCTCGCGTAGGAAGAGATACTTCATGCGAGCGCGATCGCGGTTCTCGCGCAGCCCCTGCTGATCGCGGAAGATTTCGGCGATGACACGGGCGACGTCCAGCACCTGAGCCGGGCGGACAAAAGCATCGAGCTTCACCGCAAGATGCGGCTCCTTGGAGAGACCGCCGCCGACACGAACAGCGTAGCCGATCTCGTCTCCGCGATGGACCGCCGTGAAGGCGACGTCATTGATTTCCGGGTAGCAGCACCAGCTTGCGCAGCCGGTGGCGCAAATTTTGAACTTGCGCGGCAGGTTAATGAAGTCGTTGTTACCGACGAGCGCGCCGGCAATTTCGCGCGCGACGTGGGATGCGTCCGCGATCTCCTCGGCGTCGATACCGGCCAGAGGGCATCCTGTCACGTTGCGAACAACATCGCCGCAGGCGCCGCGGGGCGAGAGACCGACGGCGTCGAGGGCGTCGACGATTTCGGGAAGCGACTCTATCGTAAGCCAATGGAGCTGGATGTTCTGCCGGGTCGTGATGTCGGCGAGGTTGCGCCCGTGTTTCCTGGCGATGTCTGCGATCACCCGCAACTGCGTGGAGGTAAGGAAACCGTTGGGCATGGCGATGCGCATCATGAAGAACTCAGACGCAAGGCCTTCGCCGCCCTTGCCGCCGACCGCGCCCACCCCGTCGCCCTGCGTATAGACACCCCACCACTTGAAGTAGGCCCCGGCCCACTCAGGCAGCACGCTGGCGCGGCCTTCGCGCGCAAATCGGCGTACCTCATCGAAGGCCTCCCATGGATTGCGCTCGCGCTTGAGACGCTCCATCTTCTGCGCCTTCGTCTCCTTTGCGGGAGTCGCGGCAGTTGAGGCTCCGGGCGCCGCATTCTCTGCGGATAGAACTGTGTCAGTCATGTCTCTCTCAATATCCGAACGAACATTTATGGTGATGACAGATATAGGTAGAAATAAAAATCCCACCAGCTACTGGTGGGATTCGAGTCGGCGGGCGCTGCGGATAGACGTCAACAACAGCGAGTCCGGCTCGAAGCCGAACAACAACACGCCGACATGGACTGGAATTTCATCTCCTTTATCTTACCTGTCTTTGGCGTCGCAGAGCAACCGGAAATTAGCGCATTGCTGGGAGGGTATTCAACAAACACGACTTAGAACTGGCCTGCACGGTGAGACGCCGGGGAGCAGCACTGGACATGTTCAGCCGGAAGAGTGAATTGAATGATCGTTACCAGTTTTGACCGCAGGATTTGCAGAAATCCTTGAATTTCATGGGCCCGCCTCACCGTGACGCCCTTGCGAAACTCGAAATTGTCTCGTTCGCCACTACCAGAGAGTCAGACGGCCTGCAATACGGTGACCGATCTGAAGGTTGCTGCGAGCGAGCATAGGCTGGGCAAAACATGTCTGACAGCAGGTCCCGCTCGTGCCCATTTAGACAAGAGTCAGGATAGGTTAGTATGGTGGCCTGAGTAGTAATGTGGCCTAGGTGTATTGTAGAGGCAAAATTTGACTTTGAAGACGCGGCCTGGGACAGGGGGAGTGTAAGAGTTGACAGGTGAAATCGATCATTTAGTCTTCGCAACTATCATGACTTTTTTTACCGCCGGCGTCGGCGGCCTGTGCATGGTGATCGCCTGGGCTAAGGTCATGATGGTTCCGCAGATAGAGATCTCCCGAAAATATTCGCTGGCTTTGTATATGCTCACGGTATCGGTTTGTGTAGGAACTGTAGGATCGGCCTTCGCATTTGCGTTCTTCGGAGAAACGAGAGACATACTCTGGAACCTTGCATTAGTCGTCAGCTTTGCCTGCATCGCGGTCAGCACATTTAATGCCAGGAAGGCCTCCGGACCGGGTACACTTGCCCTGCAGATCGGCTCTGTAACCGTGTTTCTCATCGACCTCGTCTGCCTTATCGGCATAGTTTCGGCGCTTCCGGGTATGCCGCTCAACAATGGCCCATCCTGAGCTGCTTATCGCTGCAACCACTTTAGAAAAACGTCTCGATCAGATCGATAACATCGTAGCTGGCGTTTACGATGAGCATCGTGCGCCATTTGTCGAAGGTGAGGCAGGGGTGCGATATGTCAAAACCGATCACGTCGCCGACACACACGTCGTCCTGCTCGGTTATCTGCATGTAGGCGTGCTGGTCCATCATTTTGGTGACCGTCCAATTCGCGGGAGCCTCCGTAGGCGCAGCACTGCCGGGACGGAAATGAAGTGCTGGCATGGGCAGGCCTGAGTCGAATGCGGCATCCCGTTTACCCATGGCGATGATGGCGCGTTGCGGCTCTGGACGCGACTGCACATAAGCCCATACCTGAAGTGCAGGCAACAGCCCGGAATGCATGCGCTGGGCCACAGGATTATGCGCTGAAATCCGGCTTTGCGCAGCGCGATAGGCGCCGACATCGTGCGTGAGGTAGCAGCCGGGGCGAAGGATAATCTCTACCGTATCGCCAAACTTTGCCGCCGAGAACTCTTCAGCCACAACGTCGTACCATGCCGAGCCGGCTCCCGAAAGCAGCGCCGGATTGCGCCGGAAGCGGCTTTCACTGAGCAATCGTTGCATGACCGAAACGGCGCGTTGAAGAAATGCACGGATGGAAGCTTCATTCTCAAGCACGCCTTCGTACATCTCGACACCGCACAGATCGATTGCGTCACGCCATTGGTCAAGCGCCGTCAGCACTGACTTCAACTGCGCCTCATCGCGCACACCGGTGCGTCCGCCTGTAACGCCCAGCTCCAGCAGAACGCGCAGACGCTGGCCGTGATGCCTGAAGAACGGGCCGAGTTGCTCCACGCCTTCAGCAGAATCAACCAGGCAGTAGAACTCGAACGCAGGATCATCGAGCAGCCTCGACACGATGGCCATGTTCTCGCGGCCAACGAGCTGGTTTGCCATCAGCACACGGCGGATTCCGTGCGCGTACGCGACAGCCGTCTGGTGTGCGGTGGCCAGAGTAATTCCCCAGGCGCCCCCGGCAAGTTGCATAGCGAAGAGCTTTGGGGCCATGGTCGTTTTGCCGTGCGGGGCAAGTTTGAGCCCGTAGGCTGCAATGAACTGCCGCATCCACTCAAGGTTGTGGCCCAGCCTGTCTTCATAAAGCACCGCACAGGGCAAACTGACGTCTTCACGGAGAATGTTCCATTGCCGCGCGGCGGCCAAAGCATCTCCCGCAGCCACATATCCCAAGCCCTTGTTCAGCTCAGCCATCTTTTCTCCAATTTCATATGTGATGTTCGCCCCAAAACATGCCTTCTCAACCCTATACCCTTTTCTCAGCGCTGTTTCCCCTTTACCCTCTAAGAAGCAGTCATGCTTCGTTGCGACACTCTCATCCGCAATGCAACAGTCTATGACGGCTCCGGGGCCGCGCCAGAGGCCGCGGACGTCGCCATTGGCGGCGCCAAGATTCTGGCGATCTCGCCGTCGCTCGATTGCTATGCCGTGATGACCATTGAGGCGGATGGGCTGGCGCTGGCGCCGGGATTCATTGACACGCACACGCACGATGACACCGCGGTGCTGCGCAACCCCGCGATGCTGCCGAAGATTTCGCAGGGAGTGACGACCGTTGTCACCGGCAATTGCGGAATCTCAGCCGCGCCGGTGCGGCTCAAGGGCGAGCCGCCAGACCCAATGAATCTGCTGGGCGATTCAAGCGCATTCCGCTTTCCGACCTTTGCAGCATACGCGGCAGCCATCGCAAAGACGAGGCCGGCTGTGAACGTGGCGGCACTGGTTGGCCACACCGCGCTCCGCAACAACAATATGGATGCGCTGGACCGCGAGGCGACTGCAGATGAGGTCGCGGGTATGCGGGTGCAGCTTGAAGAGGCCTTGCAGCACGGAGCGCTGGGGCTGAGCACAGGGCTCGCGTATCTATCTGCGAATGCTGCCACTACAGACGAGGTTGTAGCTCTCGCAGAGCCGCTTGCTGATGCGAATGCAATCTATACAACGCACCTTCGGAGCGAGTCCGCTGCGATTATGGATGCTTTGCAGGAGGCCTTCACGATTGGCGGCAGAGCCCGGGTGCCGATCGTTGTGTCGCACCTGAAATGCGCGGGCGTTGACAACTGGGGGCGCAGCACAGAGATCCTGACCGTTGTGGAAACGGCGCGCGCGGCACAGCCTGTCGTCTGGGACTGCTATCCGTATGCAGCCAGCTCGAGCACATTGGATCTGCGCCAGGTGGATCCGCGCGTGAAGATCACAATTACCTGGAGCACGCCACACCCCGAGGCTGCTGGAAAATTGCTCGCGCAGATTGCTGAGGAGTGGAACATCCCGCAACTGGACGCGGCGCGGCGGCTGCAACCGGCGGGAGCCATCTATCACGGCATGGCCGAGGACGATGTACGCCGAATACTGCGGCACCCGGCGACCATGATCGGATCTGACGGCCTGCCGCTCGACCCTCACCCACATCCACGGCTGTGGGGGGCGTTTCCGCGGGTGCTGGGTTATTATAGCCGCGACGAAAGGCTGTTTCCGGTGGAAGAAGCCGTGCACAAAATGACCGGGCTTCCTGCGCTCAACTTCAGGCTTGCGCAGCGCGGGCTGATTCGCGAAGGCTACTATGCCGATCTTGTACTCTTCGACCCTATTGCCATTCGTGACATGGCCACATTTGACAACCCAGCCCAGCCCGCTGAGGGTATTGACCGTGTGTGGGTCAACGGCGTCGCATCGTACTCGGCCGGAGAAGTCACCGAAAAACGCGCCGGGCGTTATTTGCCGCGCGCCAGTACAACTGTAAGGAGCGAGTGATGACAATAAAGCGGTATGGCGTCGAAGGGGGCAAGGGGACAGGCGGTCAGCATCTTCCCTTTGCGCGTGCGGTCGAAGCCAATGGTTGGCTGTATGTCTCGGGTCAGGTGCCCATGGTCAATGGAGAGTTGGTGACCGGGAATATTACCGTACAGGCGCGCGTGGCCATCCAGAACCTACTCGGAATATTGAAAGAAGCCGGTTACGGACCGGAGCATGTGGTTCGCTGTGGCGTGTGGCTTGACGACCCTCGGGACTTCGCGGCATTCAACGCGGTCTTTCGCGAATACTTCGGCCAGCATCCGCCTGCGCGCGCTGCCGTTGTCTCCAGCATGGTTGTGGACTGCAAAGTCGAAATTGACTGCGTAGCATATAAGGCAGGTAAATGATCGACCATCACAGCCTTTTCCTGCTCATCTCTGCTCTCGTCGCTGTTATCGGGCTGATCGTCCTCATCGCCGTTGTTAAGCTGAATCCCTTCATAACTCTGCTCGTCGTCTCACTGGCGCTTGCGGTTGTGACCGGGATGCCGGCGCACACCATCATTCACTCCTTTGAAGCGGGCCTGGGGGGGACGCTGGGGCATATTGCCGTAATTGTGGCGTTGGGCACCATGCTGGGAAAGATGATGGCCGAGTCCGGCGGCGCCGACCAGATTGCGCATACACTCATCCGCCTCTTCGGCCCTAAGCGTGTCCACTGGGCAATGATGTGCATTGCGCTCATCATTGGCCTGCCCGCCTTTTTTGAGGTTGGGTTCGTCCTCATCATTCCCATCGCCTATACCGTTGCCCGGCGCACCAAAACTTCGCTGGTGCTGGTAGGGCTGCCCATGGTGGCCGGGCTTTCCGTCGTGCACGGACTGGTGCCGCCGCACCCCGCGGCCATGTTGGCCGTCACAATCTTCCATGCCAACGTGGGACGCACGATTTTTTATGCGCTGCTCATCGGCATTCCGACGGCCATCATTGCGGGACCGATCTATGCGCTGCTGATCGCGCCGCACATCAAGCTGCCGGATGAGAACCCGATGGCCGATCAGTTCGCCGATCGCGACGAGAGCCGCAGCCTGCCCAGCTTTGGGATTACGCTGCTGACCATCCTGCTGCCGGTGCTGCTCATGCTGATTGGAAGTTGGGCAAACTCGATTTCGCGGCCCGGCTCCTGGCTGAACGAGACCCTGAATTTTATAGGCAACGACGATATTGCCCTGCTCATCGGCGCGCTCTTCAGCTTCTATACGCTGGGCAAGATGCGTGGCGTCACCCGCCAGACCATCTTGCGCTATACCAATGAGTGCCTGGGACCCACGGCAATGATCACCCTGCTCATCGGCGCCGGCGGAGGCTTCGGCCGCATTCTGTATGACAGCGGTGTCTCGAAGGCCGTGATTACGCTGGCGCTGCACAGTCACATTTCTCTGCTGTTTCTCGCCTGGTTGCTGGCTGCGCTTATCCGGGTTGCGACTGGCTCCTCGACCGTGGCCATGGCCACAGCGGCGCAGATCGTCGCCCCGATCGCCCTCCATTCCCCGAATGTTCACCCCGAGCTGCTGGCCATTGCGACCGGGGCCGGCTCCCTCATCTTTTCGCATGTAAATGACGGCGGATTCTGGCTGGTAAAGGAGTACTTCAACATGAGCGTCGGCGACACGATCAAGACCTGGTCGGTCTGCGAGACGCTGATCTCTGTCATCGCGTTCGGCCTGGTCCTTGCAATGTCAGCCGTGCTGCACTGATACCAGATCTCGGGGCCCATCATCTCGGGTCTGGGGCTTCGGAATTGGCACGATCTGCCGCCCACTTCGGCCGTTTTGCCAGACATCTCCGGCGCCTAGGACTGCATCTTACAGTGACCCAAATAGTTCCAAATAAAGTATGAAGAACGAAGGCCCGATCTCTAGTCCAGCTTCCTATGCCCCCCTGGCCCCTGACGCCAAGCTTCGCGACCTGCTTGTATTTCACAATGTGGCGCGGGCACTCACCTCTTCACTTGATCGCGATGCAATTCTGCACGCGATCATGCAGCAGATGGAGCAGTTTTTTAAGCCGGAGACATGGTCTCTGCTTCTGATGGATGAGGCCCACAACGACCTTTACTATGCCGTTGCCATCGGTTATGCCTCAGCCGATCTCCGCGACCAACGTGTGCCGGTCGGCCACGGCCTGGCCGGCTGGGTTGCCTTGCACGGTGAAAGCCTGATTGTTCCCGAGGTCAACGAGGAACACCGTTTTGACCCCCGCTTCGCGACGCTCGCGAACGAAGTATCTTCAACCTCGAACTTGCGCATTCGCTCCGCTATATGTATGCCGCTGCGCTCTCGTAATCGTACGCTCGGGGTCATCCAGCTATTTAACTACCGCCTCGATACCCTGACGGATTACACCATCTCCTTTCTGCATGTGCTCTGCGATTATGCGGCTATAGCCATTGACAATGCGCGCGCAGTCGAGCGCATCCAGGAACTGACGATTACCGACGATTGCACCGGACTGTACAACGTACGCCATCTCTACAGGGTGCTTGACGACTACTCGGACCCCGCCAATCACGGTGGCGCCCCGTTCAGCTTGATCTTCATCGACATTGACCACTTCAAGGACGTCAACGATCAGCACGGCCATCTTGTTGGCAGCCACATCCTGAAGGAAGTCGGTCAGACCCTGCGGGCCGGACTCCGCCGGCAGGACATTGTCTTCCGCTATGGCGGCGACGAGTTCGTTGTTCTTCTTCCGGGAGCAGGCAAGCGGGCCGCGCAAAACGTCGCCGAGCGCATTCTGAAGAATATGCGCGACCGCCATTACGGCAACGTGCTTTCGCTTGAGATACGCGCCAGTTTTGGCGTAGCCACCTGGCCGGAAGACGGCCCCTCAGTCCATGAGATCATCCGATCGGCCGACAGCATGATGTATCTCGTAAAGGGCACTACCCGCGACAACGTTGCCATCGCTGGCAAGGGGATTCTGCCTCCCTCCTGAACCGCGATGGAGCTTTTGGACCGGGTTTTCAGCCATTAAATCCTGTTGAATGCCTTCTGGATGTCCTTCCAGCTGTACCTGAGGGCGATCGGCCGGCCGTGCGGGCAGCTGGTTGGGTGCTCGGTCTTGGCCAGTTCGCCCAGCAGCCACTCCATGCGCTTTACGTCAAGCGGCATGTTGACCTTGATCGCCGAGTGGCAGGCAATGGACGCCGCGATCCGCGCCCGCAGCGTTTCCAGATTTTCCCGCTGCGCCGGGTCGCCCGCCTGCTCCAATACCTCCATAAGCATCCGTTCAAGTCTGGCCGGTTCCAACCCCGACGGGGCCGCCTTCACGGCGATGGTGTGCGGCCCGAAGGGTTCAACTTCGAATCCGTTGCGTTCCAGCTCTTCCGCGATTTCGCTGAATATGACCATTTGCTGGGGCAGCAGGTCGACGAGCAGCGGCATGAGCAGGCGCTGCCGCTCGGCGCGCTCCACCTTGCGTTCGCGAAGGATCTTCTCAAACAGTACGCGTTCATGCGCGACATGCTGATCTACAATCCACAGGCCCTCGTCGTTAACCGCCAAAATGAATGACTCACGCAACTGGCCCAGCGGCTTGAGTGAGGCCAGGGCGTTCAGGCTTTGTCCGCTTTCTTCATGCGCAGCTCCGTTAAGAGTCTGCGGGCCTGATGCCTCTACGGCGGCAAACGGGAGATTCACCTTTTCCGGCGGAAGCTCGGGTTCAGTGAGCACAAGATCCGATGCCGATTGTGTCTCGGCGTCAGTCTTCACAAAGATCGCCGCATCTTCCAGACCCACAGCCGGTTCCGAGTCGCGCATGTCCTCGGGCGAAGGAGAATTATCTGCACCCGGCAGTGGCGAGATGTCCGGCATCAACGCTGGGGTTGCATTGGGAGTGGCCGTAAGCGCGGAGAGAAATTCCGCGGCGGGCCGGGCCTTTACCAGCGTGTTGCGGATACTGTCACGCACAAAGTCGTGCACAAAGGACTGTTGCCGAAACCGCACCTCAGTCTTGGCAGGATGGACATTGACGTCAACCTCGTGCGGAGGCATCTCCAGAAACAGCAGCACCACCGGGAATGAGGTCGGCGGAATGACGTTGCGGTAGGCTTCGCTCACCGCATGCAGAATCAGGCGGTCGCGAATCAGCCTTTGATTTACGAAGATATAGATAGAGTTCCGGTTGAGTTTTTGCAGCGCGGGCTTTGATACAAAGCCACTGATGCGCAGAAAGCCGGGCTCCGGCGGCGCATAGTCGTCGTCGCGCTTCCACGGGGGAGGTTCAGGCAGGCCAGCGCGGTCAAATGGCCGCTCGGCAGCCGTCGCAATCAAGTGGCCCAGGGTATCGCGTCCGAAGATCTGGAAGATGCGCTCCGAAGGCTTCTCTACGGGCGGAGCAATCAGCAGCGCGTGACTGGCGGAGTGCAGCTCAAAGTGTTTGCCCGGGTGCGCGAGGGCGTAATGCGTAACAAGAGCAGTTACATGGGAAAGTTCCGTGGATTCGGCACGCAGAAACTTCCGCCTAGCGGGGGTATTGAAGAAGAGGTCGCGGACGGTGATCGTCGTGCCTTGTGGGCCGCCTGCATCCTCGACACGATAGATCTTCCCGCCGGTGATTTCCAGCCGGGTACCGCTCGGCTCGTCCGCCGCGCGCGTCTCCACTTCGACCCGCGCAATGGAGGCAATCGAAGGTAGCGCCTCTCCGCGAAATCCCAGGGTCGCAATGGACAGCAGATCGTCGCTCGAGCGGATCTTTGAGGTCGCGTGGCGCTCGAAGGCCAGCAGCGCGTCATCGCGTACCATCCCCTGTCCATTATCTGAGATGCGGATAAGCTTGCGCCCGCCCGCTTCGACTTCGACGACGATTTTCGTCGCGCCCGCATCGAGCGAATTTTCGAGCAGCTCCTTCACCACAGACGCAGGACGGTCCACTACTTCGCCGGCGGCAATCTGGTTGGCGACCTGGTCAGTTAGGATTCGGATACGGCCCATTCGCTTATTGTCGTAGAAAAGGCGGCGAGGAAAAAAGGAAAAACCCGATGCATGGAAGCATCGGGTTTCCTTCATTCGGCTCAGTTCCCGTTTTGAGGAAACTCGGACAATGCCAGGCTAGCGCGCAATCGCCACTTCCGCCACATGCTCCTTCGGGGATGCCGTCAGGCTGTCGCCCAAAATATGCAGCCGCAGGAAGTTGGTGGAACCGGACTTCGTCAGCGTGCCTGCAACAATCCCGATGATGTCCTGCGGCGCGGCGTAGCCATTCTCTTCGAGCAGCCGTTCCGCCGTGTTGACCATCTCCTCAGTGGTGTTTGCCTTTGGGCACTTAATAGGGTGCACACCCCACAGCAGGCACATGCGATTGATGGATGCAGCCACGCTCGACAGCGCATAAATGGGCGGTGCCGGCCGGTACTTGGAAAGCTGGCGCGCCGTGGTGCCGGTCTCGGTGAACACGGCGATCGCCCTCACGTCGAGGTCCTGAGCGGCGTGCGCCATGGACTCACAGATTGTTTCCGCCACTGACAGCCGTGTGCTGGGGCGCACGTCGTGCGGCGAGAATGTCTCGCGAATCTGCGACTCCGACTCCACCACAATCCTGCTCATCATCTTTACAGCTTCTACCGGATATTTGCCGGCCGCGCTCTCAGCAGAGAGCATCACGGCATCCGTACCGTCGTAGATCGCATTGGCGACGTCGCTGGCCTCCGCGCGCGTCGGGCGCGGATTCTCAATCATCGATTCCAGCATCTGTGTAGCCGTGATCACCGGCTTGCGATGCTCCGATGCCCTGCGAATGACGTGCTTTTGGATGGCGGGGACCTTTTCCGGCGGTACTTCCACGCCCAGGTCGCCGCGCGCCACCATTATGCCGTCCGCAATCTCCAGGATCTCTTCCAGATGCTCGATCGCCTGCGGCTTTTCGAGCTTCGCGATCACCCAGGTATCCGCGCCCAGCTTCGCAATGCGCTGTTTGACCAGCCGGACATCATCGCCGGTGCGGACAAATGAAACCGCAATAGCATCCACGTTGTTCTTGACGGCGAACTCAAGGTCGGCCTCGTCCTTCTCGGTCAGCGAGGGCACGCGCACTGCAATCCCCGGCAGATTGATCCCCTTGTTTTCGCCGAGCAGTCCGCCGTTAATCACTTCGCACTCCACGTCATCGCCCCGAACGGCGATCACACGCAGCTCGATAAGCCCGTCAGAGAGCAGAATCCGCGCGCCGGACGAAAGATTCTCAGCAAGGGTGGGAAATGTGGTGGAGATGACGTCCGCGTTTCCCGGAATGTCACGCGGAGTAATGGTAAGCTTTTTGCCCGCCTCCAACTGTACTGGAGTTCCGTTTTGCAGTTTCCCGGTGCGGATCTTCGGCCCCTGAAGGTCGCCGAGGATACACAGTTCTTTACCTTCTTCGGCCGCCACCTTGCGCACCATTTCGATCAGCTTCAACTTTTCCGGATGCGTTCCATGCGAGAAGTTCAGCCGCGCAACATCGAGCCCTGCGCGCACCAGCGCGCGAAAAGTCGCCTCATTATTTGACGCTGGCCCCAATGTGCCCACAATCTTCGCCCGGCGCGGTGAGCTTGAGCTCGAAACCAGTCCGGCAAGCGTAAAGTCCATCTATCCCCCAACAGCTTTTTGTGTAGTGAAACCCTTTTCAATATTATCAGCCTCGAGCTTCAACTCCTTATCTGCCGCGCGGCGAATCGGGAAGATCTGCGCGTTGTATTCGGCCCCCATCAGTATGCTGATAAAGACCATATACAACCACACCAGTGTGGCGATGCCAGCTGCAAGCGGCCCGTAAACAATCGAATAATCAGCATGTAGCGTCACATACCATCCGTAGCCGAGCGTTACCAGAAACCAGGTCACAGTAGCCATCAGCGCCCCTGGAACAACCCGCTTCCACGGTCGCGGACCCGGGGTGCCGAAGTGGTAGATAACACCCAACGTCGCCACACTGGTCGCGGTGGCCAGCCCCCAGCGCATGGCTCGCCAGAAAAATATCACCCAAAAGCGCAACTCATGCCCAACAATATCAATCATCCAGCGCTCGATCACCTGTCCAAAGGCCACCAGGATCGTCGCAAAAATCATCGGCACCAGTGTTCCCGGAACCAGCGCGACTGCGATGATCCGCTCTCTCCAGAAGTTCCATTCGTCACGCTGTAGGTTGTACGCCCGGCGAAAACCCTCCATCAACGACAGCATCACGCCCGTGGCGGCAGCGATGGTAATAAAGATCGACGTGGCCACAATACGTATGGACTGCGCATGATTGTTCTGAAAATACGCCTGCACCAGCAACATGGTGTCGGCGGGAAGGATGCTGCTGAAAGCCTGCCGCACGTCGCCGCGCACAGTGTCTGTGGCCGGCGAAAAAGCCAGCACGGTTGTAAGCACCAGCAGCGCCGGGAAAAGGCTCAGAATGGCTGAATAGGCTGCGGCCTTGGAGTTCGTGAGTATATTGTGCTGGAAAGCCGCCCAGACCGCCCGGCGCAGGTGATGGATGTGGCGCAGCAACATATCGTACTGAGAGTAATCGGATAAGGCCGCATGGGCAACCGTACCGCCAGCAAGAATAATTGCTATAAAACTCGTGGTGTTGACTTCAAATGCACCTGTTTCCGCTCCTGCTGGCCGCCGTGGTATTCGGTCAATTTCCCAATCATCCGGTAGAAGCCAGGCTGGTCGGGGCCCGCTGCCCGGCCGCGCACGATCTCTCCCGTAAAGGCGTAGTGCAGATTATGCACCGCTTGCGTGGTAAAGCTGATGCGGCTCCCCTCGATCGAGGTCCTGTTGAAGAACAATGTAAGGGCTGCGTCACCCTCAATTTTTGTGACATATCCGGTCAGGCGCTTGTCCTGAATCGTGATTTGGACAACCGAGCCCTTGCTATCCAGCTCGTATTCACCTGAAGCACTTGCAGGCAGCGTAGAGTAGCCCTGCGCTGCCTTGACTGGAGGCATTTCCGGCGCATTGCTTCGCGTACGCAGCACCGGAGCCGTCTGGGCGAATGCTCCTGCCGAGAACAGCAGAGTCATGATGAGCGCTCGTGCCATACAGCCTCCGGCGCTCGCTTCGACAAAACGCGCTACCACTGAACTCCGGGATATAAGCTGGGAATCCGGTGCGCCCGATATAGGTTTGCGCCAAACTCCTTCAGTGTCCACACCGGTTGAGCGGGATTCATCATCTTCACCTCGTCCACCTCTGAGTTTCTGCCTTGCGCGCAAAGATCATATTCCAGGTCGCCATTTGCAAGCACCTCCGCATTCCCGCCCCAGATGTTGAACCTGGACGCAGGTATCATCTGCCTGTAGGTGATGGTCGCAGTTTTGGCCGGCACATCCACGGCTATGACGGGCACCGTCGTATAGCACGCCGGGCCTGAGCTGGTGCACTGTGTACCGTTCGCTATAACCCGGCCATAACCGTTATCCATCATTGTGAGGGAGAACTTATCGGAGGTCCCGTTGCCAACAAAGGACGGATCATGCTGGCCGTAAAACCAATCCTCTGGCGCAGTTCCTCCTACAAGCCTGAAGTCGCCACCGTTGCCCAGACGCCACAGAATTTTGCCTGATCCCTTACCGTCCTCATAATCTATCTTGACGATCCAGTTCTCGTGGCGTACCGAAACAAGCAAATCGCCGTCGCTCGGCGAGTAAAACACAGCGTTGCTATGGGTCCAGTCAGGAAAGGCGTTTTCGAACCAGGGAAACATACTGTGGTGCCGGTTCGCAGCATGATGATTGAATTTGTTCTGCACCCAATTAACGAATTCACCCCAGACTGAGCTCGTATTCTCAGTATGGATCAGCTTACGAGGTGCAATAGGATGCCGGTTCACGTCGAGATGATCGAATTCGCTCCACGCCCAGCTCACATTGAAATTCTGGTCCAGGTCGATCAGCACATCGCCCAGCACGTTGGTCGTCCCCGGATAGCCGGGCAGGTTGGTGTATGACTTGAGCATGTTCCCCATGACGATGAGGTGGCCATTGGGTAGCACAGCGACGTCGTGGTGCAGATCGGTCAGCTTGAAATTGCTGTACCCACCTGCAGCCAGCTTAGCGTTGAGCGAATCAAGCGTGAGCTGCGCCACTGGATCGCCGGCAAGATCGATCTCTCGAATCAGGTCGACGCTCTCATCTGTCGGTGTTAGCGTTTTGCCCTGCCCGGGAATTACGAACTGCGATGGATACGAAATTAGGACAATGAAGTTGCCATTGGGCAGCAGCTTGATGGGTTGGATAATTGTGTACTTCGATGGCCGGTCCTGAAAGTTATATCCCCAGATGATATTGCCTTGCAGGTCGGTGGCATATGCCTCAAGAAAGTGCCTGTTGCTGATGCTGGCGGCTGGGTTAGCCAGCTCAATGCCCGGCTGCGGCGTCTGGCCGGGAGCAGTGATCGCTGTCAGCTTCGGCAGCATCTTGGAGGGGAAGCTGCCGGTGGTGAAGGTGTGGTCCTCATCGTCCACGGTCGTGCCATTGCTCTCAGTGACCACGGCACGCATGTGGTAGGTTGTGTTCTGCTTCATCCCCGCGACAAAGATCCGCACCGGTCCACCATCGGAGGGCGTTGCAACCGCAGAAGTAACCGTGCCGTAGCTCGTGTCTGGTCCAAATTCGACATGGACCATGCCTTGGACCGTCGGCTGATAGCTGTAGAGCGCAATCAGTGGGTTCGCAGTGGTGGTAACGAGCGATTGGCCACCGGACAGCTTTACGCCCGTGCCCTTCAGGCTGACCGTCCGCTGCGAAGAGATTCCGCCCGAGAAGTTGATCGCCAGCGAGCCGCTTACCGAGCCCGGCGCGGTTGGAGTAAAGCTCACCACTATAGAGCAACTGCTGCCTGCAATCAGCGAGCTTCCGCACGAAAGGCCGGGATCCAACTTGAGGCTGGAGTCGCCGCTAACCGCTGCTGATAGGAACGCCGTCGTCTTTCCGGTGTTGGTAACTGTCACAACATCGCGCGTTGAGGTCCGGGGGGCTACGACCTGGCCAAAGTCAAACGCGTTTGTGCTCAGGATCGTTCTCGATCGACATCCGGCCAGAAGAACACATAGTGCAAACGCAGACACAAGAAAAAGTAGGTTGATTCGATTGTTGGTCACGTTTTTCCTTACGGCATCTTTGGGAATACTGTTTTGCGGCTTCCCTTACACGCATGTACGGGAAAGCGTTAGACGAGCGGGCCGCATTTTTGTCTACAACAAGCGTGTTGTCTTGATTATTTTAGCGTCCGCGGGCCTGATAAAACGAATGCATCGCACCAGGCGGACCGGCTCGGAGTCACCGCTGAAACAGCATCCGCTGCTGGCCATCCTCAACTCTGACTACCGGCCCATACGCGTCATATCCTGGCCACGTCCGCAAACGCTTCAGAACCTTCCTCGCCAGTCCGGTCAGTGGAATGGTGTGCAAATCATCCACCGCAAACCACTCTCTGGCGGCCTTACGCTTGGGCAGCTTCTTCCGGTCATCTGCGTTCAGTTCATATATCGTTACATAGTAGTTGGTGTCCGTAATCGAGTGCCGCAGGGTCAGGGCTCTCCTGCCCTCTGGGATGTATGCCGGGTCAAGCTCCGGGAGCTCCCACATCCCCGGCATCAATGACGCATTCGCAGCCCTCCGCTCCAGCAGGACTTCCGTAGTGTTCGTTCGCGTCCCTTTCGACTCCACGGTCCGCTGAAGAAAAGCATAGGCCAACTCCCGGCTGCGCATCTTCTTCCTCTCAGTAACGGGGTGTTCGCCTTGCGTTTTGCATAGTTCTCGTACTGGGCACTCCGCGCAGCGGGGACCGCGCGGCAGGCATACCGTTGCGCCCAGTTCCATCATTGCCTGGTTGAAGTCGCCGGGGCGCTTCGGTTCGAGCAGTCGCGCTGCGTCCGCCCGGACCTTGCTTACGCTCCCGTTTTTCTCAGCCCAGCCATTCACCCGGCTCAGCACACGCTCAACGTTGCCATCGACGCAGGCGACAGGTTCTCCGAATCCGATACTGGCAATGGCTGCCGCCGTATACTCGCCGACTCCGGGCAGCGTCCGCAGCTCCGCAGCCGTTGACGGAAGCTGCCCACCCAGTTGTACAGCTACAAATTTCGCGGCTTTGTGCAGCAGCCGGGCGCGGCGGTAATATCCCAGCCCGCTCCAGCAGGCAAGAACCTGATCTTCGGTCGCAGCAGCCAGGTCCTGCAGGGTCGGAAAGCGCTTCATGAAGCGGCCGTAATGTTCAATGACAGCGGCCACGCGGGTCTGCTGCAACATGATCTCTGAGACCCAGATAGCATAGGGATCGCTCGACTGCCTCCAGGGAAGATCGCGGGCATTTTCGTCAAACCAGAACAGCAAACGCCGGCGAAAGGTCGGAGGATCGGGATTACAGGTCATTGGGGGAGACTCAACCCAATTGTAGACGGCAGTCGCGCCAACCCCTTCGGGAAACTTTGGTTCCGGTGGCGCTCGGTAGCATTAACTTAAAAGGAAACCCACTCGCGCTCTCCAAAGCGCAGATTCGAGAGGCGGCCGGAGTCGATTTTCGAACTCCAGAAACGCAAAAAGCCCGCTCCGAAGAGCGGGCTTTGCTTTGATAATTATGCCGGCGATCACCTAATCTCCCACACACTTTCGCGTGCAGTACCATCGGCCCAGCGAGGCTTAACTTCCGTGTTCGAGATGGGAACGGGTGGGACCCTCGCAGTATGGTCACCGGCAAACTTGAAGACGCCGAACTGTTGCGGGCGTCTCTTGAAACCTGGTAGGCGCTTGGCGGGCTGTTTCTCCCGCAGCCGTCTTTCGTCAAACGGGCAATTTCTCCCGGACGGAAAAGCGGCAATCTGGCGCCACAGAACTTCCTGAATTATCAATCGGCAGAATCTGCCGAAACTCAAACGAAATCGACTGGCCTGTTACAAGGCCTGTTGAATGTCTTTCTGCGGCAAAACTGCGCAGAGTTAATTCTATGGACAAGCCGAACGGGCGATTAGTACTGGTAAGCTACACGCATTACTGCGCTTCCACCTCCAGCCTATCAACCAGGTGGTCTTCCTGGGCCCTTCAGGGAAATCTCATCTTGGAGCGTGCTTCCCGCTTATATGCATTCAGCGGTTATCACAACCGAACTTCGCTACCCAGCCGTGCCATTGGCATGACAACTGGAACACAAGAGGTTCGTCCATCCCGGTCCTCTCGTACTAAGGACAGC